>OBLU010000612.1_pt1 | contig 33584 bp, 32 predicted proteins | sample 1518681 | NCBI WGS metagenome assembly OBLU01 (sample SAMEA3539304, study PRJEB22396) | soil metagenome | biome: tundra; feature: field; material: soil | place: USA | collected 2010-05 | depth 0.15 m
GAAGGATGCGCCGGTAGATCGACATGGAAATTTAAGATTGCGGTCTCGACAATTCAGAATCAACTACGGCGATCAATGGCAACAGAAGAATTGAGAGACAACCTCGACTTCGCTCGGAATGACAAAACATGCATGCTCTTCTTAAAATCTGGGTCGGTTGGGTCCTAAGCGGCGGCTATCTCGGCATCATCGTGCTGATGGCAATGGAAAGCTCGATCTTTCCGGTGCCGAGCGAGATTGTCATTCCACCGGCGGCGTTTCTTGCCGCACAGGGGAAACTCAGTTTTACCGGCGTGGTCCTGGCCGGGACTCTCGGGTCGTATTTGGGGGCGGCGATCACGTATTGGGTTTCGCGATTAATCGGTCGGCCGCTGATCGTCCGGTACGGTCGATTTGTTTTCATCAACCGGAAAAAATTGGAGCAGGCAGAGCATTGGCTCAATCGCTACGAAGCCGGCGGCGTTTTCTTTGCCCGGCTTCTTCCAGTGGTCCGCCATCTTATCTCGATTCCAGCGGGAATCGTCCGTATGAACTTCAAGGTCTTCAGTTTTGTAACGATTGTCGGTTCCGGGATCTGGTGTTGGATTCTGGCCTACTTGGGCGCGAAAGCCTACCGCCTCGAGCCCGAGCTGCTTTCCGATCCGGAGAAAATGATCCATTTCATCAAAACGCAGTCGTATTGGATCGTACTCATCGTTGTTTTATTCGCGGTGCTTTACCTTCTGACGCTGCGTATGATGCGACCTTCGCGGCAGCAAATCAGCTAATCGTTTGGCGGTTGGTGTAAAGAAACGTGACAAAAGTGTCAGCGCTAGGTCTCGGTTGCCTCATCATCGACCTGTTGCAGAGAAAATTTACCCCTCAGGTGGGAGAGATTGAACGAAATGGCACCACATCTGCTCTAAAAGAGCGGAACTTGTATGAAAAAGACTAAGCAAATCCTCAAACCTCGTACCAAACTCTCACTCGGCGATCTGATCCTTGCCGTTAGTTCCTGCACTAAAAACACCAAAGAAACGGTGGCGGCCGTAGCTGATCTTCTAGACAGCGGGCAAGTGCGCGTGGAAAACAACGGCCGGTTCATGCGCGCCCGCGTTTGCTAAGGTAAAATCGACAATCGACTTTCGAGTCGCTCCGGTGGTTTATCCCCCGGAGCGATTTTTTTTGCCCACAAAACGCTTTCCGCATTCAGCGAGCACTAATATCTTGCCGCGTGATTGATCGTTATTCCCGGCCGGTAATGCGCCAAGTCTGGTCGGATGAACGCAAGTTCCAAATTTGGCTGGAGATCGAAGTGCTGGCCTGCGAGGCGATGGCCGCACTTGGCCAGATTCCCAAAAAGGACGCCGAGGAAATCCGAAACCGTGCGCGCTTTTCCATTCCTGAGATTCTCGAGATCGAAAAGCGAACGAACCACGATGTCATCGCATTCCTAGAGAATGTGGCGGCGTCGGTCGGACCGGCTGCGCGATGGATTCATCAAGGGCTGACCTCTTCAGACATTCTCGACACGGCTCTCGCCGTTCAACTAACCGAATCCGCGAAGATCCTGCTCGACGATCTGCAAAAGCTGCGCGCGACGATCGGTAACCAAGCACGCCGGTTCAAAATGACGCCGATGATCGGACGGAGTCACGGGATTCACGCAGAACCAATCACGTTTGGTTTAAAGCTCGCGCTGATGTTCGACGAATTCGGGCGAGCAGAGGAAAGGCTGAGGCAAACTAACGAGCGTGTGCGCGTTGGAAAATTGAGCGGCGCCGTCGGCACGCATGCGTATGTTGATCCTGCGGTTGAGCGTTCGGTGTGCGAGAAACTCGGCCTGAAGCCGGCGACGATCTCGACGCAAATCGTGCAACGCGATCGGCACGCGGAATTTTCAACCACGCTCGCTTTGATTGCTTCAAGCATCGATCGTTGGGCCACCGAATTCCGTCATCTTCAACGAACCGAAGTTCTCGAGGTGGAAGAATTTTTCGGTGAAGGTCAAAAAGGCAGTTCGGCGATGCCGCACAAACGGAATCCGATCACAGGCGAACGATTGAGCGGATTGGCGCGCGTGATTCGGGGAAACTCCGTCACTGCTCTGGAGAACGTGGCGCTCTGGCACGAGCGCGACATCAGTCATTCCAGTGCGGAAAGAATCATCCTCCCGGATTCATGTACGCTGCTTGATTACATGCTGGTGAAATTGAATGAACTCGTCGAAGGCTTGCAGGTTTACCCGGAACGGATGGAGCAAAATCTTGAGCTCACGAAGGGCTTGTATTTCAGCCAGGCGATCTTGCTCGCGCTCACGAACGCGGGCATGGAACGAAAGAATGCCTACGAAGCAGTGCAACGCGCCGCGATGAAGACCTGGAAAGGCGAGGGGACATTTGCGGAGAATGCAAAGCGCGAACCAGAAATCGCGTCGCGTCTATCCCCAGCGGAAATCGATCGGCTTTGCTCGTTGGACATTCATTTCAAGCATGTCGATCCAACTTTCAAAGCCCTCGGATTAGATTAACGACCAATCGAGACGGATGAGTCCGAGAAGTTCTTGGACGATTCGAAAAGATCGACAATAACAGCTAGCGCTTTACCTGATCGGATTGAGCAGCAGCTCGGTAATGCGACCGTCAGGATCGAGTTGCACGACGGTGATTTCAAATTCCGCTCCTTGAGCCTCCCCTCCGGTTGCTTTCGCGCTGAGCGTGACGCGCACCCTGCTACCGCGCCATTTCAAAACGACTTGGGACACTTGAAAAGTGGGAGACAATTCGACTCCCGCTAGATCGAGATGCGCCAGTAATTGCATGGTCATCGGCGCCGTCACCGTCGGTGTGAGCTGAACGCGTTCGCGCTTTTCTCCAGGCACAACCGAAACGTCGCCGATCTCAAACGCGTTTCGCGTCTTCGCCGGTTGGAACGGCTTCATCGTTGGAATCAATCGCATCTTCGCAATGTGGCCGTTCGCATCCAATTCGGTTCGGCCAAGCTGAAAACCGGTTTCAACCGGCAGCGAGTCGCGAAGCGCGGCCGACGGCAAATGAAGCGAGACGGTAAGAGAAGATGGTCTCGCGCGGATCGTCCCCATTTGAAGCTGCGGCGTGAATTGCATCGACAAGACATCCAAGAAGAGACCGAAGACGGCATTGGTCGAAGCCGAGAGGACTGGTGCGGAGAAGGGCGCCGTTGCTGGCGCGCTTCTCATCATCTCCGATTCCGTAGGCGCGAGTGAAGAAATGGAAGATGCTCGATGCCTCTCGGAAACGGGTTCCACATGAGCTAAACGCTTCGTTTCGACCTTTGACCGACCGGGAGGCGGATGTGTGGGAGTCTCAGCTGGTGCGACCTGTTCGGATGGAACCTCCATCCGTGGCGGAGCCCCCTCCAGCGTTCGCTGTACGAGCTCAACGAGCGCCTCGGAAAGAAACGGCTTCTCGATCGTCGCCACGATGTTTTCGAAGCGCGCAGCCGAGGCATTCATTTCAAGCACGTGTCCCGACATCATCAGGACCGGCACGTGTGCGGTGCGCTCATCTTGCAAGAGCCGGCGACAAACTTCGTCTCCGTTGAAATCCGGCAGGCTGTAGTCGAGCAGCACCAGATCGGGAAGGATGCGTTCAACTTCCTTGCATCCCGCCGCGCTCGTTGAAGCCGTTGTGATTTGCCACTCTGGGTGCTCCGTGGCGAGCACGTCTTCCACGAAGATGAGCAACATCTCGGTATCGTCGATGACGACAATTTTCTTAGCGGCTGCGGAAATCGACGGCGCTTGCTCCCGCTCTTCTGCGGGAAAAGTGACGACTGGTTGTGCGGCCCCTGTTCGCCGCAACACTTCCAGGAAAACGTTCGCCCATGGCCCGCGAATTGTCCGATTCGCTGATGGATTTCTCTTTCCTTCGCTCCAGGTCGGTTCGGACCACGTGAATATTTCCTCCAGCGCCTCGGCGCCCATAAGCTCTCCGGTCTCGACGTGTGAAATCTGACCTTCTACGACGTGAATCTCTCCGTAGCGTTCTTGATCCGATTCCACTTCTACGATCGCATTTGCGCCCGCTGCGCATTGCATCAGAACAACGTCCGAAAGGTTTAAGGTGTGGAGCGTTCCGCGCGAGCTTGCCGATTCCGGTTCGCGCCACGGTCCGAGGAGTGCCTGGACAGCGGCCCCAAAATCCGCCAGTTCAAATGGCTTCTCGATGAACTGCAGCGCGCCGAAGGACCCGCGTTCGTCCGCGATTTCCTTGGGAATGGCGGCGCCAATTACCAGGACGCGAGCGTCGGGATTCGCATCGCCCATTTTCCCGATGAAGTCCGTTAACCCCGGCCACGGCGGATCGACATCTACGACAAAGAGCGCCGGGCGCGTTTTACCGGCGAGGGCTTCCGCCTCGGAAAGGGAGCGGGCAACAGAAACCGGGTGGCCGGGCGCGAACTTCTTCAACGCAGAGCCGATCGCCGCCGCCAGCGCATCGTACTCCTCGAGAAGAAGAACGCTAGATTGCGGCGTGGTCCCGGCAGGAGTTGGGATCGAAGAAGGCACGTCGAAAGCTTAGTATAACGAGGATAGCGAGGATAGGAGAAGCGCCTGGCATGGCAAAGTAAACAGGCGCAAGTTGCGTGCCCTTTCCCGGGGTGAAACTGCGCGGCGCGGGAATTTGTTATTCGAACCGAAGCGCTTCGATGGGATCCAACGCGGCGGCCCGATAGGCCGGGTAAAATCCGAACCCGATCCCGATTGCCGAACAAACAACTAACCCCGCGAGGGCCCAGCCAAACGGGAAAATCACATCGGCTTTCAGCCAGATCGCGAGCAGATTGCCAAAGATGATTCCAAGAATGATTCCAACAATGCCCCCGGCCTCGGAAATGAGTACCGCTTCGGTCAGGAATTGCCGCAGAATATCGCGACTGCGGGCCCCGATTGATTTGCGCACGCCAATCTCTTTGGTGCGTTCGGTCACACTAACCAGCATGATATTCATGATACCAATACCCGCCGCGATAAGTGCGATAAAACTAATGACGAAGGCGCCGATACTAACCACACCCGCGATGGAAGTGAAAGCGCTTTTGAGGGAATCGTTCGAGTAGATTTCAAAATCATTTTCCTGGTTTGCGCGAAGGCCTCGCGCGATCCGCATCGCGCCGATCCCCTTATCCAGAGTTTGATTATAATTTTCCTGGGAGAAGGATTGAGTCGCGATATTGACGGTCCGATTGGCTTCGCCGTAATTTTCAAAAAATCTTGTGAGTGGCAACATACAAATATCATCCTGGCTTTGGCCAAACGAAGTTCCCTTTTCCGCCAGGACACCAATGATCGTGAACGTGTGTCCGCTCAGCCGAATCACTTTGCCGATAGGGCTTTCATGCGGGAATAAACGTTTTTCGATCATTTTCCCGACGACCAGAACGTTGCGAGCAAGTTCCACGTCTTCGTCGTTCAAGTTGCGTCCGTAACCGAGCGTGTAGGCGTTTGCGGCGAGAAACGCTCCATTCGTACCGACCACGGTGAGGCTCGGCGTCGTCTTGATCCCGTTGTAAACGGCTTGCCCGTTGAAATCGAAGGTCTTGAGGCAAATTTCCCGCGCGTCTCCCTCCATCAGACCGTAATAGCGGAGCGCCTGGCGATAGGTCACGTTACGACGGTTTTGATATTTTTTCTGCACGTTGCCGCTGGCGTTACCGTTGGGCGGATATTTCGCGAACTGGAAGATATTCGAGCCAAGAAAACTTATCCCGCTCTCAATCGAACTTTGAAGCGCGCCAATCGCGGTCATAACCGAAATGACGGAAAACACTCCGATGGTGATGCCGGTCATGGTCAAAGCTGCGCGCAACTTATTTGCCCCGAGAGAGGACATCGCCATGATAAGAGTTTCGCGAAATGACATGTCGATCTTGTCTAAAGATTCACCGCGGAGGACGCAAAGGACGCGGAGTTCATAAACAAAATTCTTCCGGAAACCCAAGCACCTTTCGCCGAATGCCGTGTTTCAGCAGTTCGACGTTAAAGTTAATCATTAGGCCAACTTTCCATCCACCTAACTTCAGATAGGTGAGTAGTTGTGCGTCATATATTGGGGGCAGCGAATCGACTGATTTGATTTCAACGAGCAGAATTTGATCAACGACCATGTCGGCGCGGTAGCCACAATCCAGTTTGATTCCTTTGTAAGTAACTGGAATCGCCTTCTGGCGCTCGAACGGAATTTTCCTCAGCGTGAGTTCGTGACACAGACACATTTCGTAGGTTGATTCGAGAAGGCCGGGACCCAGAGCACGATGGACATCAATGGCGGCGCCTATTACTAATTCAGTTAGCTCGTTGGTATCTTTCTCTGCCTCTGCGATCTCCGCGTTCTCTGCGGTGAAAGTTCGTTCATTCATATCTTAGCGCTGTGACCGGATCCAAGCGGGAAGCCGACCAAGCCGGGGCAAAGCCCGAGATCAAGCCGGTGAATACCGCGACGATCATGCTCACCACCACCAAGTCGGACGAAAAGTGAATAGGGAACGATGGAAAAGCTGCGCCGATCAAGAAGCACATCAGATAGGCGAAGCATAGGCCGATCAATCCGCCGAGGAGACAAAGCGCGGTCGATTCGATAAGAAATTGAAGAAGGATTGTCCGCCGGCGCGCCCCGAGCGCCTTGCGCGTTCCGATTTCCTTGGTGCGTTCTTTCACGCTCACGAATGTGATGTTCATGATCCCGATCGCGCCCACAAAAAGAGAAAGACCGGTAATGAAAAGCCCCGCGATAGCGATTGAATTCTTGATCGGATCGAGCGTGCTCTTCAACGCCTGTTGTTCGTTGATGCTGAAGTCGTCTTTTTTCTCCGGAGGCAACCCGCGCACACGCCGCATTATACCGGTCAGCTCGTCTTCGGCGTCGGCCAGTTTGGTTTTGTCTTTTACCTTTACCAGAATATCCGCCTCACTTTTGGCGGTGAAGTATTTCTGAAAGGCCGGAAGAGGCATCACCACAATTGCATCCAGGCTGAAGAGTCCGAGAAATGTTCCTTGCCGCGAGATAACTCCGATCACCTTGAACGGCTGCCCGTTGATTAGCACCGACTTGTCGATTGGGCTGGCGGAAGGAAACAGCGCATCGGCCACATCGTAGCCGACAACGCAGACGTTCGCGCCGCCGCGAGATTCCAATTCGTTGAAAAAACGGCCCTCTTTAAAATCGAACGTCGAGGTAATAAGGTAATCCGACACCGTGCCCCTGATCAGAATGTTGTTCACTTCGCTGTCCGCGTATTTGACGCTGCGGTAAACACTCGAAGTCGGAACCGCGACGATGAGGTTGGTATTCGGCGTCGTGGCAATCATGCGGTTGATTGGCTCCGCATACTCCGTCTTGATTTTCCTGCGGTCGCGATAGTTCCACCAATCATCTACGCGTTTCCAGGGCCACTGCCCGACGTAGAGAACGTCGTCGCCAAAAACGGACATACTCTTGTCGAACCCGATTGAAATTCCGCTGATCGCGGTTCCCATCAAAGTGACTGCGACGATTCCGATAATGACTCCAAGGGCGGTCAGCATGGAGCGCATCTTGTTCGCGCGCATCTGCGCCGCCGCGATTTTCCAGCTCTCGCTCAACTCGTAGATAAAACGTTTCATGGTCGATCTAGGGCACCGCCAGCGGCTCAGATTCGAGTTCCGGCGCGCGAACCAGCTCGTCACTTTCAATGAAACCATCGCGCAAATGAACCGTCCGGCGCGCGTGCGCCGCGATATCGGCTTCGTGCGTGACCAAAATGATCGTGTTTCCCCGGCGATAGAGATTCTCGAACAGCGCCATGATTTCTTCGCCCGTTTTAGAATCGAGGTTCCCGGTCGGCTCGTCCGCCAGAATAATCGACGGCCGATTTACCAGCGCGCGAGCGATGGCCACCCGTTGCCGCTGGCCGCCGGACAATTCGTTTGGCTTGTGATACATCCGATCGCCCAAACCAACATCCTCCATAGCCTTCATCGCCTGTTCTTCGCGCGCGACCGGATTGATCCCGGCATAAATGAGTGGCAACTCGACATTGCGTAAACTAGTGGAGCGCGGCAGCAGATTGAACGTCTGAAACACGAAACCGATTTCGCGATTCCGGATCGCGGCCAGTTCGTCGTCGTTCATCTCGGCCACGTTTTTGCCGTTAAACTCGTAGCGCCCGGAGCTGGGCGTATCGAGGCAGCCAAGCATATTCATCAGCGTGGACTTGCCACTGCCGCTTGGTCCCATGATGGCGATGTATTCGTTCCGATGGATTTGCAATGAGACGCCGCGCAACGCATGAACGGTCTCTTCGCCCATCACGTAATTTTTCGTGATATTCTCGATATCGATAACGATCGAATCACCCGGTCTAACCACATCAGAGTTTGTCATACTCACGTTTCAGATTGCAGGATTCCCTTCTGAACCCTGTTCGCTGAATCCTTAACGCTACTTCGTCGCTTCCTTATCGTAAGTAACCTTGGCGCCATCTTTGAGCTTGCGGCTTATCGCGCTGTAGCTTCCGGAAATAACTTCGTCGCCCGCTTTGATGCCGCTTTTGATTTCCATGTAGGAATCGTCCGCGATGCCAGTTGTCACTTTCACCATCTGAGCCTTGCTACCGCTCTTCAAAAATACAACCTTCGCCAGTTTTTCACGCTCTTCTTTTTGTTCCTGTTTCTCCTGACGGTTATTAGTCACCTCGGCATCGTTGTCGCCTTTATCGCGCGCCGCGGCCTTTTGCTTCCGCTTCTCGATTTCTTCCGGACTTAAATTGCTGTCGCCGGTGCGGATCGTAACGCTTTGCATCGGCACTGCCACCACGTTTTTGACCACGTTCGTCTCGATGTCCGCGGTGCAGCTGAGACCTGGACGCAGCGAAACGTCATGCTCGTCGATGCTAATCTTCACTTCGAAATTGGTCACCTCTTCCTGCGTGCCAGCGCCCGTAGTCTTTCCCGTGTTGGCAATCTGCTGAACCGTGCCCTTAAATTTTCTGTCGCCATAAGCGTCGATCTTGATGTCGGTTTTGTCGCCCAGCTTGACGTTAACGACGTCGTTCTCATTTACGTCCACAACCGCTTGCATGTGCGTTAAGTCCGCAACTCGCATTACTTCCGTTCCAGCAAACTGATTTGTCGCCACCACGCGTTCGCCCAACTTGCTATTTAAAACAGTGACTGTTCCCTCGAGTGGCGAATAAATTGTGGTCTTGAAAAGTAAATCTCGCGCCTGGCTCGAGCCTGCCTGCGCTTGCTCGATCTGATGCAGCGAGCTTTCGTGTGTGTTTTTTGCCATGTCATAGGCCGCTTGTGCCGCGGTAAAATCAGACTCCGCGATCATCTTCTTGCTAAAAAGATCCTGACTCCGCTTGAGATCCTGCTCGGCTTTAGTCATCGACGCCTTTTGCTGGAGAGTAATCGCCTTCGCGGAGCTGATCGCGGCTTCCTGCTGGTCGAGCTGCGCCTTGTAGAACTCCGGTTTGATTCGAACAAGGAGATCGCCTTTCTTGATCGGCATCCCGTCCTCGACCGGCAGCTCGATAATTTCGCCGGCTACTTCTGGTGAAATTTTCACTTCAGTCTCGGGTTGGACCTTGCCTGTCGCCGAAACTGTTTGAACGATCGTCTTGCGCACGGCCTTCTCTGTCGTGATCGGGATCGGTTTCTCCCGCTTGCTCGAGATAATCGACGAAATAATCCAAAGCAGCAGAAGGCCGATCGAACCGAAGATGATGTAGCGTTTCTTGCGCGACCAACGCTTTTTGCGCGAGGAAGGCGCGGCCGCAACTGTCGCGGCGTCAGTGGTTAAGGCCTGATGCATATAAACTTGGGTAGGGGATTAACGAAGGTGACGAATAACGGCTCTTTAGACCTTTGCAAAGCAAATCCCGTTCGCACGGTCTTCAATTGGATGCAGCGAGGAATGCTTTTGGATTCACCTCAAATAGCTTTTTTTGCATCGCGTCTCTCGCGGATTCGTCCGATCGCCCAACTGGCGTGCTCGGCAACAAGCGGCTCCGGATCGACGGCCGCGCGTTCCAACGCCGGCAAATCATTCAAATCGCCTACGTTCCCCAACGCTACGCAAACGTTTCGCAAAAATCCGCGGCGCTTGATTCGCTTGATCGGCGAATTGCGAAACATTATCCGAAACTCCGCGTCGCCGAGGGCGAGATAATCGCGCAACGCCATGCCGATTGTCGATTCTCGTGCGGAGAATGCGCTTTCGCGCGAGACCTCCGCGAATCGGTTCCAGGGACATGCATCCAGGCATTCATCGCAACCATAGATGCGCTCTCCGATGAGCGGACGAAGATCGACAGGAATGGAGCCTTTCAGCTCGATCGTAAGATAAGAAATACAGCGACGCGCATCCAATCGATGCGGACTCGTGATTGCACCCGTCGGACAGGCAGTTATACAACGCTCGCATTTTCCGCAGCGATCGCGCTGCGAATTATCTGGCGGCAAATCCAGTGTCGTCAGAATTTCCGCAAGGAAAAACCAGGTTCCCAGCCGCGGATCGATTAGCATGGTGCTCTTCCCGTGCCAGCCGACGCCGGCCTGCGCGGCGTAATCCCGCTCCAAAATCGGCCCGGTATCGACGTAACATTTTTGCATGCCGCCGAAGCCGCGCAGGAAGTTGTCGATCTTGTCCAACTTGGCTGCGATCACATCGTGGTAATCATCGCCCCAGGCATATCGCGCGACCCGGCCACTCGCACCAGCGACTGTAGCGGCGGCCGTGCCGGCCGCAGTTGCATCGAGCGCCGGCGGCGCGCCTCCCTCTACACCCTGCCAATAATTCATCGCGAGAACAATAATCGATCGCGCTCCGGCCAAGACTTTCTGCGGATCGCCACGCTTTTCTTCACCCCGTTCCATGTAACTCATCTCGCCCGCTGCTCCATCACGGAGCCAGTTTCGAAACTCATCGGAATGGGGCGGGGGAGCGCATGCCGCGATCCGACACGAATCGAAACCAACCTCGCGGGCGAAATCGACCAGCTCCTTTTTCAATTGCTCGCTCGAGACCGGTGAAGTCCCGTTGCCGATCTCGTCTGTAAGGATTGTTGCCATTATTCGCCGATGGGAAAATTCCGAATGTTCTTTAAGATTAATTCCGCAATCTCCTCAGGTGTTTTCTGTGAAATGTCTACCCGGATATCAGCCGCGTTCTGGTAGAGCGGGTTGCGCGCTTGTAACAATTCCGAGAGCGAGACTGGCGGGTCCGCAGTCTGCAAGAGGGGACGGTCAGCCAATCGATCTATGCGAGCCCGGAGCGTCTCATAGTCCCCGTCCAACCAAACCACTGTCCCAAGTTCTCTGAGTAGGTCGACGTTCTCTGCCTTCGTGACTATCCCGCCGCCGGTCACGATGATTGCCGATTGCTTTCCCGTCAGCGAATGCAGCGCTTCCGTTTCCGCTTCGCGAAATTTGTCTTCACCATGCTTCGAAAAAAATTCCTGGATCGGCATACTAAACTTCGAGGAGATCATCTCGTCCGTATCAAATCGATCAAGACCAGTTTGGCGTTCTAAAATTCTCCCGACGGAAGACTTTCCCGTGCCCATGAATCCAATCAACACGATCGATTTGCCGGCATTCACGCAGCAATATGCGGTCGAAGATCGCGCTTGAAAAGAAGATCGGCAATTGTAGGGCGTCTATATCAGACGCGGTGTTTGGCGTTTCCCAGAAACGCCCTACAATTCCTTTATGCCTGAATCGAAATCCTCATCGCTCGTCGCCGTCATCATGGGCAGCGCGTCGGATTGGGAAACGATGCGTCATTGTGTCGAGACCCTTGACGAGCTCGGCATCGCCAACGAGCATCACGTTCTTTCCGCGCATCGCACTCCCGACGCGACCGCGGATTTTGCACGCCAAGCAGCGAATCGCGGATTGCGCGTAATCGTTGCTGCAGCTGGCGGCGCCGCGCATCTGGCGGGAGTGATCGCCGCTTACACCTGGCTGCCGGTGCTCGGAGTTCCAATTCAATCGAAAGCGCTTCAAGGTTTGGATTCGCTCCTGTCAATGGCGCAAATGCCGGGTGGAATTCCGGTCGGCACTCTTGCGATTGGCTCGGCTGGCGCGAAGAATGCCGCGTTACTCGCCGCGAGCATTATCGGTCTTCACGACGACAAGATTCGCAAAAATCTCGAAGCCTTCCGAAAAAAACAGACCGACAAAGTGCTCGCCGAGCCGCCGCCGAAGTGAAAACGGAGATCGCTCCGGCAGAGGAGCGCGCAAAAGCGACGGAAAGTGCCGTCGTGCTTTTACAAAAAGGCGAGGTCGTCGCTTTGCCAACCGAAACCGTTTACGGCCTTGCCGCGGACGCGCTCAACGCGGAAGCCGTCGCGAAAATCTTCGAAGCAAAGGAACGTCCCCGCTTCGATCCATTGATCGTTCATTTGCCGGACCGCGAGTGGCTCGAAAAAGTTGCCGAACTTCCGGCGCGAGATAGAGAATCGATTTTGAAACTGATCGATCGCTTTTGGCCTGGTCCTCTCACGCTGGTCTTGCCGCGACGCTCGATCGTTCCTGAAATTGTGACCGCCGGTTTAGATACGGTCGCCGTCCGAATAAGCGCGCATCCCGTTTTCTCCGAAATTATTCGCGAGTTCGGTTCGCCGTTGGCGGCTCCAAGCGCGAACCGATTTGGTCGCGTTAGTCCAACGACCGCGCAACACGTGATAAACGAGCTCGATGGTCGCATCCCGCTGATTGTGGACGCCGGACCAACAATGCACGGAGTTGAATCGACCATCATCGCGGTTCACGAGGGCAAGATCGACATCTTGCGTCGAGGACCCATTACTGATGGGGAGTTGTCGATCTTCGGCAAGATCGACGCTATTAGTTCCGCGGAAAAAATTGCCGCGCCGGGACAGTTGCCGTCGCATTACGCGCCAAAAACGCCGCTGCGTTTGATCGAGAACGCAAAATCCATTTCGCCGATGCAGAATCAGCAAGTTGGTTTGCTCGCTTGGAATCCGATCGAATCGGAAAAACATTTCGTTGCAGTTCGTCGACTAAGCGAACGAGGCGACCTGCGCGAAGCAGCCGCGAATTTATTCCGCCATTTGCGGGAGCTCGATGCCCTCGATGTCGATCTTATCGTTGCGGAACGAGTTCCGGAGATTGGACTCGGGGCTGCGATAATGGATCGGCTGCGGCGCGCGGCGCATCGCCAGCCTGATGGGCCAGACAAGCCTGAATAAAGCCTTTGAAAAGCGGATGCGGCTTGTTCGGCTTGCTTTGAAATTCGGGGTGATACTGGCAGCCGACATAATAGGGATGGTCGCGCAGCTCGATTAGTTCGGCGAGCGCACCGTCGGGCGAAGTGCCGGAAATCGTAAAACCTTTCTGCTTCATCCGGTCGCGATATTTCATGTTGAATTCGTAGCGGTGACGATGCCGTTCGAGCACTTCGTTGCTTCCATAAACTTTTTCGGCCAGCGTGCCCTTGGCGATTTTGGTCGGCCAGGTGCCGAGGCGCATGCTCGCGCCTTTGACGTGAACATCTTTCTGTTCTTCCAAAAGCGATATGACTGGATCGGGTGTTTTAGGATCGAATTCGGTGCTATTCGCTTCCTCAAGACCGCAGACATTGCGGGCAAACTCAATCGTTGCCACCTGCATGCCCAGACAAAGACCGAGATAGGGAACTTTGTGCTCGCGCGCAAAACGCGCCGCTTTGATTTTTCCTTCGACGCCGCGCTCGCCAAATCCTCCAGGAATTAAGACGCCGGCGACATCTCGTAGCTGGCTATCGAGATCGTCGTGCAATGAATCCGCATCGATGCGTTTCAGGTCGATCCGACAATCTTCGCTGGCTGCGGCGTGAGTAAGAGATTCGTAAATGCTCTTATAAGCGTCCTGCAAATCGATGTATTTGCCGACGACTGCGATCTTAACGCGCTTCTTCGGATTAACCACGCGCTGCACAAATTGGCGCCAATTGGCAAGATCCGGCTCCGGCGTTGTGAGGTGAAGAAGCTCGCACACGAGCCCGTCGAGCCCTTCGTGATGGAGCATCAGCGGCAGCTCATAGATCGTGTGCTCGACATCGCGGGCTTCGATGACCGCTTTCAATGAAACGTTACAGAACATCGACAATTTCTGCCGTAGCTCGGAATCGAGCGGCAATTGCGAGCGACAGATCAACACTTGAGGCTGCAGACCGATCTCGCGCAATTTCGCGATGCTTTGCTGCGTTGGTTTCGTTTTCAGTTCGCCTGCGGCTTTGATGTAAGGGACGAGCGTGACGTGCACGTTCACCACGTTCTGCGCGCCCACTTCGAGAATGAATTGCCGGATTGCTTCGAGAAATGGCAGTCCTTCAATGTCCCCAGTCGTGCCGCCGATCTCAGTGATCACCACATCGTATTTGCTCTCGTCGGAAATCTCGCGAATGCGCGCTTTGATTTCGTCGGTGACGTGCGGAATCACCTGAACGGTGTTGCCGAGATAATCGCCGCGCCGCTCTTTCAAAATGACGTTCTCGTAAACTTGACCACTGGTGAGATTGTTGTGGCGCGAAAGAACGCAGTTCGTAAAACGCTCGTAATGACCAAGATCGAGATCGGTCTCGGCGCCGTCGTTTAACACATAAACCTCTCCGTGTTGAAACGGATTCATCGTCCCAGGATCGACGTTCAAGTATGGATCAAACTTTTGCAGGACGACGCGCAAACCGCGCAGCTCAAGAAGCGTCCCGAGCGAAGCCGCGGCCAGGCCTTTCCCTAAAGAGCTTACGACGCCGCCGGTGACGAAAATATATTTCATCGCGAGATTCTCCGTTTTGCGCGAGCGAGTTTTTGCTCCAGCGCTTTTGCGTCCTGCGGCGTATCGATGCCGGGCGATCCTTGTTTTGTGACGAGCACATGAACAGTTACACCATTTTCAAGAGCGCGCAATTGCTCGAGCGATTCAGTTTGTTCGAGCGGCGATGGTTTCCATTTTACGAACTGGAGCAGCGCCTCGCGGCGAAAGCCGTAGATGCCCTGATGGCGCAAAATCTTGGTGCCTGTGCGTCGATTCTGGGAAAAGGGGATTCGGCTTCGAGAGAAGTAAAGAGCGTCTCCGGAAAGATCGAGAACCACCTTCACCTGGTGAGGAGATCTCACCTCTTCTTGGCTTTTAAATGGATGCGCGGCCGTGACGATGTCGATCCTTTGATCAGCGCGAAGAGTCTCGACAAGTTTGTCGATCAGGCTCGCTTCAACGAACGGCTCATCACCCTGGATATTAATGATATACGCAAATTCTTTCGCTTTTTGCGCCACTTCGGCAACGCGATCAGTGCCGCTGCGATGATGCGAAGATGTAAACGCAACCTCCGCGCCCCAATTAAAAGCCGCGCTGGCAATCCGCATGTCGTCGGTCGCGATGATGACCGAATCCAATTTCTTCGCGCGACAACAGCGTTCCCAAACGTGGCGAAGCAGAGGTTTGCCGGAAACAAGATGAAGCGGTTTGCCTGGAAAACGCGTGGAGCCCCAACGCGCAGGAATGATTCCGGCCGCTTTACTCATTGCTAAGATCCACAATTATCTTTGCCGCCGCGACAACGTCTTCCGCCACCCAGTCCGCGCAGCTGCCGTCGGTCATCTTATCAAAACCAGTACGAACGCGAATCGTGCGCACGCCGGCGTTGTGGCCGCACTCGGCGTCGATTTCTTTGTCGCCAATGAAAAACGAGCGCGCGAGATTAACGTGATGATCACGCACTGCCTCAAGAATCATTCCGGGAGCGGGCTTGCGGCATTTCGAGGGTTTTCCAGGGGGATCGGGGCAGAAGTAGGTGGCGCCAATCAAATCCGGCCCGACTTGACGCAAGACTTCCGCTTCGACTGCGCGGTATTGATCGAGAGTAAAGAAGCCGCGGCCGATCCCGCTTTGGTTGGTGATGACGATGAGTTTATAACCTTTTGCCTTTAAGCCGCGCAAAGCCTCCGGAACGCCGCCGAAAACATGGACCTGTTTTGGATCGGAGCAGTAATCGGCGTCCTCCATGATGGTGCCGTCGCGATCAACAAATACTGCAGGCGCCGTAGTCATTTCAGAGGTCGCCGCAATCTGAGCAGCGCGATCGACAGGTATCAAGCGGAGGAGTCATCGCGAAAACTGGCGACAAGTTCGTCGCGAGTGACGGTCGCGGTGCCAAGTTTGCCGATTACTACCGCGCTGGCGTGATTGGCGATTTCCGCAGCTTCGATTGGACTCGCGTCGCAACAAAGAGCGAGCGTAAAAAGCGCAATCGCAGTGTCGCCGGCGCCGGAAACATCGAAGACCTGGCGCGCCTTGGTTGGGATGTGATGCGGCGGCTCGTTTTTTTGAAACAGCATCATGCCATGTTCGCCAAGCGTGATCAGGAGATACTTCGTGTCCCATTTCTTGAGCAGCGCTTTCCCGGCCCGCGCAAGATCGACATCTTCTTTTGGAGACGCGCCCGAATCGCACAACGGAATTCCCGCCGCCTGAAATGCTTCGGCCCGGTTCGGCGTGGCTACCGTGACTCCCGGCCAATCGATCAAATGCCGGGGATTAGGATCGGCGGCAACGATTTTACCGGCGGCTTTCGCATCGCGACAAATCTGCGCGACCAACTCGCTGCCAAGGAAACCTTTTCCGTAATCTTCGAAGATGATCGCGTCGACTTCGGGAATTTTTTCATGAACCGTTCTAACGATCTGCGCGGTCTGTTTTGGCGAAGGCGCGGCAATTTGCTCGCGATCGACCCGCACGATTTGCTGGTGTTGCGCGATGATGCGCGTCTTGACGATGGTCTGAAAATTTCCGTCCTCGATCGAATTGGACATGTCGATCTTGTTTTTGCTCAACAACTCGCGCAACTGCTGGCCGCTTGGATCTTTTCCCACCATGCCGACGATGGCCACATTTTTGATAAACTCGCGAAGATTGCGCGCGACGTTGGCCGCCCCGCCCGGATAGAACGATTCGCCGGTCACTTCCACAACTGGCACGGGCGCCTCCGGAGAGATTCGCGCGACCTTGCCCCAAACGAACTCGTCTAGCATCAAATCGCCAATGACCAAAATCCGCTTGGCCGGGGCGCGCTTCAAAATTTGATCGAGTCGGGCCGAATTCATGCGAGAAATCGACAACCATGCCGCCAGGCCATAGAGTTGATGTCTTTCAAAAGTTTCAAAATGTGGAGTTCAGCAATTGTGCGCGGCAAAGGTTCTGCTTAAAGTTGCTCCATTAATCCTGAATACGAAGGCGAAATCAACAGTCGAAGCTCCCAATGATTCTGTTTGCTAGACATTTTAAACTTGGTGCGGTGGCGATGATCGCCTTGTCGATCGGCGCTCGGGGTGCGCCGGCTCCGCAGCATATCGACATAAAACAGTTGTCGAAGAAAGTGGAGGACGTGGTCGTTCCACTCCCGAATGAAGTCTTCGGAGCGCTAAACAAACTTGGCCCGGTCAATTGGAGAGAATACGTCCGTAGCGACAAAGGGGGCAACTTTACCGAGCGCCCGCGCATTGCGCTGGTTCTTGGAACTGTCATTGCGGATGGCTTCATTGCCGTGCAGGCGGAAGATGCGCCGGCCGTGAAAGATATCGGGCAACGGGTCCTGGCCCTGGCCAAGGGAATTGGCGTCGGCAACTCGATCACGCCGCACGCGAAAGCGATTATCGAGGCGGCCGACAAACGGCGATGGGACAATGTTCGCCAGGAACTCGATCGCACCCAAAACAGCGTGCAGAACGCGATGAACGAGGTGCACGACGAAAAACTATCGCAACTGGTGAGTCTGGGAGGCTGGCTGCGCGGCACGGAAGTGTTGACCGCCGTTGTCTCCAAACGCTTTTCCAACGAGGGCGCCGAATTGCTGCACCAGCCCGATCTGCTGGCCTACTTTCAAAAGCGGCTCCAGGCCATGCCCGAGTACAACATGCCGCTTATCCAAGATATTCAGGGTGCTCTTGTCGAAGTTCGGCCGTTGATCGACGTCGGCGACACCCGCATTTCGGTGGAGTCAGTTAAACGAATCAATCAGATTACGACTCGTTTGGACGAAGCAATTGTAACAAAGGCGCGATAGATGGAAGCGTTGAATAAATCTTTCAAATTATTCAGGCGCACTCTCATTGTCGCTTTGCTTTCCGCCTCCGCGACAGTTGGCGCGTCGGTTGACGACGCGCAATCGTTCGCCCTTCAGTCCGCGGAGCCTTACGTCAAAGAAGGCTTTCAGGTCCGCGAGGATTACTGGGGCGGCGATTTGGGCGTGGGCGAGAAGAAAGCTGTGCGGCAGCAGCTATTCAAAGGCAACGAATATTGGTTCTGGCTGGGCACCGAAGTGGAGCGGTCGAAAATTTCCGTGCATATCTACGACGCCGAGGGAAAGCTGGCCGAGCAACCGGACAGCTGGGAAAAAGGCCACTTCGCGGCCGCCCACATTATTCCAAAGACGACGGGCAGTTATTTCGTCATCGTCGAGATTGAGCAATCGCCGGAGGAACGAACACATTGGGCGCTGGTTTACGGGTTCAGGTAACTCAGTTGATGTCGATGTTGCCATTGGCAGCGCGGTATAAAATTGTCGAGCCAGCACGGCTTTCTGTTTTCGGAGCGAAATGACTGAAACACGCACCTTGCAGTTCGAGAGTGCGCGCGCGTTAGAATCTCTTTACGCGCACGATCTCAAGAATTTGAAAACGCTGGAGGATTCGCTCGGCGTGAAAGTGACGACTCGCGAAGGCTGGGTGAAACTCGAAGGCGAACCAGCGAAGATCGACAAGGCCGAGCGCGTGTTCGATCAATTGGAGCAAGCGCGGCAGAAGGGCGTCGATATCCACAAACACGAATTCAATTACGCGCTCAGCTCGGTCAACGAAGCGCGCGAGGAAAACTTGGGCGATCTCGCCTCGGTCAAAATTCCGACTTCGTCGCGACGACCGCCAATTGTCCCCCGAACTTCGGGTCAACGCGATTACGTGGAGGCCATTCAGAAACACGATGTCGTTTTCGGAATCGGTCCCGCGGGAACTGGCAAGACCTATTTGGCGGTGGCGATGGCAGTCGCGGCCTTAAAGAAAGAACAGGTCGCCCGGATTGTTTTGACGAGGCCGGCCGTGGAAGCGGGGGAAGCGCTCGGATTTTTGCCCGGGGATCTCCAGGAAAAGATCACGCCTTATCTTCGGCCACTCTACGACGCGTTGCGCGATATGCTGGAAGCCGAGGAGATGGAGCGCTTGATCGCGCGGCAAACCATTGAGATCGCGCCGCTCGCGTATATGCGTGGACGGACCTTGAGCGACGCCTTCGTTATTCTCGATGAAGCGCAGAACACGACAACGGAACAGATGTTCATGCTCCTGACCCGAATGGGACCGCATTCCAAATGCGTTGTGACTGGCGACGTAACGCAAATCGACCTGCCTCCAAACAAGCGTTCCGGTTTGATCGAGGCTTTGCAGGCATTGAAAAGCACTCCCGGAATCTCGAGCGTTTATTTCACCGAACGCGATGTGGTGCGCCACGAGCTGGTTCGAGATATCATCAACGCTTATCAGCGGCATCGCGCGCCGAACAATTCCTCACTAGAGTAAGATCAAGATGTTAGATTTTTTCAAACGCAGCCGGCTCATCAGACGCGGTCTGGCTTCACGCAAAACGCGGCGCCGGCGAACACGCAACGAACTTCTCCGCAGCCTCGAATATTCGCCGCTGATCAAGGTATTGGTTTTTGCCGCTTTCATTGCCGGTCTCGCTTTCTTGATTTTCAGCGGACAACAACCTGAGCCGACGAAGAACTTCATCATCGCTTTGTTATTTTTTGCAACGGCGCTGACCCAGCTTTGGATCAATCAGCCGCAAACATTTTCCCAAAGTTCGCGGATCCTTTTGGTCTTTGGCGTCATTCTGGTGCAATTGACCTTCACGAAATTGATCCTCGTTTTGTGCAATAGCGGGACGTTCAAATTTCTCACGCCCGAGCTCGGCCCTCTGATTGCGCCTTACGCTTTCGCGCCACTTGTGCTGAGCGTTTTACTCGGCCGTATTCAGGGGTTATTCGCCGCGGTTTTCGTCAGTCTTTGGAGCAGCATTCTCTTTGGAAGAATCGATGCACCGCTTCTGGTAATCGGGTTGATCAGTGGATTTACCGCGGTCTATCTCACGCTTCAGGTGCGCCGGCGGAGCAAACTCGTCCGCGCCGGTTTCGGGGTTGGCCTGGCCATCTGGTTGCTCGCGCTCACCTTCGGTTTGATTGGCCCGATCAATTTGTTTCCGCCCATGGCCAACGATTGGCCGATGATTGGTCTGCAAAGCGCTTGCGCGATCGGCAATGGAATTCTGACCGCCATGGTCGTCGGCGGCGCGCTGCCGATCCTCGAACATCTATTTCAAGTCACGACCGACATTTCCTGGCTCGAAGCTTCCGATCTCAATCATCCGCTGCTGCGCCGAATGACGATCGAAGCGCCCGGCACTTATCATCACAGTCTCGTCGTCGCGAATCTGGCCGAGGCCGCGGGCGAAGGCATCGGAGCGAACGCCACGCTTTGCCGCGTCTGCGCTTATTTCCACGATATCGGCAAGCTGGTGAAGCCGGAATATTTTACCGAGAACATGAATTTCGAGCGCAATCCGCACGACGATCTCGCGCCGACGATGAGCGCGCTCATCATCCTCGCGCACGTCAAAGAGGGTGTCGATCTTGCGCTCAAGCACAAACTCAATAAACGGGTCATCGACATCATCCAGGAACACCACGGCACTTCGCTCGTTTACTATTTCTACCAGCGCGCCATTCAACAGCAGGAAGACGCGCGGGCCGGCGGCAAGATCATGAACATTCGCGAGGAAGACATTCCCGAAGTGCGCGAAGAAAGTTTCCGTTATACCGGACCAAAGCCGCAGACCAAAGAGAGCGCCATCGTTAGTCTCGCCGACATGGTGGAGAGCGCATCGCGCAGTCTGGAAAAACCGACTCCGCAAAAAATCGAGCAACTGGTGGATGAATTAATCGAAGAACGCATCGCCGATCGGCAGTTGGACGATTGCGATCTCACGCTGGGTGAATTGAAAGTCATCGCAGAGCGCTTCCGTTTTACCCTCATGACAATGTTGCACAGCCGTATCGCGTATCCGAAGCAGGAGCCGCGACTTTTCGCAACGCGTGATGACAATCTGCGACCCGACGTGATGGCGGAAACACGCAAGCCTGCTTCGGCGCCGCCGATTTCCGCAGCCTGAGCGAATTGTCAGCCTCGTTTATGAACAAGGCGTCCTCCTAATATCAAGGCGGCCCCGAGCACAAAAGCGGAAACGGCCCAGACACTGCGATAGATGCCCCCCAAACCGGTCCCAGCGCTGGAATGATACGGTCGGAATCGACTCGACCTTCATACACGGTGAAATTGAACAGTATGCCGCGAGCATGACCAATGCGGAATTCAGACGGAACAGTTTGGGAGCGATTGCCGTCGGGAAACGGCTTCACGGATCCATCGTTTGGTCGCCACTCGGTCCACGAAAAATCGGTCGCTTTCGACGGCAAGCCAGTCCGTGAGATGCTTCGCCATTCAGCGTCATTTGCTCCGGTTTTCAGCAGAGCGCCTACTAGCAGAACGAAGCCGAGCACAATGAAGAGACCACCACCACAGAGCAATAACTTACGGGGCATGTTTTTGGTCTAACGAGACGTAAACGGACATTCGTCTTCTGTTGTGAGCAGTTGTTCGCGCAATTTAGGGTTGCGCCGGAAATTGTTTCGGCGAACCCCCGGACTGTTCATAAATCCGGACGACGCGAGCGCGGCTCGCGATCTTTTGTTGTCGCGGTAGATGGCATCGTTACGAACGGGCCGCCTTCCATTGGCGCGGCTTCGGTGAAGGCGACGTCGGGCATTTCGCTGGGCAAACCTTCGAGCGGAAATTCTTTGCGCAGGGGAAAGAAAGGATAGCCATCCCACATCAGGATGCGGCGGAGATCGGGGTGCCCGTTGAACTTGAGCCCCATCATGTCGTAAATCTCGCGCTCGTGCCAATTCGCCGTCGGCCAAATGTCGGAGACGGTATCGACCGCGCAGATCTCTTCCGAAACGCGAAGTTTCAAGCGCAGGTGAACGGCCAGCGTCAGCGAATACAGTTCGTAAACAATTTCGAAACGCGGCTCCTCACCGAAGTTGTCGATGCTGGTGACGTCGATCAAATAGTCGAACGACAACTCGTCCCGACAGAATTGGGCGACCTCGCGGAGATCGCCCGGCAAAATTGTGTAAGTGGTCTCGCCGCGAAACTCAGTTTTGTCCTGAAGTTTCGTCCCGAACAGCTTGCTGAGCGAATCAAGCAATTGCCCGCCGGTCATACGAACGCGTCTTCGAGTTGCTCCGCCAGCACAGCCTTTTGTTTAACAAACGAGCGTTCGCCCGAAATTTTTTCCTGAAGCTTCATCAAGCCCGCGAGCAGAGCTTCCGGTCGCGGCGGACAGCCGGAAATATAAACATCCACCGGCAGCAATTGATCGATGCCCTGCAAGACCGCGTAGGAGCGATACATTCCGCCGGTGGACGCGCACGCCCCCATGGCGATGACCCATTTCGGTTCCGGCATTTGCTCGTAAATTCTTTTTACCGCCAGCGCCATTTTGTAAGTGACCGTACCGGCCACGATCATCACGTCGCACTGGCGCGGGGAAAAGCGCATCACTTCGGCGCCAAACCGGGAAATATCGAAACGCGAAGCGGCGGTCGCCATCAATTCAATTGCGCAACAGGCGAGTCCCATCGGCATGGGCCAGAGCGAATTCTTGCGAATCCAGTTCAAGGCCGCATCCAAACGCGTGAAAATTACGTTGCCTTCGATCTTTGAATCGTAAGCGGCAGAGCGATTTTCAACCATGTTCGAACAGTAGAAGCCGCGACCTTCTCTACAAGAGAAAACGGCCACAGATTGACACGAATGAAACACAGATGGCAGAAAGTGCAGCAGGGAACTTCAAAATCCGTGTAAATCTGTGTGCATCTGTGGCTAAGTTGGATGTCCACCAGTCACTGAAGACCTACGATGACCGAATCGCCACGCACGCACCTCGATCAACTCGAGAACCAAAGCATCTTCATCTTTCGCGAGGCCTATCACTCGTTCAAGAATATCGCCATGCCCTGGTCGATGGGAAAAGATTCCAACGTTCTCATCTGGCTGGCGCTGAAATCCTTTTTCGGAAAAATCCCGTTTCCCGTTTTGCACATCGATACGACCTACGAGTTTCCGGAGATGCTCGAGTTTCGCGAATGGGCCACGACGCATTACCAACTCAAGCTCATCGTCAAAATCAACGCCGAAGCGCGAGCGCGCGGCATCGGTTATGAAACGCACGACCCGGTGACGGTGACCCACGAACTGAAAACTGTCGCGCTGCAGCAAGCGCTGGCCGAATACAAATGGGACGCGCTCATTACCGGGATTCGCCGCGACGAAGATCCAACGCGCGCGAAGGAGCGATATTTTTCACCGCGCAACGCGCAGTTCGAATGGGATTACAAAGATCAGCCGCCGGAATTCTGGGGGCAATTCGCGGCCACGGCCGCAAAAGGCGAACATGTCCGCGTCCAACCTTTGCTCGATTGGACCGAAGTCGACATCTGGCGCTACATCCAGCGCGAGAGCATTCCCATTCCAAAAATGTATTTCGCGCGAAATGGTCAACGCTTTCGTTCGCTCGGTTGTAGTCCAATCACAAAGCCGATAGCGAGCAATGCGACAACGATCGATGAAATCGTGGCGGAACTTGAATCCACGCGCACGAGCGAGCGAGCCGGTCGCGCCCAGGACCATCATGAGCGGAACGCGATGCAGAAGCTCCGCGCAAAAGGATTTCTATGATGCACGCCGACGAATGCTTGAAGGTTGTTTTTGTCGGTCACGTCGACCATGGGAAATCCACGCTCATTGGCCGCATCCTGCACGACACGGAATCTTTGCCTGAAGGCAAGATCGATCAGATCAAGCAAGCGTGCGCGGCGGAGGGAATGGAGTTTGAGTTTGCCTTCGTCCTCGATGCGTTGCTCGAGGAACAAGAACAAAACGTCACGATCGATACCACGCAGATTCCTTTTCGAACGCCGAAGCGCCGATACGCCATCATCGATGCGCCCGGGCACAAGGAGTTCTTGAAAAATATGATTACCGGCGCGTCGAATGCCGACGCGGCTATTTTGGTCATCGCGGCGAGTGAAGGCGTTCGCGAGCAAAGTCGCCGGCACGCCTACTTGCTCAGCCTCCTTGGAATCAAGCAGGTGATTGTCGTGGTTAACAAAATGGATCTCGTCGATTTTTCCGAGCAACGATTTCAAGAGATCAAGACGGAGTATCAAAAATTTCTGGTCGATCTTGACCTGACGGCGCGCTGTTTTATTCCAGCTTCGGCGAAATCCGGCGAAAACGTGGCGCACAAGAGCGAGGCATTGAGATGGTATCATGGCCCGACCGTTCTTGAAGCGTTAGACGCAGCCGAACCGACCGCGTCGCTGGTCGATCTTCCATTGCGGTTTTGCGTGCAAGACGTGTATCGCTTCGATGAACGGCGAATTATCGCCGGGCGAATCGAGACCGGCACGCTCAGGGCAGGGGACGAGCTGATTTTTTCGCCAGCCAACAAATCTTCCAAGGTCCAAACGATTGAACGCTGGAATACAGAAAAAAATGGCGTGGCCATCGCCGGAGATTCGATCGGCATCACGCTGACGGAACAGATTTTTGTCGAGCGCGGTTATGTGGCGTCGCACCAAACGGAAACGCCGATCGAGACCAACAGGTTTCGCGCCGATCTTTTTTGGATCGCGCGCGAACCGCTGCGCGTTGGCGCGCCCTACACCGTCCGGTTGGCGACACAGGACGTGAAATGCCAGGTGGTGTCGATCGAGCAAGTGATGGATTCCTCGACCTTGGAAATCAAGATCGACAAGTATGAGCAGTTGGATCGCAACGAAGTCGGCCGGCTCACGATTCAAACGCGCGCGCCGCTCGTGCTCGACAATCACGATCGCATCGCGAACCTCGGCCGGTTCGTGCTCGTGGATGACGGAGAGATTCGCGGCGGGGGCACGATCTTCGGCGGGATCTACACCGATCGCACCGTGGCCAAGAGCAAGAACATCTCTTGGACCGGAGGAAAAATCACACCGGGTCAACGCGCGCTCCAAACAGGACATCGCGGCGCGGTCGTTTGGTTCACCGGTTTATCGGGCGCGGGAAAATCGACCATCGCGCAAGCACTGGAACGAGAATTGTTCAGCCGTGCTATGAACACTTATGTGCTCGATGGTGACAACATTCGCCACGGTTTGAATTCAAACCTCGGATTTTCGCCGGAAGATCGCGTGGAGAATATTCGCCGCGTGAGCGAGGTCGCGAAGTTGATGGCCGACTCCGGTGTCGTGGTAATCACGGCGTTCATATCGCCGTATTTAATGGATCGGCGCCGGGCGCGCGAGATTGCGCTCGAAGGCAACGCTGAGTTCGTGGAGGTATTTGTGGAAGCGCCGCTGGAGGTGTGCGAAGCGCGCGATCCAAAGGATCTCTACAAAAAAGCGCGCGCTGGCGAGATTCGGGATTTCACCGGAATCGATGCACCGTATGAACCGCCGGAAGATCCCGAGATTATTGTGCAAACGGATCGCCAGACCGTCGATGAATCTGTGGCGACGATTTTGGAGCACTTATTGCCACGCTTGAAAGCGGACAGCGCGGACGAGTAAGGCGAGATCGAGGTCAGCCGGCCGCCTGCATCGGATAATCCAGGACGTTGACGCGACTGGAGCCGATGACGTCGTGGACAATCTTGCCGAGCTCGGCGGCTTCGTAGGGTTTTGCGATCACGCCGCGGAAACCAAAATCCTGATAGCGGCTCATAGTGGCGTCGGTAGCGTAACCGCTGGAAACGATCGCGTTCACGGTCGGATCGATCTCGATCAGCTTCTTGAGCGCTTCCTTACCGCCCATCCCGCCGGGCAGCGTAAGATCGAGAATCACGGCGTCGAATCTTTCGCCAGCTTCAAATCGTTCCCGGTAAATGTTTACGCCCTCAAGCGCGCTGGCCGCTTGCGTTACCTTGTAACCGAGCCGGTTGAGAGTGAATTCGACCAGGGCCCGAATCGCTTCTTCATCGTCCACCACGAGAACACGGCCGGTTCCGGTGATTGTCTCGGTGATGGGCCGGGACGCTTCGACGGGCAATTCCTGATGCACAGAGGCGGGGAGGTAAAGCGTGAACGTCGATCCCACATGCACTTCCGACTCGACGGTGATAAGACCGTTGTGGTTCTTGATGATCGAATAGGTCGTCGCGAGGCCGAGACCGTTTCCTTTTGGTTTCGTCGTAAAATACGGATCGAATATGCGTTTGAGATATTGGTCTGGTATTCCCACGCCTTCATCACGAATGCTGATGCGAATGTAATCACCGGGCGCGAGATCCGGAATCACGGGCGTGGTTGCCGAATTGTAGCGGAAGTTCTCGCAACTAACGCGCAACGATCCGCCGTTCGGCATGGCTTGGTCGGAGTTAACGACGAGATTGGCAATGACCTGACTAATCTGCCCTGGATCGATTTCGGCCGGAGAGAGATCGGCCCCGAAATGAAACTCACTTCGATTGTGGCTGCCACGGAGCGAGAAACTGACGGTGTCCTGAATGAGTTTTCCGATAGAAGCCGTTTTCTTAATCGGCGCGCCGCCGCGGGCGAAGGTGAGGAGCTGTTGCGCGAGATCGCGCGCGCGCATTGAAGCGTTTTTGGCGTCGTTCAACCGCGTGGTCATCTCGTCGTCGACGGGGAGAAGCAACGAAGCCAGAGAGATGTTCCCGATGATTGCGGTAAGGAGATTGTTGAAATCGTGCGCGATGCCGCCGGCGAGAAGTCCAAGTTGCTCCAGCGTTTCGGCCTTGCGCCGCTCGGTTTCGTTGCGTTGCCGCTCGGTGATGTCACGGAAAACAAGGACTACGCCCGCGACTTCATTCTTGCTGTCGCGAATGGGCGACGCCACCTGCTCAATGATGCGCTCGACGGAATCGCGAGAGGTAAGCGTGGCGTTTTCGGGCAGGCTTAGCAGGATGGAATGGGCTTCGTTGCGGTAACCGCTTCGTTGCGCGCGGGCTTGCGCGGCGAGATCGATGGCAATGTTGAAGACCGATTTTAACGGCTGGCCGACCGCTTCGTTCGAAGGCCAGCCGGTCAAGCGCTCGGCCTCGTTGTTGATCATTAGGACCTTGCCTTGAATGTCGGTTGTAATAACCCCGTCACCAATGGAACGGAGAGTAACGGCGAGACTTTCTTTCTCGGCCGCGATCTCCTGTTCGAAACGTTTGCGCTCCGTGACATCGCGCACCATCGCGACGTACAGTTTTTCGTTATCCACTTCCATCTCGCTGAGAGAAATTTCGATCGGGAAGGTGACGTGCTTTCGCGTGCGTCCCACAGCCAGGGTGGTGCTGCCGGTCCGCTTGGTGATCTGCTCCCAGGCGCATGCTACGGGCTTGGTGTCGAGCTCGCTGGCGTAAGTTTTAGGCACGAGCTTGGTAAAACTGTGGCCGACCATTTCGTTGTCGCGGCAGCCAAACATTTTTTCCGCCGCCGGATTCATCGAGCAAATGGCGCCTTCTTCATTCACCGCGATCATTCCATCGAGGATATTTTCAATGATCGAGCGGATGCGGGTTTCAACTCCTTCGAGCTTCACCAGTTGCCGGCGAACGAGAACGAAACTGTAGCTGTTCGAAATGACGAGAAGAGCGACGGCGAGAAATGCGAGCAGAGCCAGGGCGGATGTTTTAACAATTCTCTCGTGGCTGGCGGCGCTCGCTCGTACTTCGTAAACGCTGACCTCGCTTTTCTCGAAAGTCGCGAGCATTTGCCGAATATCGGCCATTAAAGTCTCGCCGGTATCAGCCGAAACGAGGCTGCTGATATCTTTCCCCGAACGCTTTGCCTCCATTTCAGTAGTCGCGGAGGTGTTGATCCACCGCTCCACGCTCGATCTTACCTCGGCCAGCAATTCAGATTGCGCGGGCGAATTGGCCACCAAAATGGAGAGATACCCGTTGTAGGTATAGAAATCAGCCACGGCCCGCTTATAACCTTCCACGAATGTGGAATCACCGGTGAGCAGATAACCTCTCTTTTCTTTCTGCATCTCGAGAACGGACCGCTCCAGCTTCGGCAGAAAATCCAAAATTTGGGTTGATTGTGTCGCCCATTCTTGTTCGATCATCCGCTGATTAAGGACGATTTGCTCTTCGTCTTGCAGCGATTGCAGAACCTCTCTGGCCTGATTCAGGAGCGAATTGCCCGAGCTTACCAATTTCGCCCGTTGAGAGTCGTCCAGCGCTAGAATCGCTATCGCGCTCTTTGGATCGCGAGCGTTAGCGTCGGGCAGCGCGGCTGTCTCAATCCATTTTTGCACAACCTCCTGAACCTTCATTACCCTCTTACGCTGCTTCGGATTGTCCAAAATCAACGCGGTTAAGCTCTCCACGCGTTGCTTGATGAGTTCCTTCCGTCGATCGAAGAAATCGAGGTACGACGGATTGCCGGTTAGCAGGAATCCCCGATGTCCATTTTCAAGTGCGGCGATGTCGTTTTCAATGACACTGCTGAGGCGCAGTACTTCAATCGTGTGCGCTCTTACCGCCGCCTGATAATGATTGCGCAGCGTGATGTAGAGAAAGACGCCGGCTAAAAAGACTATAACGACCACACCAGCTGCGGTCCCGGAGAGGACTTTGAAATGGAAATGTTTCTGGCTAAACAGCCATGCAGTGCCGCGCCGAAAAAGTGCAAAAAACCCGCGTTTTTGCTTTACGTAAGTTACGGGCGCACCGGTCTGGCTCATTAAATAATTTCTGGAAAAGTAGGTCTCCCACCAATGAAACGCCCTCACCAACCCCCAAATCTCGTGAAGCTATAAAGCAACCTCAGTACCGTACACGCAGAAGAAATAATCCTTCTGCTGGAGCCGCATAACGCCGGCCTTTGGATCGATCCGAATTCAATCGCGCCGCGAGCTCATCAGCCGTGGATTGTCCAAGCGCGCATTGTGCAATCGTGCCCACCATTAGCCGAACCATTTTGTAAAGAAAACCATCGCCCTCGAAGTCGATGGTAATGCACGGTCCTTTCTTCCAAACGCGCACGGAATGGATTGTGCGAATCGTATTCGGTTCCGGTTTACCACGATTGGCCGCGAAACCGGCAAAATCGTGAGTGCCAACGAACTTCGCCGCAGCGGCTTGCAACATCGTAAGATCAAGTGGCGTCGCAACGTGCCACGCTCGCTCGAATTCCAGCGGCGGAAGAATTGGGGCCGACCAGATTCGATAGCGATAAACTTTTGCCTTGGTCGAGTAGCGCGCGTGAAAGTCGTTCCGAACATAGGAGCATCGCAAAACGCGAATCGCCGGCGAGAGATTTGCGTTGAGCGCGCGCACCCATTGCGCTGAAGACAATCGTCGCTCCGCGAGATCGACGTGTGCACATTGCGCGAGCGCATGCACACCGGCATCAGTGCGGCCCGCCCCATGCACCCGCAACCGTTCGCCCATGACGCGGAAGAAGGCGCGTTCTAATTGGTCCTGGACAGTGTTGCGATGCGCTTGGCTTTGCCACCCGCCCAATCCTGCCCCGTTGTAGGCAATGATTAACTTTAGCCGCGCCGGCATCGAAACTACTGTTGCAGGTTTGCAACGTGCGCTGCTTCCTGTTGCCGATCGAGAAATCCCTGGAGGATCATTTGCGCCGCCACTTGATCGACATAACCGCGCGTCTCGCGCGTCTTTTTCCCGGCTTCACGAAGAGCCCGGTTCGCCGCGACAGTCGTCAGCCGCTCATCCCATGTCACAACGTTGCACGAAACAGCGCCGCGCAATTTTTCGACAAACTTCATTGTTTCGTCCGCCGCCGCTCCAAGCGTCCCGTCCATGTTTCGCGGCGCACCCACCACGACGCCGTCGATCTTTCGCTCGCGAACAATCGCTGCGATTCGGTCCACTGCATTCTTTCCCGCGGGAATTGTTTCAAGTGGATGCGCCAGAAACCGAAGTTCGTCCGAAATGGCCACGCCGATCCGGCTCCGCCCAAAATCGATTCCCAAGATCGGATTCATCGTCGCTATTGCAGCTCCGGCTTCAATTTGCCGACCAGGTCCTTGATCTTTTCCGCCTGGTGCCGGTGACAGATCAAGAGTGCGTCGCGCGTGCGGACGACAATCAAATTGTGAACTCCGAGTAACGCGACCGTCGCGCCGTCCTGATCGAAAACGATGTTGTTCGTGGAATCGACCGCCGTGATTGAGCAGTTCGCCGCATTTCCTTCCTTATCATTCTTGAAATAATGCGCGACCGCCGTCCAGCTTCCAACATCGTCCCAATCGAAGGTCGCCTCGACCACGAGGACGCGGTCGGCCTTTTCCATAATTGCATAATCAAATGAAATTCGCGGCAATTTGCTGAAATGCTCGCGCAAAACTTGCTCGAATTTCCCCGGCATACGAATTTGTGAAATGAAGTCCGCGAGCTCGGGAGTGTGCCGATTGAATTCGCTCAAAACCGTGGGCACTGACCAGACAAACATTCCGGCATTCCAGCGAAAGTTTCCCTTGCGCAAAAACGATTCCGCAAGATCGACGTTCGGTTTTTCGCGAAAGCGCAGGACATGATGGATTGCGATCTTGCCGGCATTCCCTCGCAAGAGAACCGGGTCGCCTTGCTCGATGTAACCAAAACCGGGACAAGCCCAGGTCGGTTTGATCCCGATCGCGACGAGGCTGCCGGTTTCCTCCGCCGCTTTGGCCGCGGTTGAAAGCGTCTCGCGAAACGCCGCGCCATCCGCAATCACGTGATCTGCTGGAAGCACCAGCATTGTCGCCGAATGATCGCGCGCCGCGACCCAGCCGGCGCCCAACGCGACCGCCGCGGCAGTGTCACGCTTCGCCGGCTCTGCCACGATGTTTTCCTTTGGGAAATCGCCTAGCAACTCCCGAACGGCTGCTTCTTGTTCTACATTCGTGAGGATAAGAATGCGGTCTCGCGGAACCAAACCGTCCAGTCGCGCCACCGTCTCCTCGAGCAGGGTCTGTTTGGAAATGAGGCGCAGAAGCTGCTTTGGACGGGAGCGTCGGCTCAATGGCCAAAAACGTTCGCCACTGCCGCCGGCAAGAATAAGCGCGTAGATCGGATTGGCCATGTCGATGAAAAGAACCGGAGTCGCCGAATCATGAAGTCAGCGAACATTTCCCGTTTCCTTTTCTCAAACGAGTCGTATAACAGTTAGCCGATGTCTCTTCCGATATCCATTCCAAAAACACCGGAGCAGATTCCGCTCGATAGTCTGCTTACGCTGACGCGCGCCGCCTTTGGGCTCGGTCTCGGTATGTTGATGGCCGACAAGATTAAAAGGCCTGTGCGGCAGGCAGCGGCCATTGCCCTTGTTTCGGTCGGCGCGCTGGCTGCGGTTCCGCTGCTTGTCAAAGTCGCGTTAGAGCGAATCAATCGACCGGAGTCAGAACGCGGAAGCCGCGCTCGCCTGCGTTCCATTCGCGGAGATTCAGGATATCGATCTGATATGGATATTTATTGAGGCTTCGCTGTAGTGGCGCTCGCCGCGGCGAGCGCAAACCCAGTTGTCGTTTGCGGCTGAGACAGCCGCCTCTACAACCGCGCTTGAAGTCCTAGCTGTCGCGGATTAAGCGTCCTTCGCACTATGTCTCGTCCATCGATCTCCACCACCGTCACGCTGCGCGATCATTGCGTCGGGATCATGAGACAAGAAGCTGTGCTGCGTGAAGGCGGCGGCAAAGCCGGATTGGATCGACAGCGCAAATTGGGGCGTTTGCCGGCGCGGGAGCGCATCAGTCATTTGCTCGACAAGGACGCGGCGCTCTTCGAGATCGGAATCTGGGCCGCCTACAAAATGTACGAAGAGTGGGGGAAGATTACGGCGGCGGGCGCGGTCGCGGGGATCGGCGAAGTCGCGGGAGTTCCCTGCATGATCATTGCCAATGACGCGTCCGTTAAAGCAGGCGCCTTCTTTCCGCAGACCGCAAAAAAATTACTTCGCGCCCAACGCATCGCTTTCGAATGCTCGCTGCCCATTATCTATCTGGTCGATTCTGCCGGTGTTTTCCTGCCGTTGCAGGATGAGATTTTTCCTGATGAAGATGATTTTGGACGAATTTTTCGAAACAACTCCGTGATTTCCGCGGCTGGCGTTCCGCAATATGCCGCCATCATGGGAAATTGTGTCGCCGGTGGCGCCTATCTTCCAGTCTTGTGCGACAAGGTTCTAATGACGGAGGGAAGCGGTTTGTATCTCGCTGGTCCATCCCTCGTCAAAGCCGCCATCGGACAAGTTGTAGATGCCGAGGAATTGGGCGGCGCTCGGATGCACGCTGAAGTCAGTGGCACCGTAGATTTTTATGAGAAGGACGACCCGTCGTGTCTTAAGCGACTTCGTTCGCTCGTCGCGCTGCTGCCGGAAGCGGAAACCGCAAAAAAATCCGAAAAATCCAAAAGCGCGAAATCGTCCCGGCCGGCGAAAAGTCCTGATGCTGTTTACGATTTAATCAGCTTCGATGGCCAAAAACAGTACGACGCGCGCGATCTGCTCGCATCGATTGTCGATGCGAGCTCGATGGACGAATACAAAGCCGACTACGGTAAAACTATCGTCACCACGTACGCGCGAATCGGCGGACACGCGGTTGGAATTGTCGCGAACCAGCGCTTGCAAGTGCGCACCAAGAAAGAAGGCATCCAAATGGGTGGCGTGATTTACGCCGATAGCGCCGACAAAGCGGCGCGCTTTATCATGGATTGCAATCAAGACGGACTGCCGATCGTTTTCTTTCAGGACGTCACCGGTTTTATGGTCGGTCGCGATGCCGAGCAAAGCGGAATCATTCGCAGCGGCGCCAAACTCGTAAGCGCCGTGAGCAATTCAGTTGTCCCGAAAATCACTGTCGTAGTCGGTGGGTCGTTCGGGGCAGGAAATTACGCAATGTGCGGCAAGGCCTACGATCCGCGTTTCATCGTGGCGTGGCCGAATGCGCGCTATGCCGTCATGGGCGCCGCCCAAGCTTCCGACACCGTCTTCTCCATTCTCGCGCGGGCGAGCGAACGCAGCGAAAAGAAAACCTCGCAGGAAGATCTCGAACAGCTTCGCGCCAAAGTGAAGCAAAACTACGAAGAGCAAACCGACATCCGCTACGGCGCCGCGCGGGGTTGGGTCGATGCCATCATTCAACCGCACGAGACTCGCAACGTTCTCATGCGCTTGCTACAATTCACGTCGCGCCCGATGCCGAAGGCGCGCTTTCACACCGGCGTGATTCAGGTTTAATCACCTCGCGCTTTGTCGCCCGAGAATTCGTCAGTGATTGCGGCATTCATCGCTGCGACCGCCGAAAGTCGGCCCTCCAGCGGCAGCTTCAGCCCGCGCTGCTGCAACGCACGCAAAACTTCTTCCGTTGGCACATTCCCGACAAGCTCATCTTGCGCAAAGGGACAACCGCAAGTCCACCAATGGCGGCATCGAAACGCCGGCACCCTGCGTCATAAGCGGCAA
>OBLU010000614.1_pt1 | contig 33554 bp, 30 predicted proteins | sample 1518681 | NCBI WGS metagenome assembly OBLU01 (sample SAMEA3539304, study PRJEB22396) | soil metagenome | biome: tundra; feature: field; material: soil | place: USA | collected 2010-05 | depth 0.15 m
GAACTTAACCCGGATGAAGAATTAAAAATGCTTAATGGCGCAGTAAAGAAAAGAAGGGACTCTATCGAACAGTTTAGCCTTGCCGGAAGAACCGAATTGGCGCAGAAGGAGGAGGCAGAACTTAATATCCTTATGAGCTATATGCCAAAACAATTAACTGAAGAAGAAGTCTATATTGAAGTTAAGAGGATAGCTGAAGAGATCAATGTTAAAGGGAAAGAAGATTTCCCGAAACTGATGTCGAAAGCTGCTCAGCAACTTAAAGGGAAAATCGATGGAAAAATTGTCAAAGCCATAGTAGATAAATATTTGGATAATAATTGAACTTACTTGATATATTAATTTTAGTATTTATTGCAATGGGATTCATTCTTGGATTTAAGGATGGTTTTGTCAGAAAAATAATAGGATTGACAGGATTTATCATTGCTACCTTTCTTTCAATAAAATTAGCAGCATTTATTGGTAAAGTTATTGAATCCGCCTTAGGAATTGAATTTTACTTATCTGAAATAATTGGGGGCATAGTAATATTCCTTTTGGTAATAGTTATCTTCTCAATTATAAAAAGAGTTGTACATCCTTTCGATAAGGTTAATAACATTATTAACCAAATAGTGGGAGGGATAGTAGGAATATTACAGATCTTATTTTTCCTCAGTGCATTGTTCCTTTTATTAAATGTGTTTAATCAACCAGGTATAAAGATTACCTCCAAATCTTTTTTTCATGAAAAAATACTTGGCATTATCCCTGCAGTTATTAGTTCTGTCCGGGTTTATACTCCAGGAACTAAAAAAATGATTAAGGACTATATTAATGATAAGGATAACGTAAAAGATACTCTACAATGATTGAAATATCAGTTATGGAGAAACTCGAGTATAGAAAAATACTCGGTTATATTGCAAAATTTTGTTCTACGGAAATAGGGAAGGGGAATGTGTTGGCAGCAACACCCTTTAATGATATTAAAACTGCAGACTATGAAGGAAATCTTGTAACAGAAGCAAAAGAAATATTAATTAAAAATATTCCTCCCCCTTTGGAATATGTGCCAGACTTAAGAGAGATTCTTGGGCAGAGTACAATTGAGAATTCAGTACTTGACAGTAAAAAGATACTCGAGGTTTTACGGCTTGCGGTTATTTCCAGGAACCTTTCAAATTTCCTTAAATCAAATTCAGAAACAGCTCCTAATATTTATTTTATCAGTCGTAACTTGTTTGTGGATAAGGTTTTTGAACATCATATTCAAAAGGTGATTACTGAAAACGGGGAGATTAAAGAGAATGCCAGTTCCCAGCTTCTTTCAATCAGGAAGGAAATAAATGGGAAAAAAGATGAACTTGTGAAGGTAGTAAACAGGATCGTTAAAAATCTTAATGAGCAGGATATTGTAAGAGAAGATTATTTAACTCTCCGGGACGGGAGGGTTGTAATCCCAGTAAAAGCAGAGCATAAAAGGCATATCCGGGGATTTATACATTCTGAGTCATCTACGGGGCAGACTGTCTATATTGAACCAGAACAGACCCTTGAGCTCAATAATGAAATAATAACTTTGTCTTTCGCTGAAAAGAGAGAGATTGAAAAACTTCTGCGGGAACTCACTAAACTTATTGGCACTGTAAGTCTACAACTTAAAGAAACACTTAAAATCGTATCAGAGATTGATTCTATCTTTGCGCGGGCTCAGTATTCAATCGAAATAATTGGTTCTTTTCCAACTATCAATAACCAAAAACCTCTTGAATTAAAAGATGCCCGGCATCCTATAATTCTGAATAGATTTAATAGAGAAAAAGCTATTCCTCTGAGTGTTAGGATAGATCAGAATAAAGTAATTATAATAACAGGTCCAAACGCAGGTGGAAAAACTGTAGTGCTTAAAACGTTGGGTTTAATTTCTTTGCTTCTCCAGTCCGGCATACATATTCCCGCAAGTCCTGACAGTAATATGCATTTCTTTGATAATATCCTTCTAGATATTGGTGACGAACAATCGATTGAAGATGATCTTTCCACATTTAGTTCTCACCTCGCAAACATAAGACATGTGCTTGAAAAAGCTGAGGAAAATTCGCTTGTGTTACTTGATGAAATTGGAACAGGTACCGATCCTGCTGAAGGATCAGCGCTTGCAGCAGCTGTTTTGGTGACGCTCGGAAAACAAGGTGCTATAGTTTTTGCATCAACTCATCATGGAAGTCTTAAGATTATTGCTAATGAACTTGAAGGTTTTGAAAATGCGGCCATGGAGTTTGATAATATAAATCTCAAACCGACCTATTTATTTAAGCAGGGAATCCCTGGTTCGAGTTATGCTTTTGAAGTTGCAAAACGCATTGGATTTACTGACGAATTTTTCCAGCTTGCTGGGAATTATCTCGATATAGATAAGCATAAAGTTGAAAACTTTCTAATAGACCTAGAGACTAAATCTAAAAAACTTGAACAGCAGTTAAGAGATGCTAATCTTGAAAACACACGCCTTACGGGTCTAGCAGACCTTTACCAGAAAAATATAGATAAACTAAATAATGAAAAGAAAGAAATAATTAGAAAAACAAAGGATGATGCAGAAGTCTATTTAAGAGGAGTTAACAGTAAAATTGAAAAGGTAATAAAAGAACTTAAGGAAAGTAACGCTTCCAGTGAAGTTATCAAACAGTCCCAGGTATTAGTCAAAACAATTAAAGAAGAAAATAGAAATATATTTAAAGAAGTTGTTGACTTAAAAGAAATTAAAACTCATTTTACAGTTGGAGATTTTGTCTGTATCAAAGGCACTGAAACCAGGGGGGAAATAGTAGAATTATCGAAGGATATGAAAAAAGCTGTTCTTAACACCGGAAAGATAAAAATGAATGTGCCTATTGTTAATATAGAGCAGAGTAAGCCTGTTAAAGAAAAGGTTGAAAGTAAATCTGACTATAGTTTTAATATAAGTTCTCCTCAGCTAAGGTTAGATATTAGGGGAGAAAAATCTGAAACTGCTGAATTTGAAGTTATAAAATTTATTGATACTGCATATACATCAGGATTGGAAAGAGTTGAAATTCTTCACGGAAAAGGTACCGGAGCACTTAAAAAAATGGTAATCGATTTATTAAAACACCATGATAAAATAAAGAACTTCTACTTTGCTTCGATTGAATTTGGCGGCGAAGGTATTACAATTGCTGAATTGAAATAAGGAACCTTTTGTTCAAAAAAATCTTAATTGCCAACAGAGGCGAAATTGCTTTAAGGATTATTCGAGCCTGTAAGGAAATGAATATTAATTCCGTAGCAGTATACTCTGAAGCAGATAAAACTTCTCCGCATACCAAATACGCCGATGAAGCTTACTATATCGGTGAGTCTCCTTCCTCTGAATCATACCTTAACCAGAATAAGATAATATCAATTGCTAAGCAAGTCGGTGCAGATGCAGTGCATCCCGGTTATGGGTTCTTTTCTGAGAATGCAGGATTTATCAAGACAGTTGAAGATGCAGGAATTACCTTTATTGGTCCTTCTTCCTCATCAGTAAGTATGATGGGAATCAAAACAGCAGCAAGACAATTAATGAGTCAGTTTAATGTTCCCATTGTTCCAGGCACAACAGCCCCTATTAAATCTGTCAGTGAAGGATTAGAGGCAGCGATAAAGATTGGTTTCCCAATATTGCTTAAGGCTGCAGCAGGTGGCGGGGGTAAGGGGATGAAGTTAGTTACAACACAGAATGAATTTGCTTCTTCATTCGAATCTGCCCAAAGGGAGGCTCTGAAGTTTTTCGCTGATGATTCGGTGTATATTGAAAAATATATTGAGAATCCAAAACATATTGAGGTGCAGATATTCGGAGACAAACTTGGGAATTATGTACATATATTTGAAAGGGAATGTTCTATTCAAAGAAGACACCAAAAAATAATAGAGGAAGCTCCTTCATCTTTTGTTGATAACAAAACAAGAAAAAAGATTACTCAGGCGGCTATAAATGCTGCTAAAGCTTGCGGGTATTATAATGCAGGAACTATTGAGTTTCTTATGGATAAGCATTCAAATTTTTATTTTCTTGAAATGAATACCAGGCTCCAGGTTGAACATCCGGTAACCGAAATGATAAGTGGGTTGGACCTTGTTAAAGAGCAAATAAATGTTGCTGCAGGAGAAAAACTTTCATTTAATCAGGGAGATATTGATATAAACGGGCATTCGATTGAAGCAAGAATATATGCTGAAGATCCAGAAAATAATTTCCTTCCTTCAACGGGGAAACTATTGGAATTTCTAGTACCTTCAGGACCGGGTATTAGAATAGACGCCGGGTTTTCAAGGGGCTCCCTGATTTCACTTTACTATGATCCATTGATTGCCAAATTAACCTCATGGGGAAGAACAAGGCATGAAGCTTTAGAGAGATTAAAAAGAGCTCTTGGAGAATTCCAGATTGCTGGTGTTACTACAAACATTGCTTTGCTTAAATCAATTTGTAATAATATTAATTTTATAAATGGAAAATTTGATATTAATTTTCTGGAAAAGGAATTTACTGGTGAGCTTCAAAGCAGGACATCCTCTTTTGATGAGGTAGAAAATGCTGTTGTAATTATTTCTTCCCTGCTGAAAGTTCGGAGTTTATCAACCGAGATAAATAATGCAATAACAGATAACAATAAATGGACCGAGTTACAATATGAATGAATTTGTTGTTACTGTTAATGCCAGGAAAAAGAATGTCAGATTTTCGGGAAATTCTATTATATTTATTGACGATAAAGGATACAATCAGGAGTTGTATCACTTAAGTGGGGACACTTACCTGTTAAAATTAGATAATAAAATATATGAAGTATCCGCTGACCAAATTGATCATGAAAGGTTTATGATTTCCATTGGTGGAAATAACTTTGATACATTTGTAAGAACCTCACTCCAGGAAAAAGCTGTAAAGTTAACTGAATTAAGAACTTTGGCTCAACATAAATTGGAAGTAAAAGCTCCAATGCCTGGAATGGTCTTAAAAATAAAAAAACAAGTTGGAGATAAAGTCATACAAGGCGATTCAGTATTAATACTTGAAGCTATGAAAATGGAAAATGATTTGAGAGCACACATATCGGGTAAAATCATAAGTATTAATGTTAAAGAGGGAATGACAGTTGAAAAAGGTTATTCTCTTTTTATTATCGAATAAAAATTATATTTTAAATAACTAATCATTCAATATAATTCGGAGGTCACTTGAAAATAAAAATAAGCAATCTGCTTGTTCTGTCTGCACTGTTTATTGGAACAATACATGCAGGTGGTTTTCAATTAAATGAACATGGCGCACGTGCCATGGGAATGGGAGGAGCATTCACTGCGGTCGCAGATGATCCTTCAGCAATGTATTTTAATGGCGCAGGGTTGACACAGCTTTACGGCTGGAACTTTATGGCAGGTACATCTTTTATTGCCCCTAACACAGAATTCAGAGGCATCTCCTCGGATATTACCTCATATAAAACAACAGCACAGACATTTGTAATTCCTAACGGTTATGTGACATACGGATCAGGCGACTGGGCCGTTGGTTTAGGATTCAATGTTCCTTTTGGTCTTGGTACTGAATGGCCGGCAGATTGGCCGGGCAGATATTTAGCTATTAAAACTGATGTAAGAGCTTATACGATTACAGGTGAAGGTGCTTACAAAGTTTTGGATAATCTTTCAGTAAGTGCAGGACTTGTTTTTAGTTTTGCTACTGTCACAATTACACAGAAAATTCCTTACGCTACTGATCCAACACATCCTATTTTATTTAATGGAGATGCTTTAATCTCTCTTGAAGGAAAAGATAATTCTGCCTTTGGTTATAACTTTGGTATTCTTTATAAACCTATTAGAAAACTTTCATTGGGAGCTTCTTTCCACAGCCAAATTAAATATAATTTCACAGGAACTGCAACTACCACAGCTGCATCCCAGTTAGCATTTGAAACATTTCCAGCAGGAAATATTAGTGCAAATCTGACTACTCCATTTAATCTTACATTCGGTGCTGCTTATGATTTAATACCGGAATTAAAACTGTCTGCTGATTTTCAATATGTTGGCTGGTCAAGTTATGATACACTGGCTATTGATTTTACTAATGTTCCGAGAGCTGCAAGTCCGAGATTATATGATAATTCATATATTATAAGGTTCGGAGTAGATTATAGATTGAACAACGCGCTGTCATTCCAGGGTGGAATATATTTCGATAAGAATCCAGTTAAACCTGAATATCTTAATCCCTCATTACCTGATGCAAACAGGATTTGTTTCAGTCTTGGAGCCAACTACAAAGTTACCAACAATTTCACTGCAGCAGTATCGTATTTATTTATAAGATCGAGTGAATTAACTGTAACAAATTCGAATGAGTCGGTAGTTCCAACATATCCAACTGATACACGAAAATTCAATGGGACATATAATTCATTTGCGAATATTGGTTCGATCAGTTTATCATATAGCCTATAATTTAGAAAAGGATAATAAAAATGAAAAAGATATTAAGCACTATTTTTATACTGGCATTTATATCGGTTATATTAACCGGTTGCCAGGATAGGTCGAACCTGACGGCTCCCACACCGCAATCCCCGAAAAGCGGGTCTGCAGATTTTACACGGTTCGTTACAATCGGAAACAGCATAACAGCAGGATATCAGTCCTCAGCATTATACCAGGATGCTCAAGTATGGTCTTATGGAAACCAGATTGCTAAGTTAGTTCGTACTACTTATGCAATGCCATTGATTTCGGATCCGGGTCTAGGAGGACAGTTACAGATTCATGAACTCTCCCCTAATTTAGTACTCGTTCAGCAGCCAAGTTCAGGTGTCCCGTTGAATCTTAACTATGCTGCACCTTATAATAATCTTGGTATTCCTGGTGCCATGGTGTATGATGTTCTAAATGCAAAAGATTCCCTTACATGTTTCTCTAATGTATTCGGAGGCGTGCCAAATCCTTTCTTTAATTTAATATTAAGAGGTATTGGTACACAATTTCAGCAGGCTAAGCTTTTACAACCAACAATGGTTACATGCTGGATTGGAAACAATGATGTATTAGGATATGCGACAAGCGGTGGTGTATCTCCCAGCACACCAACTCCTTCTGCAACATTCAGTTTCTTATACGCTCAGCTTGGTGACAGTCTTGCTTCATTGGGAGCAAAGGTTGTAGTTGCAAATATCCCTGAAGTTACTACAATTCCTTTCTTCACAACTGTTGGACCTATGTTTGCTGCTCAAGCTCCCTGGGCTTATTTCCAGTCAAAAGGGCTTCCCGGATTCTGTTACGGTAATCATGAGGGTGGAGTAACAGGCGTTGCCGATTCGTCAGATCTTGCTACTTTAAAAGTACTTATAACATTGAAGGGCCAGGGTGCTCTTGCATTTATAGGAGACACAACAGGAGCCTATTATTCTATAAATCATATTGCCGTACCGACAGGTGTAATTGTTCAATATCCATTTGGATTGGTGCCTTATAATCCCTTCCCGGATCAATTTGTTCTTGATCCAACTGAAATACAAACTGCTGCGACTGCTGTTTCAGCATTTAACACAACGATAGCTAATGTTGCATCTGCTAAAGGATTCGGACTTGTAGATATAAATACAATATTCAATAATATTTTCCTTCAGAGTGTAATACACGGCGGACTTACATATAGCGGAGTTGAATTCTCTGCGTTCTTTATAACCGGCGGATTGTTTAGTCTTGATGGAGTCCATCCCACAGGCCAAGGACAGGGACTCATTGCAGACGAATTCCTTAAGGTAATCAATACTCAGTTCCAGGCAAGCTACCCTTTAATTAACCTTGCAACTATTCCGGGATCACTTAATTTCGGAAAGAGAAGTTTCTTAAAGAATTTTTCATTTGACATTTATAACTGGAACAATTTGGGTTTATAATATTTCCATAATATTGTAGTGATGTAAATTCATCACTTAAAAAACTATAACCTTATTAAAAGCAGAACCCCGCTGAAAGCGGGGTTCTGCTTTTAATCTTGTGTGTCATTCCCGTCCACTCTTTTGTCATCCCGCGAAAGCGGGGATCCCCTGATCTAACAGAAACAAATTATTTATTCTTTATATCATTTAGAAGAAGTTTTGCTTCTGACAAACGGCTGTCATCATCCTCCTCTTGTTTAGGACTTGCAATACATTTATTGAGAATATCTCTTGCTACTCCATAAACATCTTCCCTAATTAAAGATCTCGCATAATCAATGTAAAACATCCTGAAATTTGGGTAAAGCGAAATAGCAGTCTTAAATTCTTTTATGGCTATTTCATTATCAGCCCATCCCAACCCTAAAACTGCTCTTGCAGGTGCCCATTTCTCACTTATCTTGGCATTTGTTCTTGCCAGAACATAATGCGCAAGTCCCTGTACATAACTTCCTCCGTTATTTAATTTAATGGCTTTCTCGCAATCACTCTTCACTGAGTTAACAACACCTCCTACAGTAAATACTCCCTTGAACAATGCTATCCTCCCGTTGGCAATAGCCCTTCTTAAATATGTAATAGATTTATCGGAGCCATAAGCTACTGACATATCCGCATATAATAATGCCTTCTTAAAAACATCCAGTTGAGCATCTTTCTGATCACTGGTGCTTTCCGGCATATGAGTGCCAATATTTATATATGATCTGCTTATTCGCCACAGAATATCCCAGTTTTTAGGGGAGAGCTTATCTGCCTGTAAGTATTTATCTAATGCATTCTGATTATTGAATGAATCAGTAAATTTATCTCCTTCATCGATCAATCTCTCTGCTTGTTGACCAAACAATAAAGAACTGAATACAATTATGAACGCCAAAGTGACTTTATTAAATTTCATTTTTGTTTCCTTAATTGAAATAGAACCTAATTTAGATTGGAAAATAATGGTGATTTAAAGAATAATCAACAAAAAAAAGTGGTTAAAATATTATTTCTCCTATATTTTATCATTTTTAATTTTATATTTATTATCGAAAAACAAACTATATGAGAAAAATGAAAAAATTAGCTGGTTTAATCTTTTCCTTTGTTGTCATTTTATTGCTACCTTCATGTGCCTCTAAAGAAGTGACCAAAGATAATACACCTAAAAAGGATACAGTTTATGTATTCGATCAGGTTGCCCCAGATACTGTAAAAAAACAAGCGCCTTCGGTGGAAAACCCAACTACCCAGACTCCCTATTATCTTGTTCAGATAGGGGCGTTCTCAACAAGGGAGAAAGCAGAATCATTTTCTGGCGTTGCTAAGACAAAGTTAAATTATGATATGACAATCAAATACAACGATGTGATAAAATTATTCGTTGTTCAGTTGAACCCTCCTTTTACTTCACGGCCTGAAGCCGAAAAGGTTAGGAATGATATTAAGCAATACCAGGAATATAATGATGCCTGGATTGTAACCGTAGACAAATAATTTTAACATTTAATGGGATAGATATATGGCGCTGACAGCTTTTTCGATGAATAAAATACAACTCATCGGCAACCTTGGTAAAGATGCCGAGACTAGATTTACTACTAATAATGTTTCTGTAACTACCTTTGGTCTAGCCACTACTAGTAGAATAAAAGGTAAGGACGGTAACTGGATTAACGAAACCACCTGGCATAATATCGTTGCTTTCAGTCTTTCCGATTATATTAAGAACATCCTTAAAAAGGGAAAGAAATTCTATATAGAAGGAAGAATTTCAAAACGAGACTATACTGATAAAGACGGAGTTAAAAGATATTCCGTTGATGTTGTCGCCGATCTTATAATTCCATTTGAATCAGGTGGAGAATCATCCGGTCCACGAGAAGATTTTCAACCTAATCCGAATCAAATCAGTGAACCTGATATTCAGGTTGAAGATAATGATGATCTCCCTTTCTAATTCATATGTTTAACAACATGAGGCTGATAGATACATTTGAACGTCAGTTGGCAGTATAAATTAGGTTGTCTGTTATTCTTATTTGTTCTGTCAGCCTTCTTTTCAGGTTCTGAAGTAGCTTTATTTTCATTAGATAAAAAAAAACTGCAGAATACATTTGAGTCTAATCCACTTATAATGCGATATCTTCAGAACCTTCTTGATTTCCCCAGGAGGTTACTTGTTACAATTCTGTTGGGCAATACAGTAATCAATGTCGCCGCTTCTATTATTGCAGTCTCCCTTGCAATCGATTATTCCCATAACTCTGGCTTTCCTCGGAACATTGCCCTCACTATCGAGATAATTTGTTTAACATTTTGCATTCTAATCTTTGGTGAACTAATTCCTAAAATATGGGCAGCTAAAAATCCGGTAGCATTTGCTAAATTAATCTCAGTCCCACTCTATTGGTTGAATGTCATTTTATTCCCTGTAGCCGAAATTTTAACTGAAGCAATTCGCTCATTAATTGGTAAGCTTAAACTTGATAAAAGAAAAAGTGCAATTCTATCCGAGGAGATTGCTGAACTTGCTAATCTTGGGCATGAGCGGGGAACAATTGTTGAAGAGGAGCATGGACTCATCAGCAGTATAGTTAATTTTCGGTCTGTGGCAGTTCATGAAGTGATGACACCCAGGGTCGATATTATTTCAGTCTCCGCAGAAACAAACTTTAATGAAATGCTTGATTTAATAATTAAAACTAGGCATAGCCGGATTCCCCTTTATCGTGAAGATCTTGACGAAATAATCGGCGTAATTTACTCTAAGGATCTCCTTCCTTTTATTAAGAATGTCGAATCACGCGTAAACTTCTCCTTAACCAAAATCGCCAGGAAAGCTATGTTCATCCCGAGAACTAAACTCATCTCTAGCCTGATGCACGAATTTCAGGAAAAGAAAATGCATCTTGCAATTGTTGTTGATGAATATGGGGGCACTGCAGGTCTCATTACTCTCGAAGATATTATTGAGGAGATCCTAGGGGAAATCAGAGATGAATATGACAAAGAAGAAAATCCTATCACAAAAGTCGGGGATAATAACTATATTATCCTAGGTAAATTATCTATAGATGAACTAAACGATTTGTTAAATACAACATTTAGTGAAAATAGTAATTATGAAACAGTTGCCGGCATGATTCTGAATCATGCAGGGCAGATCCCTAAAGAAAACTATTCTTTTCAGATTGATGGCTATACATTTACAGCTAAAGAAATACAGAATAAAAGAATTAAAAAAGTTCAGGTCGAAAAAATAAAATCAGAATGAAAAAAGGCTGTTTTATAAGATCAATATTTATTTTGACTATTATTACCGGGGTGATAGTTTATCTCGTCCAGACTAAATGGGATACTATAAAAAATATGCTGGCTGATGTCCCTCGTAAAGGAATTGAAAAAACCTTGGTTAAATATAAAGAGTCTCCTGAAAAGGATACGTTAAAAGCCCTTTTGGATGATTTCTTTACCAAACGCCTGGTTAATTTTAATCAGTTAAATAATAACATGTTCGACCCATTGGTAAAATCGCTTAAAGAATATAGTCCCGATAGTTTAGTAAACAGGGATAAATTAAATCAAATTAAACAGATACTAAAAAAGATTGAAGATGAAGGATCAAAGAAAGACCGAAATTAAAGTTGGTTTAACAGTGCTGGCAGGAATATTAATATTCCTTTGGATTCTGGGGTGGGCAAAGAATTTCAGTGTTAGTTCAAATCACAGACCAGTTCTTGTCAAATTTGATAATGTCACCGGGTTGGAAATCGGGGATAATGTTGTGGTAAATGGTCTTCGAAAAGGTTTTGTACAAAATATGCAGATAGAACAAGATCATGTTATTGTAACAATGTCTCTTGAAAAGGATGTGGATTTAAGGGAGGACGCACAATTCTCCATTTCGATGCTTGATCTTATGGGTGGTAAAAAAGTTGGGGTCTCGCCCGGTATTTCATCTACTAGATTCAACTATAATTCAGTCCATAATGGGATTTTTTATTCGGATATTCCATCAGTTATGTCAATGTTGGGCTCTGTACAGGGGGATATCGTGGCATCTTTAAAAGATATGCGTATTACCCTTAGCTCCCTTAACAAATATCTTACTGACGATGAACTCACAAATAATGTTAAAAGTTCTGCCGCTAATCTCAATCAAATATCGCAAAAAATGATCACTATGATTGATGAGAATAGGGAAAATTTTAAGAAGCTGACTTCCAATGGTGCTGAGCTCACTAATGAAGCTAAGGATTTTATTAAGAATAATAAAGATGGGATAAAGACTTCCATTAACGAACTTCAGGTGCTCCTCCTAAAAGCAGATACTCTTATAGCAGTGGCTAATGAGTTTACTGCGGAGATTAAAAACAAGAATAATAATTTGGGAAAATTACTCTACGATAAAGAGCTATATGAAAATCTCACTCAGTCTGTCGCAAAGTTAAGTGAAATATCTAAAATCCTTCTTGAGCAGCTTAAAAAAGAAGGGATTAAAATTGATGCGCATATCAAACTTTTCTAAATCCCTCATTCTTTGCATATTTTTAATCTCTCTGGCAACTGGGAATTATTCTGATCCAGTAAGAGGACAGAATGGCATGGTCGTCTCCTCAAGTAAGCTCTCCTCCATTGTGGGAATTGAAATATTGAAAAAAGGCGGTAACGCTGTCGACGCAGCCGTGGCTGTTGGGTTTGCTCACGCTGTTACATATCCCTCTGCTGGTAATATCGGGGGAGGTGGATTTATGGTCATCCACCTTAAGAATGGAGATAATACAACTATAGATTTCCGTGAAACTGCTCCTCTCAAGGCATACCGCGATATGTACCTCGATAAAAAAGGGAAATTCGATCCAAAACTCAGCAGTGAAGGAGTAACCTCATCAGGCGTGCCGGGTACTGTCGCCGGACTTATATATATCCTTGAAAAATATGGTAAATTAAAACTGAAGGATGTAATTCAACCCGCTATAGATCTTGCTGAAAATGGATTTGTCTTGGATTATAAACTCGCTGAATCATTTGCTGATGTTAAGGATGATTTTATGAAATATCCTTCATCAAAAAAAATATATTTCAAAGATAGTACTCATATATACCAGGAAGGGGATACTTTTAAACAACTGGATTTGGCTAAAACACTAAAACTAATTAGAGATAAGGGGAAAGATGGGTTTTACAAAGGTGAAACTGCCGGGCTTCTCATAAAACAAATTAAGGAAAATGGCGGCTACATTACTCAGAATGATCTCGATAATTACCATCCCGTTGAAAGAATCCCCGTCACCGGAACATACAGAGGATATGACATTGTCTCTATGCCTCCTCCAAGTTCCGGAGGTATTGCCTTAATCCAGATGCTTAACATACTCGAAAATTATAAGTTCAATAAGGAAGAATGGGGGAGCAGCACTTATCTCCATAAACTTATCGAATCAATGAAATATGCCTTTGCTGATAGAACTCAATACCTCGGTGATGGCGATTTTGTTAAAGTCCCAATGGACTGGTTAACTTCAAAAAAGTATGCTCTTGATATCTATAAAAAGATTAAAAACATAGCAGTTCCTTCTTCTGAAATTCAACTTGGCGACTATAAATCCTATCATGAAAGTGATCAGACAACTCATTACTCAGTCTGCGATAAATATGGAAATGCAGTTAGTACCACGACAACTATAAACTCCTCCTTTGGCAATAGGATTGTTGTCGATGGTGCCGGCTTTTTACTAAATAATGAGATGGATGATTTCAGCGGACAGCCTGGTGCTCCTAACCAGTTCGGTCTGCTCGGCGGTGAAGCCAACTCTATTCAGCCCGGTAAAAGAATGCTTAGCTCTATGACTCCCGTTATCGTTCTCAAAAACAACAACCCATGGATCATCGCCGGTTCACCTGGCGGTTCAACCATAATAACTGTAGTACTGCAGGTTCTATTGAACTGCATCGATTTCGGTATGAACATTCAGGAAGCTGTAAATGCTCCTAGAATTCATCACCAATGGTATCCGGATGAAATAAACTATGAAGAATATGGCTTATCTGAGGATGTTAAAGCTAACCTTATCAAAATGGGTTATAAGATAGGTGATAAAAAAATCCTGGGCAAATCGGAATGTATAATGATAGATAATAATTATTATTATGGAGCAAGTGACCCGCGGGGATTCGGCTCCGCTGAAGGATATTAATATGATAATTGGAATCGGTATCGATATAATTGAAATATCTAGAATTAAAAAGAGCATTGAGAAGTACGGCGATCATTTCCTCGACAAGATATATACTCCTGGGGAAATTGAATATTGTTCAGGTAAGGCTAATAAATATCAGCACTTTGCTGCCCGGTTCTCCGCTAAAGAAGCAGTAGCCAAAGCCATGTCTACAGGATGGAATAATGAATTCAGCTGGCAGAATATTGAAGTCTTTAATGAACCTACTGGAATGCCCTATGTTAAACTTACCGGCAAACTCGAATCCTTCCTGGCCGATGGCAAAGAATTAAAAATATCTATGAGCCATTCACAGGATTATACTACTTGCGTAGCTATCATATATAAAAGCGATCTTAATAAATAGTATTTACAAAGTAAAATCTATTTACTATTTTATACATTAAATTTGATTTATTATAGAAAGGAATAAGTCTTCGAACAAATTAAACCGACAAATGGAAAGCTGAACGCAAAAGTTCTTATCCTCAATCAGAGTTACGAGCCATTAACTATCTGTAACATTAAAAAGGCAATGGTTCTTATTTATATGGGCAAAGCGGAGCTTCTACTTGATAATAAAAAGAAAGTAATTAGAACTGTAAGCAAAACATTCCCTTGGCCGAGTGTCATTCGTTTGAATTATTTCATCAAAGTACCCTACAAAAAAGTAGTTTTAACAAGAAAGAATATCCTACGTAGGGATGCATACAAATGCGCTTACTGTGGTCGTAGCGATCTTCCTTTAACAATAGACCATATTATTCCTAAAGCAAAGGGGGGAAATGAAAGCTGGGAAAACCTTGTTTGTGCATGCACAAATTGTAATAACAGAAAAGGCGGACGTACTCCTGAAGAAGCCAACCTTCGCTTAACTTATAAGCCCTTCAAACCAAACCATATAATGTTTATTAAAACTAGTGTCGGCAAGCTTGACGAAAACTGGAAACCCTATCTTTACCTCACCTGATAAAATTTCCAAATTATTATCCCCATTATTGTTATTTTTGTTAATTAAATAATAAAGCTTTTTTAATGACTAAAAAAAGAATTCTAAGCGGGATGCGTCCCACAGGTAAGCTTCATATAGGGCATTATGTCGGTGCTCTCGAAAATTGGATTCAACTTCAGGATGAATACGACAATTTCCATCTGATTGCAGATTACCACGTGCTTACTACATCTCTTAACACCGATGATATATACCAGAACTCTATCGAAATGATGATTGATTGGCTGGCTGCCGGTCTTGATCCACAAAAAAATCTTATGTTCAGACAGTCTCAGATCAAAGAGCATGCCGAACTTCATTTGATTTTATCAATGCTGATAACAGTTAACAGACTTGAAAGAAACCCCACTCTTAAAGATCAGGTGCGCGATCTTAATATCGAACATATAATCTATGGTCATTTAGGCTATCCTGTTCTTCAGACAGCTGATATCCTTTTATACAAAGGTGATCTTGTCCCTGTTGGCGAGGATCAGGTTCCTCATGTGGAAATTTCAAGGGAGATTGCCAGAAAGTTCAATAACCAATATGGCGATGTATTTCCTGAGCCGGAGCCTAAACTATCTAAGTTTGCGCGACTTCCCGGTCTTGATGGCGATGCCAAAATGAGCAAGTCCCTGGGCAATACTATATTCCTGTCAGATGAACATGACATAGTAAAAGCAAAACTTAAAAAAGCAGTAACTGATCCCAATAAAATCAGGAAAGGTGATCCCGGCAACCCCGATATTTGCCTTATATTTGCCTACCATAAGAAATTTAATCCCGGTGAGATTGAAGAAATCGGCGCAGGTTGTCGTTCAGGCGCTTTGGGATGCTTTGATTGTAAAATGAACTGTGCCTCAAAAATATCTTCGCTGCTTGCTCCAATTATAGAAAAAAGAAAATATTATGAAAATAATATCCCTCTCATCAAGGATATTCTTGCTGATGGTGAGTTAAAAGCTAAAAAGATTGCAGTGGCTACAATGAATGAAGTGCATGAAAAAATGAAACTCGGATAAAATATTTGTATAAGATTAAATTAGATAAATTTGAGGGTCCACTCGATCTCTTGCTCTTCTTTATTAAAAGAGATGAGCTGGATATTTACGATATCCCTATTTCCAAGATCACAGGGGAATTCCTGGAATATGTTAATCTTATAAAGATGCTTGATCTTGAAGTTGCCGGCGATTTCATTCTGATGGCCTCTACCTTAATGCATATTAAGGTTAGAATGCTCCTGCCAAGGGAGATTGACGAAAAAGGCGAGGAGATTGATCCCCGGGCAGATCTTATTGCCGCTCTTCTTGAATATAAAAAGTATAAAGAAATGAGCGAGGAGCTTTCCTTCTTTGAATCAATTCAAAGAAAGGTTTCTTTCAGGGGAAATTTCTCCCTGGATAACAAGGAAGCTCCCGCTGAGTACGATGTTTTATTGAAAAATATAACTATTTTTGACCTAGCTAAAGCATTTAAGAAAGCGATTGAAGGGCTTAAACCTCGGCCGGTTCATGAAATACAAAAAATAAATGTTTCTATAGATGAACAGATTGAATATATTATTAATCGTCTGAATGCTGAGATTGAAATACATTTTTTAAGTCTTGTGGAAAATATGCGTGAAAAAATAAGAATCGTAATTACATTTGTTGCACTGCTTGAATTAACAAAAAATGGTATCGTTCTGATTAAAGAATCTTCCGATTATAATGATTTTATACTTGTAAAAGGTTCGAATGGATAATATTTATAATTCCGTTATTGAAGCTCTGATATTTTCTTCTGATGATCCCATCAGTTCTTCCGAAATTATTAAAGCTATTAAAGGAATAGATGGTGAGGATATTCAAATCACGACTGCAGAAGTCGATAATGTAGTTGATGAATTGAATAAAGTCTATGATGAAAAGGGCATCTCTTTCTGCATACAAAAAATAGCCAATGGATATCTCTTTGCTACAAAACCTGATAATGCTAAATATGTTGGTTATCTTTCATCTGAAAAAAGCAAACGCAGACTGAGTCAGGCAGCCCTTGAAACCCTTGCTATTATTGCATACAAGCAGCCTCTTACAAAACCTGAACTTGAAACTATCCGGGGTGTTAACGCAGATTATATTATTACGACACTCCTTGAAAAAAATCTTATTACTATTTCAGGACGAGCGGAAACTATCGGCCGACCTCTCCTTTACAACACTACCGATGAATTTCTGAAATACTTTGGATTGAATAAAATTACCGATCTCCCTAAGCCCCGTGAAATTGAAGATATTATGAAAGATGAGGACTTCCTTGAACAACGCCAGAAAATAATGATGAATGCTATAGAGGAACAGGTCCAGAATGAAATTGAAACCGAAGGAACTAATGACAATGCGGCTGAATAAATACCTCGCAAGTTGTGGCGTTGGCTCAAGACGGAAAGTTGAGGAACTTATCGTACAGGGCAGAGTAGAGGTAAATAATAAAACGGTTATCGATCTTGCCTGCCAAATCAATGAAGAGACCGATCATGTAAAGGTCGACGGTCAAAAACTTGCTCTCCGCCGGCATGTCTATTATCTCCTTAACAAACCCAAAGGGGTAATTACAACTACCGCCGATGAAAAGGATAGGAAAACTGTTGTCGATCTTATCGATACAAAAGAAATTATATTCCCTGTCGGCAGACTCGACTACAACACAACCGGCGTTTTATTCCTTACTAATGATGGCGAATTCTCTAATCTTGTAACTCATCCAAGAAATAAAATCCCCCGTGATTATGAAGTTCTCCTTGATAAACCCCTTGATGATAAGGATAAAGAAAAACTGCTGAACGGCATCTACCTCGAAGGTGAAAGGGGAAGATTTAAGCAGATTGTGTTTCCAAAGAAGAATCATTTTACTTTTGTTGTGGTAACTGCTGTTGAGGGAAGAAACCATTTCGTAAAGAAAATGTTTGCAGCTTTAAGTTATACTGTAAAATCACTTAATCGGGTTAGCTTTGCTGGCATCTATGCTGATATACCTGTCGGAAATTATCGTAAATTAACACAACCTGAAATTGATAGGATCATTCAAAAATATGGTCACTAAAGCATTTGCTTTATATATAATACTCTTCGCGTTTATTTCTGTAAATGCGCAGGAAAAAAAGGATTCTGTTGCTGAAACTCTTCCCCGGTATTCCGTCTCCACATTACCGGAATTCTGGAGCCAGATGGCTGATATATTTAATGATCCGAGTTTCAGTAACGCCCATTGGGGTGTATTAATCCAGTCCCTTGAAACAGGAGAGTATTTCTATAAAAGAAATGAAGATAAGCTCTTTCTTCCTGCTTCCAGTCTAAAACTCTTTACTACCGCTGCCGGTTTAATCCTGCTTGGTCCAGAGTACAGGTTCACCACAAACATATTCAGACGAGGTATTATCGATGGCTCTATCCTCAAAGGTGATCTCGTCATTCAGGGTAGGGGCGATCCGACTATATCAGCAAGATTCTATGGCGGGGATATGTTGCGGGTTTATAACTTATGGGCAGATTCTCTCCTTAATTTGGGCATAGACGAAATTTCCGGAAATATCATTGGAGATGATTCTGAATTTGATGACCGCGGGCTTGGTGAAGGTTGGGCTTGGGATGATGAAAGCTATTGGTACTCCGCTCAGGCAAGCGCAATTTCTTTTAATGATAATTGTGTTGATATTTCTGTCTTTGTAAAACAGGATAAAAAAACTTCTAAAGTATCTGTATATCCTGATAATAAATATGTCGTTGTAACAAACGAAGTAAAAGTAGTTCCTAAGGATTCTACAACTAATATCGATGTCTACCGCGAAAGAGGAACAAATATTATTACCATATCTGGCACTATAAAGGTAGATTCAGATACTGTTAGAACATTTTGCACTGTCAATAATCCTACCCAGTTTGCTATGGTTACATTGAAAAATGTTCTTGAAAATAAGGGGATTAAGATTAACGGTTCACCCATGGTCGTTGATGATCTTCCTCATCCCGTTGATTATAAACAGGCAGATCTCCTTTTTACTAATTCATCAACTCCTTTAAGAGAAATTATTAAAGTAGTAAATAAAAATAGTCAGAATTTTTATGCAGAACAGATACTAAAAACTATAGGGCTAGAAACCGCTCATTACGGTACACGGGAAAATGGAATTGATGCTGAGTTCGATGTATTTAAAGATATGGGAATAAATACTGATGCTATGATGTTAGCCGATGGTAGCGGTCTTTCAAGATTGAATTTAGTCTCTCCAAGACACTTTATTTCCCTACTCAATTATATGTTTAAAAGTAAATTCTTTATACCCTATTTTAATTCGTTGCCCATTGCGGGTGTCGATGGTACCTTGGGCACTCGGTTAAAGAATACAAGGGCTGAAGGAAAAATAAGGGCTAAAACAGGTTACTTGACCGCTGTCCGTAGTCTTTGTGGATACGCCTTCACTGGCGATAATGAACTGGTCGCTTTTTCTATCATCGCCAATAACTTTAATGTCCCCGTTAAGCTTGCCGAAAATATACAGGATCTAGTCTGTCTTCGCCTAGCCAACTTTAAACGCAAATAACTATTTCATAATTCCCTCCCATCCTCCAATCATAAATGTATCATAATGATATCCCCTATGCTGAGTATAAGATGAGCGAGAGATGAGTATGAGATGAGCGACTCAGATACGGCTCAGTGCATTATCCTCAAAACAATAAAAATACGCATGTTTTGAATATTGTGTAACAATATGAGACTCGATGCGTTACCCGGTAATACCAATTAAACTAGCAATTCAAATCTTACTTTTTATTCCATCCACTCTTGCGATAATTCCTAAAAATAATTATTGTTGAGTAAGCGCTTTTATTAGCCTGGGATAATTTGGTTGCAGGCTCATTACATAACTGAAAAATATCTATTTACTTCTCCTGTAAAAGGTACATATGAAAATAATATTCTTTTCATTTGTTCTCTTATTAACATTCGGCGTCTATGCACAGAACCGCCTGAATGAACTTGTGGAAATCCACTATGATAATGATTTTGTAAGTGGGATAGGTTCCGCTAATACTGATTTCATAATTGCCGTTAAATTCAATCAGTATATACTTGCACCATTTGTTGGAGATGCCATAGCACAGGTTAAAGTTTATATCAATAACCCTACAGCGGGGAATACTGGAGTTGTAAAAATATTTAGTGCTGGTACCTCACTTGAACCGGGACCACTATTATATTCTTCTTCACCGGTTCATGTCGACTCCAATTCATGGAATACAATTCCTATACCTGACCTTGTAACCATTCCGCCATCTGATCTATGGATCGCGTTTGAAGCCAAATCCGGTCCTACAGGCTCGCATTCATGGGCAGGCTGCGACTCTGGTCCCAATGATCCTGATGGGCAATATATCTTCTACGGTGGCTCCTGGCGTTTATTAACAGCCCTTGGCGCATCTTTTACATATAATTGGAACATCAGAGCGGTAATTCAAACAATAACTCAGGTTAAGTCTGAAACATTGCCCACAACCTCCAAATTAACTCAGAACTACCCCAATCCCTTCAATCCCACCACAACAATTGACTATTCCTTATCAACCGATTCATGGGTAACATTAAAAGTATATAACATTCTTGGTCAGGAAATCGCAGTCTTACTAAACTGCCTCACATCTGCCGGAGATCATAGATTCAATTTCAATGGCGACAATTTATCCACAGGAATATACCTTTACAAATTGACTGCTTCCGGAATTAACGGTTCAACATTCATCTCCGTCAAAAAAATGATACTTGAGAAATAGAATATTATTAGGTCTGAATATTATTTTTAACAATAATTATTTTTAATTTACACATACAATATTCTATAATAATTGTTCAATAAGGATATCTATGAAAATATCGCAAATTACTCTTGCTTTGATTCTAACCTGCTGTCTTCAATTCCTCTTTGCTCAATCCCCTAATACTAACAAGGGAATCTTTGTCGACCCAAAGGAAGGGTATTATGAGGATATCCTGAAGGCACTTGACGATTATACACCATCCAAATCAAAGAAAAAAGACTATATAGTTGATTTTGACGGATTGGATATCCCTAAATCAGTTGATGAATTTACAACTTGTTGGTATAATCCTCCTGTTTCTCAGGGACGGACTGGAACCTGCTGGAGCTTCTCTACTACCTCATTCCTTGAATCCGAAGTTAATCGCCTGCATAACAAGAAAGTAAAGCTCTCTGAAATGTACACTGTCTATTGTGAATATCTCGAAAAGACTAAAAGGTTTATTAACGAAAGAGGGAACTCTGAAATTGGCGAAGGTTCTGAGGCTAATGCTGTTACACGTATATGGAAGCAATATGGCGTTATGCCCGAAGTAGCTTACTCTGGGCTAAAGGAAGGGCAGAAGTTCCACGATCATAAACAAATGATTAGTGAAATAAAAGCCTTCTTGCAGAATATTAAAACAACAAACGCTTGGGATACTGAAGCCGCAGTAAAAACAGTTAAATCCATCCTGGATCATTATATGGGTATACCCCCTAAAGATTTTCCATACCTAAGAGTTAATTATACTCCTCAGGAATTTCTGGCAAACTTTCTTCAATTGAACCCTGATGATTATGTCGATATTATGTCCCTCAAAGAAAAGCCTTATTTCAAACAGGTTGAATATGAAGTGCCTGATAACTGGTGGCATGATTCCTCTTATTACAATGTTCCATTGGATTTATTCATGTCCGCAATTAAATCGGGAATTAAGAATAACTATACGATGTGCATCGGCGGAGATGTTTCAGAACCCGGGCATGACGGATGGCATAATGTTGCAATTATACCCTCATTCGATATCCCTTCTGAATATATCAATGAAGATGCGCGTGAATTCCGTTTCAATGATAGCACTACTCAGGATGATCATGGAATTCATTTGGTTGGTTATAAAATTCAGAACGGTAGAACTTGGTTCCTTATTAAAGATTCTGGTGCTGGTTCAAGGAACGGCAAAGCTAAAGGATTTTATTTCTTTGATGAAGACTATGTTAAGCTTAAGATCATGGACTTTATGGTTCACAAAGATGCCATGAAACCCTTTCTGCCTGATATGATCAAATAACATATTGTCCATCAGTTTCAAATTATTTATTATCCATTCGTAACACTGGTAATAACCATGGCGACATATGAATAGAATTAAAATTGCTTATTATATTCTCCTTTTTATCAGTGCGGTAGAATTGGGCAGGGGACTTCAACTGCTATATAACCCGTTATTCTGGGATCCATTATATCCCTATGCCCGCCTGAACTCATTGCTCCAGATATTTATATCCGCCATTTTATATATTGTAACGCGTCTCCTCAAACCAGTAATAAACGGAAAATCTATATAGTATAATAATTCATAAAAAAAGCCCCGCATAACGGGGCTATAAAACCAAATCTCATATATAAATTAGGTTTTTTACTTGATCATCTATTCCATTCTTATTACCATATCCAAGTAAAATATATGTGACGGTTAGGTCCTTATTTGGCAGCCGAGTAAAGTTTGTTTACTTCATCCCAGTTTATCACATTCCAAAAATTAGCTACATACTCAGGACGCCTGTTTTGGTATTTCAGGTAATATGAATGCTCCCAAACATCCAGTAGTAAAATTGGAGTGCCTTTGGTCTCAGCAATATCCATTAATGGGTTATCTTGGTTAGCTGTCGAGATAACAGAAAGCTTCCCGCCATTTACAATTAACCATGCCCAGCCTGAACCAAAACGGGTTGTGGCCGCAGTATTAAACGCGGTCTTAAAATCATCAAATGAACCGAATGAAGATTTTATAGCATCAGCAACTGCACCTGAAGGAGCACCGCCTCCGTTCTTTTTCATTACTGTCCAGAACATTGAATGATTATATACTCCGCCGCCGTTATTCTTTACGGCAACCGGGTATTTTGATACACTCTTAAATATTTCCTCAATGGTTTTGCCTTCTGCAGCGGTGCCTTCCAGCGCTTTATTGAAGTTGGCAACATAAGCAGCATGATGCTTATCATGATGAATCTCCATAGTCAATTTATCTATGTATGGTTCAAGTGCATCATATGCATAGGGGAGAGGGGGCAATTCGAATTTAGACATTAGTTTTTTACTCCTTTCATTATGAATAATAAATTTATTTAAACTGTTTGAAATAGGACTTAGGCCTGCGGTTATAGGGATTGCAGCGATCGATAGCAAAAATTTACTTCTTTTCATGATACATCCTCACTATTTATAGAATTAAACTCCAAAAGATTCACCACAGCCGCAGGTCTTTTTTGCATTCGGGTTGTTGAATACGAATCCCTTGCCGTTAAGACCATTTGTAAAGTCAAGTTCGGTTCCCATTAAATAAAACAGACTTTTCCCGTCCACATAAAGTTTTATATCATCCTGCTCTATTATGGTATCACCGTCTCTGGATTCAGGGTCAAATCCCATGGAATATGTCAGTCCTGAACATCCGCCTCCCTTAACTCCTATTCTTAACCCGACATCTGGAGTGAAATTATTCTCTTCCATTATTTTATGAATTTCTTTTATTGCTTTGTTCGATATCGTTATATCGTTTTGAGTTTGAACTTCTGACATTATCTTCTCCAAAATAATATTCTACAAATTATTAAAACCACACTCCACTAAAAAGGATCACCCGGTTTAACGGTTACAAAGTCTGCATAGTTAAGTTTCCATCCCAAATCATTTACCTTTACTAAGATACCTTTGCTTTCCAGAAATTCCGAAAACTCTCTCGCCAGTTGCTCTGAATCTGCATAATTAACTTTCATATCCTTGATTTCAAGGAAATGCTTTATAGCATAATGAAAATCTCTGAAAAAAAGATTAGAGTTATGAAATGTCGGAAACCTGGCTTTCAGATAATTAAGAAAAACTATATAGTCATCCTTTAGAATCGTGAAATATTTAGATATTGTATCTTCCATAGTATTTTAATTTAATGATATTTTATGATTTACAATGTATTCTGGTGAACATGAACGTAATTTGTGAATTGTCTCAACTACTCTGTTGATTACATATTCAACTTCTTCTCCTGTATTAAACCTTCCCAGTCCGAAACGTACAGAACTCTTTATTTCATCCCCGGTCAGACCAATAGCTTTCAAAACATGATTTGGTTTAAGTGAAGCGGAAGTACATGCTGCTCCCGTCGAAACCGCAATATCTCTCATCTCCATAATGATGTTTTCTGCTTTAACATATTTGAAGCATAAATTCAAATTGTTCGGTAGTCTCTTATCCATCGATCCGTTTACTCTAACATCTTCAAAATTATCTGTTATACCCTTTAGAAGTTTGTTCCTTAATTCCTTAATCTTTACATATTCATCCTGCATTTTGATCTTGCAGATCTCTGCTGCTTTCCCAATTCCTACTATTGCCGGTACATTTAATGTGCCTGGTCGTAATCCATGTTCTTGTCCTCCTCCGTATGATCTCGGGGAGAGTTTTATCTTTTTACTCTTGTTAATATAAAGAGCGCCTATTCCTTTGGGAGCATAAAACTTATGCCCTGAGATGGATACCAGATCTGCATTCAAAGCTTTCAAATCAAATGGAATCTTCCCGATCGCCTGTGTTGCATCCGTATGGAATAAAACGTTTGTCTCTTTACATATATTCCCAATTGCTTCTATATCGTTTATTATACCGATCTCATTATTTGCCGTCATTATTGAGACTAATAGCGTATTATTATCAATAAGCTCCTTTAACTGGTCCATATCTATGAACCCTTTACTGTTCACTTTTAGGAAAATGACTTCAAATCCTTTCTTCTCAAGTGCTTGCAGTGAATCAATTACAGCGCTATGCTCAATAGCTGAGGTTATTATCCTTTTCCCTTTATTGCTATAAGATTCAGCAATACCCCAATGTGCCATATTAATTGATTCGGTTGCTCCGCTTGTAAATATAATTTCCGACCCTTCCGCATTTATCAATGCACCTATCTGTTTACGAGCATACTCAACTGCCGCTTCAGCCTCCCAGCCGAATGAGTGATCCTTGCTTGAAGCATTCCCATATTTCTCCAGGAACCAGGGTTTCATTGTCTTAAACACTTCTGGATCAACCCTTGTTGTAGAATTATTATCCATATATATAGGGAATTTCATGACTATAATATCTGATGAATTGTTACTGATCTGAAAAGTTTATCTATCTCTTTTTGAACCTTTGCTAAAGGATCCCTTATCATACAGCAGTCAAAATAAGTACAATCCTTTTCACTGCTTCCGTTTTGCATACATTCTGTAATTTGATAATTTGGTTCCACAGCTCTGATTATTTCAATTAAAGTCACATTATCGGGGTCTTTGCTCAATGAATAACCTCCTTTAATACCCTGAAAAGATTTGATAATCTTCTTCTTGGTAAGTTGTTGCAAAACCTTTGATAATAGATCGTATGGTATATTATACCCTTCGGATATTTCCTTTGCAGTCGCACTGTTTCCTTCACTCTTCTTAGCAATAAATTTCACTGCCATAAGGGCGTATTCTGTTTTCTTTGAAAGCTTTAACATATATAATTGAAATAGGACTAAATTAGTCTTATTAAACCTAAATAATTTCTAAATTAAATGCAAGTTCATCCTTAGAGCTTAATTTTTGTGAAAGTTCAAATAATAATTATGGGATGAGTGTTTCTTTAGAAACAAAAACGGGCGGCTTATGAAAAATGACATTTGCTTATTTATAAAAAATGTCTATCTTCATTTATTGTACATTTTTGATAATTATTGTCAGGATTAAATAATGATAAAAACTTGTTGTATTTTGTATCTGATACTATTCCCTTTAACTTTAATTTTACCTCAACAGAAAGATCAACACCCTGACTCTGTAAATTATCCCGTTTATATGGATAAAAGTCCTGCTCTTATAAGTATGAAAAAGATTCCACCTGCACAGGAAAATGAAACTGGGGAAGGAAGGGTGATTCCAAATCACATTAGACCAACCATAAATAAAAATATAATAAAAAATGAAAATTTCAGAGATCCGGCTGCACAGAATCAATTCGGATCTTTACAAACATCAGGAACAATTACTAATTTTGATGGTATGAGTATGACTTGTGGTTGTTATCCTCCCGATCCTAATGGTGATGTAGGTCCAAATCATATAATTCAATCAGTAAACACTCAGTTCCAAATTTGGAATAAAACTGGTACTTCTCTTTATGGACCTGCAAATCTATCAACTTTATGGCAGGATATCCCGGGTCCTTGGGTCGGAACAAACGACGGTGATCCAATAATTTTATATGACCAGTTAGCGGACAGATGGCTCATAAGTCAATTCTCTCTTCCCAATTATCCAAATGGGCCATTTTATGAATTGATCGCTATTTCTTCTACATCCAATCCATTGGGAACATATAACAGGTATATTTATACATTCACAGATATGGGCGATTATCCCAAAATCGGTGTATGGTCCGATGGTTATTACCTGTCTACTAATATTTTCGCTTCAGGTTCATTAACATTCAAAGGTACCGGTGCGTATGTAATGGAAAGAGATTCAATGCTTGCCGGTAAAACCGCAAGAATAGTTTCTTTTACCACAACAACCAGTGATATTGCTTGGAGTTTTTTACCCTCTGATTTAGATGGAAAGATTTTACCACCTGCAGGAACTCCAAACTATTTTATGATGGAAGTTGATGGAGTTGATTGGGATGGCGGTGCAGATAGATTAATTTCTCGTGCCTTGCATGTTGACTGGAGTAATACTGCAAACTCGACTTTTGGTGCACCAGTAAATATAACTGTTGCATCATTTGATGAAAATATGTGCAATTTTTCTCAGAATTGTATTCCACAGTCAGGCACATCAAAAAAATTAGATGCTATATCAGACCGGTTAATGCATAGACTTCAGTACAGAAATTTTGGAAGCTATCAATCAATAGTTGCTAATCAGACTGTTGATGTTGGATCCGATCATGCTGGCATAAGATGGTATGAATTAAGAAATACTGGGAGCGGCTGGATAGTTTATCAACAAGGAACTTATGCTCCAGATGCAACTCACCGATGGATGGGTAGCGTTGCTATGGATGGCGATGGCAATATAGCTGCTGGATATTCAAATTCAAGTTCAACCACATATCCTTCAATAAAATATACTGGAAGATATAAAAGTGATGCTATAGGATCTTTTACTTTAGCTGAGCAATCCATAATAAATGGTACTGGATCACAAACAGGTACTGCCTACAGATGGGGTGATTATTCAATGATGACCGTGGACCCCAGTGATGATGCAACTTTCTGGTATATAAACGAATATTATTCAACAACTAGTACAAATTCATGGAAAACCAGAATAGCTAGTTTTAAGATATCTTCGCTTGTCCTGAGCTCACCTGTCGGAGGAGAGTTCTGGACCAATAACTCGATGCATAATATTACATGGACTGCTACTGGCGTATCGAATGTTAAACTGGAATACACAACAGATAATGGTACGACCTGGAATAATATTATTGCAAGCACTTCCGGAACTGCGGGAAGTTATGCATGGACGTTGCCGCCCCTTTCTTATGATTTGGTGAAAGTAAGAATGACAGACCTTGCAAATTCATCTCTGATCGGTCAGAGCACTAACTATTTCTCAGTTGCCGATAATACATCTACCCTTTCACCTGCTACGGGATCGAGCTCAACTACAACCTTTACCGGTACAGGAATCACTTTTACAGGAAATGTAACTGTATCAGGAAGTCTTGGTGTAAATTATTATTCTAAAAATATTGCAACTGGAACTTTACCAACCGGAGTAAAAATTGTTAGTCCTTTTTTCTGGGGTGTAACCAATACAGGGACAACATTCACAAACGGAAAAATGATTGTGCCTTTATCCTTTTTATCTGGTATCGGGAATTCCTCTTCACTGAGATGGTTAAAGAGAACACTTAAAACAGACCCATGGACTAACATTGGAGGTACAGTAAACGGATCAAATTTGGAAAGTAATGTGGCATTTAGTTCCTTCTCTGAATTTGCAATTGGATCTATAGATTCCACAAATTTTGTCTCTGTTTTAACCCTCACAGCAATGATTCAAGGGTTGTATAACGGAAGTACGATGATATCAGATACGGTTACCGTAGAATTGCATAACGCGGGTTTTCCTTACACACTTATTGATTCAAAAAAGGGAGTTCTAAACACTGCCGGGGTTGGTACTTTCGCTTTTACAAATCCTGTAAATGGTATACCATATTACCTCGTAATTAAACATAGAAACTCCATTGAGACCTGGAGTGCGATTACACCTAGTTTCACTTCTGGTGCACTAAACTATGATTTCACAATTGCTGCATCGCAGGCATACGGAAGCAATATGGTATTGAAAAGTGGGAAGTATTGTATCTACAGCGGCGATGTAAACCAGGACGGTATAGTTGACTCTGGTGATCTGGGCCTTATTGATAATGATTACTCAAACTATTTGATTGGCTATCTAGTTACAGATGTAAATGGAGATGGTTTAGTGGACTCAGGAGATATGAGCCAATGCGATAATAATTATTCCCTATATATTCATGTTGCAAAACCTACATCTCTGCCTATTGTTGAATCTATAATACATGAGGTCAAATTTGAAAAGAGGAGAATAAAATAATCTAATATTTTATTATAACATTCAATTACTGTCGGGGTATATCTTCTAATTACATTCTGACTTTAGTGCTAAAAGGATTAAAATTATTATTTGTGGTAAAATCAGAACAGGTTTTATATTATGTAAAACCTGTTAAATTCAAATATTCTGTAGAGTATTAAAACCCTAATATCTGCATTGAGTTTTTGGCAAGATCGATAATTGGAGTGAAGTATAATCCGAATATAATTACAGGTGCAGCTAAAAGAATCAGCACTAATCCATTAGAAAAACTTACCTTAAACTCAAAAGTCCCGTTCTCAGGTCTTGATAAAAATAAATTCTTCAGAACCCTTATATAATAATAAAGTGAAACAACACTGTTCAATAGCGCTATTACGGCTAACATAATCATTTTGGCATCAACCAAAGCAATGAATATATAAAGTTTGCCTATAAACCCGGCAGTAGGTGGAAGTCCGGTAAGAGATACTAGGAAAATAGCAAGACAAACTCCTAAAAATGGTTGAGAATAACCAAGCCCTTTGTAATCATCTATATTCTCAGTTCCTATTTTGTTCGCAATCAACATAACAACAAAGAATGCACCAAGATTCATAAAAGCATAAACCGATAAATAAATAATAATTGCAATCATTCCCTGGTTCGAAAGAACAGCCATTCCCAATAAAAGATATCCTGCATGCGCAATACTAGAATAAGCAAGCATTCTTTTCAGGTTATCTTGCCATAATGCGGCAAAATTACCTAACGTCATAGTAATAATTGAAAGGAAAATAAAGAATGTCTTCCAGTCGATCATATCTACTAACTGCCAGTATCCTGCACTATCAACAGATTTAATAAAAGTGATTTTGATAAATCTTATTAGAAGAGCAAATCCTGCTGCCTTACTGGCTACTGATAGAAAAGCAGTAATTGTTATTGGTGCACCTTCGTAAACATCAGGTGTCCAGAAATGGAAAGGGGCCGCTGAAATCTTATATCCGATGCCTACAAAAATTAAAATGCCGGAAAGAACAAATGTTAAATTAGGTATTGATGAAGCCTGTATAAGGGAATTAATTTCATATAAGTTTGTGCTTCCTGTTATTCCATATAAAATTGATATCCCGAACAGCATTATTCCTGAAGAAACTCCTCCATAAATAACATATTTTAATGATGCTTCACTGTTGCGTGGTGATGTTTTGGTAAATCCGGCTAAAACATAACTTGATAGTGATACCAATTCTAGCGATAGGTAAATTAATATCAGATCGGATGCAGAGATCATAAAAAACATCCCTATTATCATTCCGAATATTAATGTGTAATATTCTCCATGTCTTTCAAATGAAGCCTTTATTTCATCTGATTTTATAGAAAAGTATATAACAAAAAAAGATGCAAATACTACTATTCCCTTAAAAAAAGCACCGAAAGGATCTGTAACTACCATTCCCTTATTTGCTTTGGAAACAAAAGCAAGTGAGTTCATTCCGAACTGTTTAACAATAAAATAACTCGCCACAATCAAACCGGTTATTGCAATAAAAGGAAGTAACTTCTTATTGCTTCCCATTATCAGGTCAAATAAAACCAGCAGGACCAATGCTGCTGAAATAGCTATTTCAGGTTTGATTAGATAAAGGCTGTTTACTAGATAGTCAATATTCATATTAAAAAATCTGGTTTGTATTAAAATCCTGTTAAACTGCTGTAAAGAGCTTTAGAATCCATCATGAATTTGACCATCGCATTAACCGATGAGTTCATTAGATTTAACATCGAGGAAGGATAAACTCCCAGGAAAATTATAATTATGCTTAATGGGACAAGCATTGCGTACTCACGAAAATCAAGATCTTTCAATGTTGACCATTTCTCAGGTACTGTGCCTAGATAAATTCTCTGAAGTGTCCAGAGCATATAGCCTGCTCCCAGTAATATTCCAAGAGTCGATATCACTGTAATTACCCTGATGGTTTCAAATGCAAATCCGCCTAAGAAGACAAATGATTCAGAGATGAATCCACTTAATCCCGGCAGACCTATCGCAGCGAAAAATGCTAAAGTAGTAAACCCTGTATAGATTGGCATCTGTGTGGCTAATCCGCCGAAAGCATCTATTTCCCTTGTATGGGCTCTGTCGTAAATAACTCCCACTATAATAAAGAGCATTGCTGTTATCGTTCCATGATTGAACATCTGAAGTACTGCACCTGATATCCCAATTGTATTTAGTGATGCCATGCCCAGCATTACAAATCCCATGTGTGAAACAGAGGAGTATGCGATAAGTTTCTTGAAATCTTTCTGAGCCATGGCGCAAAGTGCACCATATATAATATTTATCATTCCGAATGCGGCTATCCACCAGATCATCTTCTGTGTTATATCTGGAAATACCGGATAACAGACTCTCAGAATGCCATACGTGCCCATCTTAAGGAGAACTCCCGCAAGGATGACACTTATAGCGGTAGGAGCTTCAACGTGAGCATCTGGAAGCCATGTATGGAATGGGAACATCGGTATCTTGATTGCAAACCCAATGAACAGCGCGATATAAGCTATGAATCTTAGGTTATGAGGATTCATAGGAGATAATATTCCTGTTGCGACAAAGTTATGTGTATCCATCATGGACAACATATTAAAAGTAAATACCTTCGTACCGTCAATCATTGTCTCCATTGTGCTGAAGTAGAGACCGATTACAACTAATAAAATAAAAACTGATCCGAGTAATGTGTAAAGGAAAAACTTGATTGCAGCGTACTCTCTTCTTGGACCGCCCCATATTCCGATTAAGAAGTACATCGGTAAAAGCATCAGTTCCCAAAAAACATAGAAAAGGAAGAAATCTAAGGCTACAAACACTCCCATCATTCCGGTCACTAATAAAAGGTACAAGGCAAAATATCCTTTAACTGCTTTATCTATCTTCCATGATGCAAGTGTTGCTACAAAGGATATGATAGCTGTCAGCAGAACCATTGGTATGCTTAACCCGTCTATCCCAAGGAAATAATCGATCTTTATTTTGCCTATCCAGGAGAATCCGCTTATTTCAATCCACCTGAACTTTTCTATATATTGAAATGTAGCTGGATTATTTATGCCCCCCATTCCATAATTGTAATGGTATAATAAAAAGCCGGCTAAAATAACCTGTATTCCGGTTATTACCAGGGTAATGCTTTTCATTATAAGTGTTTGGTTTTTGGGCAAACATAAAATAATGACCATTCCCACTATTGGAAGGAATGTTATGAACGATAGTATTGGAAAATTTCCCATCTCTTTTTACCTAAATTTCTAACTAAAATGTCTTAAATAAATAAAGTATTATTACTAAGGAAAACACTACTAATACCAAGTATGTCTGAACCCTTCCGGTTTGGAATCTTCTTAATATAAGTCCTATAAATCCACTTAAATATGCCATGAAATTGACTAGACCGTCAACAACTATATTGTCGAACTTGCCCGTAAAAAATGAAATCATTCTTGTTATTGTAGCCGCTCCGTTTACTACACCATCAACAATTGTATTATCAAACCATGCAAGAAACCTGCTGGACCTCATAGTAAAGGCTACGAATGTTGCATCATATATCTCATCAAAGTACCACTTATTAAACGAGAGTCTGTAAAATGGTTTTATATCTCCTGCAAGTTTGTCTGCACTGATCTTTTTCCAGTAATAAAATACAAATGCAAAAACTATTCCGGTAAGCGCAACAAACAATGAAAGGAACATAGCGGGATAGTGTGCATGATGCATAGCTTCACTATATGCATCTGAATAAATAATTTCTTTCCCTTCAACGGTTCCTTCTTTCTTTACTTCAGAAATAACATCTTTATTCAGACCTGTCTTGCTTTCCGGAGCTAAATCTGTCTTCATAAATGAATATCTGGCATTCTGTGGGACTGATAATGACGGAGTCTTTATCCACTTGCCTAAGAACAAACCTGCATCTGCATTAATCGGATTCGGTGTGTACCAGACGAATATTGATAATGCCGATAAAACTACTAAGGGCATCGCCATAACAAATGGTGATTCATGCGCATGGTCATATTTCTCTTTGTTCTTCGGTTCACCATGAAAAGTTAATATGATTAGACGGAACATGTAAAATGCAGTTAGCATTGCTACAACAAATCCGACAGCAGGAAATAGCCAATGTCCGGTTAACGATGCGAAAGCAAATGTTCCCTGCAGAATTCCATCCTTGCTTAAAAATCCTGATGTAAGAGGAATGCCCGACAATGCCAATGATGCAATCAGGAATGTAGCATATGTTAGTGGTAATTTCTTTTTAAGTCCACCCATCTTAGTGATATCCTGTTCATGATGCATGGCATGGATTACTGAACCGGAACCAAGAAATAAACATGCTTTAAAGAATGCATGCGTTATAAGATGGAAGAATGCAAATTTATATGCGCCTACTCCTAATGCCATTATCATATAACCTAACTGGCTGACAGTAGAGTATGCAAGTACTTTTTTAATATCGTTTTGTGTTAATGCAATTGTCGCCGGAATAAATGCAGATAATGCTCCGATCACAGCAATTATAAATAGTGCATTTCCTGTAAGCATTGGGAAAATCCTGCATACAAAAAAAACACCCGCCGCAACCATTGTT
>OBLU010000615.1_pt1 | contig 33552 bp, 29 predicted proteins | sample 1518681 | NCBI WGS metagenome assembly OBLU01 (sample SAMEA3539304, study PRJEB22396) | soil metagenome | biome: tundra; feature: field; material: soil | place: USA | collected 2010-05 | depth 0.15 m
TTTTTTGTTAAAAGTATTAGTGCAGATAATAATTATTTGGCTGCTTCTTTTTCAACAATGCAGAATACTGCCGGTCCAGTTTCTATAATAGATGATAATAATCAAAAATCCATTACAATAAATGATATTATCAGTCAAATATCATTGACAAAATCTCATGGCAATTATACAATAATTGCTTTGGGAAATAATGGGTTTTATATTATCTCAGGTGGAGTCCTTATCAGAAAAATAACTCTTAATGGTAGTGTTAATTCTTTCGCTCTTACTGATCTGAAGAATGATGGGGATAATTATATTATTTATACTTCCGGCAACCAGGTTCATGCTATAAATCTGACAGGAGCTGAAGCCGTTAATTTTCCTTTCACTAATACGGATACTCAGAACTTTACAGGTACTCCCTTAACTGCTGATTTTGAGGGAGATAATAAGTCAGAGGTAATTGCATTTACTCAGGATGGTAGGATATTTGCATTTGATGGTGGAACAGGGAAAGTTGTTTCCGGATTTCCTATCTCTACAGGTAAAATGATTTTAGCTTCAGCTATATATAATGATAACGGTAAGATTTCCTTAGCAGCTATTGATTCAAGTAAACATTTTTATGGTTGGAATATCGGATCAACAGCAGGTACTCCTTACTGGGTTGAAGAAAATGGCAACAATTTGAATAATGCATTTGTCGCCGGTGCCACATCAACTAATCCTGTAAATACATTCTTCCCAAAAAGTAAAGTATACAATTATCCAAACCCTGTATATAACGGACAAACCGCTATTCGTTATTATGTATCTGAGAATTCCAGAATAAACATCAAAATATTTGACCTTGCAGGCGACTTTGTTGCTGAACTGAATAATGAGGCGCAGGGTGGTTATGAAAGTGAAACTATTTGGAAAGTTAATAATATCCAGAGTGGTATATACCTTGCTCGGGTTGAAGCAGTAGGGTCAAGCGGTAAAACAGAAAGTAACATCATTAAAATTGCAGTTGTTAAATAAATCTGCTATCCTTTATCCATTTAATCGGGTTCTATGAAAAAACTCATTTACCTTTTCTTATTATTATATACCGGTATATCCTTCCCGCAGTTTACTCAATTCCACCCTGAACTTCAGTGGTATACAATCAAAGGGATTCATGTTCAGGTACATTTTCATGAAGGCGCCGAGAGAACAGCTAGGGTAGTCTGCAAAATTGCAGATGAAGTTTGGGGTCCTATCACTTCCTTATATGAATATGAACCTGAAACGGTTCATTTTGTTATTAAAGATCTTGATGATTATTCCAATGGTGCAACATATTTCTTCGATAATAAAATTGAGATTTGGACAAGCGCACTTGATTATGACCTCCGTGGAGCCCATAACTGGCTCAGGAACGTGATTTCCCATGAGTTTACCCATATGGTGCAGATACAGTCTTCTATGAAAGCCTCAAGGACACTTCCGGCAGTATTTTTCCAGGTTCTGAATTATGAAGCTGAAAGACGTCCCGATATCCTTTACGGCTATCCTAATTTTGTTGTTTCATATCCTATAGCTACATTAAATATGCCTGCCTGGTTTGCGGAAGGTACAGCTCAGAATATGAGGTCCGATTTTGATTATGATAACTGGGATTCTCACCGTGACATGATCCTTCGTTCTTATGCGCTTGATAATAACATGTTGACCTGGAATGAAATGGGTGAATTTGGTAAGACTAGTCTTGGGAATGAATCTGTTTATAATTCTGGTTTTGCGTTAACTAGATATATATCTCAGAAATATGGTGAAAATACATTAAAAGATATTTCAAGGGCTTTAGGCAAACTGGGAAATTTTACAATAGATGCTGCATTTAAGGATGTACTTGGCAAGGATGGAAATGAAATATATGATGAATGGAAATCATTTGTAACAGATAGCTATAAAAAACGAATTGCAGGAGTTCTATCTGATATTGTTCAGGGTGATGAGGTAGGTAAGGTAGGTTTTGGAAACTTTTATCCTGTCTTTTCTCAGGACGGGAAAAAAGTGTTATATGTTTCGAATAAAGATGCCGATTATTTCAGTCCCTCCGGAGTTTATTTATATGATGTTAACACAAAAAAAGAAGAGGAGATTATTGGAGGTGTAAGATCCACAGTTACATGGATTCCGGGGACAAACAAAATTGTATATGCTAAAATAGGTGATGACAATCCGAACTGGTATAATGTGCACGATCTTTATGTCTATGATATTGATAATAAAAAAGAAACAAGACTGACATTTAACTCCAGAGCTAACCAGCCTTCTGTTTCGAAAGACGGTAAGAAGATTACTTTTATATTTCAAAAAGATGGTACTACAAACCTTGGCATCATAGATATAGATGGTAAAAACTTTAAGCAGCTTACTGCCTTCAGTAATGGGGAACAAGTATACAATCCCTCTTTCTCTAATGATAATTCCTATATTGTATTTGATTATTCTTATCATCAGACTAGGGATATTGCTAAAATAAACAGCGATGGTTCGGGATATCAAATTCTGATTGGTAAAAGTAGCGATGATAGAAATCCGGTAATAGATTCAAAAGGGAACATGATATATTCTTCCGATGAAACAGGGATATTTAATCTTTATTACTTGGATATGCATACTCAGGAAAAGAAACAGCTTACTAATGTCACTGGTGGTGCTTTTATGCCGGATTTAAATCAGAATGGTGATATTACATATGCTGGTTATACGTCGCATGGATATAAGATATTTTATCTGCCTAAATCTGAACAGGGGAATGTTGACACTTCTAAGAAATACGAATGGATCAATAGCCCGCCCCTTGGGAAAGATAATCCCAAAGGGGATATGGTTAAGTTTAATTTAGACAGGCTGAGGAATTTTAATGATTATGATGTACCCGATTATAAAAAAGAAAAATATACGGGGGTATTTTCTAAATTGACTTTCTTTCCCTTAATTAGGTATGATAACTACAGTACCTCCAATAAATTTATAGATAAAATAAAACCTGGACTTTATATCACTTCAAATGATATGCTTAACAGGTATTCTATTTTTGCAGGTGCATCGATAAACACAAGGCTGGAAAGAGATCTGTTCTTGATATTTGAATATAAGAATAAGCTGCCCTTATTGTTTGACTTGGGAATAAAACCGGAATTAAGTTTGGAATTGTATAATATTTCAAGAACTTCAACTCAAAGCGATAGCATTGGAGATGATATAATTCCTATTGATATTTCTTATAACCTTTTTGAAGTTGATCTGGCGGCTACTCATCGGATATTCAGCAGAAACCAGAATATTGAATTCAGATATATTTTCAGCACATACTCGGCTTTAATTGGAAGTTTCATTATACCAAGCATTCAACAACTAGCCCCAGCATTTGATGACACATATCTGATAAGCAGCAATTTCCAGGTAAAATATAACTTTGATTTAATAATGCCGGGCAGGGACGAAGAAATAAATCCGGTAGGATCTCAGGTTGAATTAAAATATAATTATGAAATTAACAGATTCAATAATACTGGTAATTATTCTGTAGATAACAGCGGAAATTTAGTCGCAGATTATAATCCGTTTAATTTCCATAGACTTGAACTGAATATTAAATCGCACTTTGCTCTATGGTGGGATCATACTATTTCCGCACAATTACGGATAGGAAATATATTTGGACCAACAGTACCGGATTTCTTTGATTTTTATCTTGGCGGACTGGTAGGAATGAAAGCTTATCCGTTTTATTCTGTCAGTGGAAATAAAGTTGGCTGGCTTAACCTGACATATCGTTTTCCTCTTTTCAGAAATATTGATACAAGAGTAGGACAGCTTTATGTCGATAAATTATTTATGTCCTTTTATGGAGATTTAGGTGATGCATGGAATGGGGCTGATATTCCAAAGTTAAATGACTTTAAGAAAGGAGCAGGTACTGAAGTAAGAATGGAAATGAGTTCATTCTATTTGTTTCCTACAATGGTATTTTTTAATGCTTCATATGGTTTTGATAAGGTCGACCTTAATATCAGGGGGCAAGATTTTACTTACGGCAAAGAATGGCGGTTCTACGGTGGAATTTTATTCAGTTTTGATTTTTAACCTATAGGATGGAGGTCCCAATGAGTATAAGGTGCTTATTAATAACTATGGTTCTTTATGCTGTTTGTATTATACCCCAGACTAATACAAATTTTACTGGAAGTTTATCTGCCGATTCGCGTCTTATTTCAAATGAATATCAGGATAATGCTGTACAACAGAATTCTTTTGAACCACCGGCAGAAAAAAAATCTGTTGTACTTGCTGGTGTTCTATCAGGAATATTACCTGGTGCAGGTGAAGTATATATTGGCGGCACAACAAATTATATTAAAGCAGGTGCTTTATTTCTAATTGAAGCTACTTCAATCTATTATTCAATTAGCTATAATCAGAGAGGAGATGCCCAGACAAATTTCTTTCAGAACTTTGCAGATCAAAGATGGAGTGTTGTAAGATATGCCCAATGGATCAATGATAATACAAATGGCGTAAAGGTTACTATATATGCTCCTGATGCCCAGCATCCGACTCCATGGCAGCAAGTAGACTGGGCAAGTCTGAATGCAGCTGAAGACGCCATTGGAGCTACAGGTTTTACACATAAGCTACCTCCGCATGGGGAACAGCAATATTATGAATTAATAGGCAAATATCCTCAATATGCAAGGGGATGGGAAGATGATGATCAACCTTCTAACCCTGATTACCAGACCCCTGAATTTCACTGGTATGCAGTAATGAGAGGGGATGCAAACGATCTATATAAAATTTCTGCAAGGGGGACGGCAATTCTTTATGTAAATCATGTATTAAGTATTCTTGATGCGATATGGAGTTCTGTTACATTCAATAAGAATATTGCATTAAATATAAGTTATGATCGGGTAAATCTGGCTTTTGTTGAGGAATGGACCCCCACATTACACCTTAAATATAACTTTTAATAAACCGGTTTATTTCGTTCATTCTTTTAAGTATTTTTACTCAATGAAAACATCTATCGTAGTTATTGTTGGAAGACCCAATGTTGGCAAATCCACTTTATTCAACAGGCTTGTAGGCAGAAAAGAAGCTATAGTTCATGACTTAAGTGGAGTAACCAGAGACCGTAATTATGGTGAAGTTGAGTGGGCCGGGAAAGAATTTCAGCTTATTGATACCGGAGGATATGTGCCTAATTCTCCCGATCTCTTTGAAACTGCAATAAGGGAACAGGTGCAAATAGCTATTACCGAAGCGGATGCAGTCCTTTTCTTGGTTGATGTAAAAGCTGGTTTAACTTCCTTCGATATAGAAATCGGTAGGATACTAAGAAGTTCAAATAAGAAATTCTTCCTGATAGTAAATAAAGTTGATTCAGAAAAACTGGAACCTGGTGCCGCGGAATTCTATTCGCTTGGAGTTGATAAAGTTTATGATATCTCTGCTGTTGCAGGAAGGAAAATCGGGGACTTGCTTGATGATATAACAGCTGATATGCCATTGGTGAATGAAGAGGAGGATGATAGTTCAAAATTAAAAATAGCGGTAGTTGGGAGACCAAATGTTGGCAAATCTTCACTAACAAACGCTTTATTAGGAGAGGACAGGAGCATTGTAACCAATATTCCCGGTACTACTAGAGACAGCATCGATTCCATCCTTAAATATTATGGACAGGAAATAACTCTTATTGATACTGCGGGGTTAAGAAAAAAGAAAAAGGTTGAGGAGAATATTGAGTTCTTCTCAACTATAAGGACTTTAAGAGCAATCGCGGAATGTGAAGTCGTTATCATTCTTGTTGATGCGCAAACAGGTATTGAGAAGCAGGATCAGAAAATTATTGATGAAGCTGTTAACAGAAGAAAATCAATTATCCTCGCTGTAAATAAATGGGATCTTATTGAGAAGGATACTAATACCGCGCGTCAGTTTGAAGTTGCTATAAAAGAAAAAATGGGGTCAATTGACTATATACCAATAGTTTTTATTTCAGCTTTAACAAAACAAAGAATTTATAAGCTGATTGATATGGCAATTGAGATTTTCAGGGAAAGAAAGAAACAAATTTCTACTAGTGATCTTAATGAAACAATTCTTCCTGAAATTGAAAGGAATCCTCCTCCATCTACTGCGACCGGGAAAGAAGTGAAAATTAAATATATTACACAGGCAAAGGGAAGCTATCCTGTGTTTTTATTCTTTTCAAATTACCCGAAAGAAATACCGGAACATTATAAGAGATACTTAGAAAAACTGATAAGAAGAAAATACGGTTTTACTGGTGTAACTATAATATTAAGCTTCAAAACAAAATGAAAAAAGGAGATAAAATAATCATAGTCGGGGGAAATGCAGCGGGACCTGCTGCAGCGGCTAAAGCAAAAAGAGTAAATCCGGATGCAGAAATTATTTTATTTGAAGCTGGTAATTTTATTTCGACAGGTACCTGCGAAATCCCCTATGTCCTTTCCAAGGAGATTAAAAACACAGAAGATATTATTTTCTTTACTCCCGAAGAATTTTACAGGCAGAAAGGGGTAAAAGTATTTGTTAACCATTTAGTTGAAGAGATAAATACTAAAGAGAAGTTTGTAAAAGTTCAGAACATAAGAACCGGGGCATTTACCAATTATTATTACGATAAATTAATACTTACAACGGGCTCATCTTCTAAAAAAGATATTTTAGCTAAGGATTCGGTAAACAGCTTTACACTGAAGAATATATCCGATCTTGTTCAAATAAAGGAATTCATCGGGTCCTTTAATGTAAAGAACGTTTCAATAATCGGTGCAGGTTTTATTGGGCTGGAAACAGCGGAAGCATTGGTAAATATCGGTTGTACCGTTTCACTAATTGAAAAATCATCAATGCCATTTCCTTCTGCAGAACCTGAGATTCAAGTTCTGATTAAAGAACTGCTTGTTAAGAATAGTATTACTTTTTATTCGTCTGCTGAGATTAAACCGATTATTAATCAGAATAAAATAACCGCAATTAATATTAATGGAAGGATAGTTGAAACAGAACTGGTTATAAATGCAATTGGCATTTTACCTAATGTTTATCTTGCTGTTAAAGCAAATCTGAAAATTGGGACAACCGGTGCACTTAAAGTTGATACTCGACTACGTACATCTGATTTTAATATATATGCGGCAGGTGATTTAATTGAAGTAATGGATTTTATTACAGGACGACCTGTCTTTCTTCCATTTGCTTCATATGCTTATGAATATGGGCACATAGCAGGGGAAAATGCTGCAGGAGGAAATGTTTCTGCATCGCCGGTAATTAATAATGCAGGTATGAGATTATTCGATAAATATTATGTTTCTGTCGGTTTGACCTCATACGAGGCTAAAAAAAATAATATATTAGCAGATTCTGTAACCGGTATCCAGTCGGACTATGCTTCTGTAATGCCGGATGCAGGAAAAGTATTCGGTAAAATAGTTTTTGAAAAGATAAGCAACCGTTTATTAGGTGCTTCCTTCTTTGGGGGAAGGGAAGTAGAAGGATTCGTTAATGTTGTATCCGCACTAATAAGGCTAAGACAACCGGCGCGAATACTTGCTGAAATAAATTATGTTTATACTCCTCCACTTTCACCTCTTAAAAACCTTTTATCTTCATTAGGAAAGAAAATCAAATCTATTAAACAATAGGATTGTTATGGGAACAACATTTGACAATTTTACCCTTATAGATCATCCTCTTATCAAAAGAGATGTAACAATATTAAGAAACCAGGCAACGGGAACTGAGATATTCAGAGCAGCTCTTCATAGAATATCAAATATTCTTGCTGTTGAAATTAGCAGGGGTTTTAATGTTTCTGAGACAATAGTTGAAACTCCATTAGAACGAACAGTAGGATATAAACTTGTCCAGGAAATTGTGCTGGTTCCCGTTCTTAGAGCCGGACTGGGCATGGTATCAGGTTTTCTTGAAATTATTCCTGATGCCAAGGCAGGGCATATTGGATTACAGCGTGATGAGGTTACACTAAAGCCTATCGAATATTATTATAAAACGCCGCGTAATATTGCGAATTCAGTGGTAATTCTGCTCGACCCTATGCTTGCTACTGGGGGAAGCTCTTCGGAAGCAATTAGATATCTTAAAACACGAGGAGCCGGGAATCTGGTATTTGCCTGTTTGGTTGCTGCACCGGAAGGAATTGCGACCTTGAATAAAGATCATCCTGATATAAAAATATTCGGCGCAGCTTTAGATCGGGAATTGAATAACAAGGGGTATATTCTCCCGGGTTTGGGGGATGCAGGCGACAGAACGTTTGGTACTTTATAGCAAAATACTCTTCCTGGTAATGTTAATAATTCCTGTAAATATATATTCACAGGAATACCCGGATGGATCGGTCAATTCATTATTAAAATCGGGGATCGATGATATTATCAATCAGAACTATCCTCAGGCGAAATCAGAATTTGAAAAGTTGAATTCGAAATATCCGGATCTGCCTTTTGGGAAGATATATTTAGCTGCTGCAGAAATAGCCAAATCATATGATTATGGCGAGGAATATAATGGGGAAGTTATTTCAAAATATCTTTATTCGGCTAAAGATCAATCGGAGAACTTATTAAATAACAACCCGGAGAATATTTGGAACCATTATTTGATCGGATTGGCTGAAGGTTATATTTCTTATTATGAGGGATTAAACGGAAGCTGGTTAACCTCATTAAAGGAAGGGATAAATTCTGCTTCGAATTTTGAAGAATGCCTAAAGAAGAATCCTGATTTTTTTGAGGCATTCTCGGGTTTGGGCACATACAAGTATTGGAAAAGCACAAAGACTAAATTTCTAAGCTGGCTGCCATTTGTTCATGATGACAGGGCTGAAGGGATAAACTATCTTGAGAAAGCAATTGATAAATCTTCCTATAATAATTACCTCGCGGTAAATTCGCTTATCTGGATATATATAGATCAGAAGAATTTCGAGAATGCGGTGCGTATTTCAGAGAAGGCGATGAATGAATACCCTAAAAGCAGGTTTTTCAAGTGGGGACTTGCAAGAGCATTTGAAGATGTAGACAGATCAAAAGCAATTAATAGTTATTATGAAATTCTGAATTCGTACCAGAATCTAAACAGTATGAACCATTACAATGAAATAGTTCTTAAACACCTAATTGCTCAGCAATATGAAAAGGTGGGTGAAAAGTCGAAAGCATTAAAGCTTTGCAATGAGATCATGGCAATTAAAAATCTATCCGAATTTGTTAAGAATAAACTAGGTGATCGTTTGAACAGAGTAAAAGAATTACAGGAAAGGGTTCTAAAGTAATAGATAATAAAAAGGCTGTCGAACGACAGCCTATTAAGAATTTATTTTTTATCAAGCGGAATTCGTTTTGAAAGAATATTGTCAATTAATCTGTAATCTTTAGCTTCATCTGCGGTGAGGAAATAATCCCTATCGCAGTCATGAGTAATCTGCTCAATCGATTTACCAGTATGTTCCGCAAGAATTCTATAGAGAGTATCTCTTGTTTTAAGCATTTCCCTTGCATGAATTTCGATGTCAGAAGTTTGTCCTTGCAAACCTCCAATCCATGGCTGATGAATCAATATTTTAGAATTAGGCAGAGAAGTTCTTTTACCGTCAGCACCTCCTGCAAGAAGTATAGCCCCCATGCTTGCAGCCATTCCTACACATATAGTGGCAACGTTTGGTTTAATATATTTCATTGTGTCATATATAGCGAGTCCTGCAGTGACACTGCCGCCAGGGGAGTTGATATAAAGATTTATATCCTTCTCTGAATCTTCAGCTTCTAGGAAGATGAGCTGTGCAATAGTAAGGCTAGCTACATGATCATCAATAGCAGTACCTAAGAAAATTATTCTTTCCCTTAATAAACGGGAATAGATATCCATTCCACGTTCACCGCGTCCAGTTTGTTCAATTACATATGGAACAAGCTGATTAAATATTTCTATGTTATCATTCATGTTCGTGCTCCTCGTGATTATGAGTATGAGTTTTATCCGGTTCTACTTTCTTAATATTATTATTTTCTTTTAGAAATTGAAAGACCTTATTTTCTACGAATTTACCAGCATAATTGGATGACTTATAATAATTAAGAAGCTTATCAATTGTAATACCTGTCTGTTCTGCATCTTTGGCAGCAAGCTCATTTAATTCCGTATCGGTGAGTGATATATTCTCTTGTTTTTGAATAGATTCTTTAAGGATGTACCATTTTACTTCAACCTCTGCAGATTTTGCTAGTCGTTTTTTACCCTCTTCTTTATCATATTTTTTATAACCCTGTTTTTTATACTGTTCTTCCTCTCGTTTGACATAATCTTCCAGAACATTATTTATAAGAGACTGGGGAGGATTGAACTCATTATTTCTAATTATCTGCGTAATGAGCTTTCCTCTTAATATATCATCCATCTGCTGGTCAAAATATCGCTGGATATCATTTCTGATATCCTCTTTTAGCTCAGCTTCTGTTGAGACTTTTTCTTTTGTTACTTTTTTAATTAAGGTTTCATCTAAATTCGGTATGATGGACTTCTTGATTCCTTTAATAACAGCCTTATAATCAATTACCTCAGCTATTTTTTCCTCTTCACCGCTTTTATTTTTTATAGTATGTTCATCATTAAAAGTAAAAGTGAAAGTATCGCCGACTTTTTTTCCGTTGGAGTTATCGATTATCTCTTTGGCCACTCTTTCATTGGCAAGATCTATCTGAAGAGTTTCCTGTTTACTTCCCTCAAAAGGATTTCCTTCCTTATCGATTCTTTGAATATCCACCTCTAATGTGCAACTGTTATCCATTACGATATCGAGAGGTTCAAAAGTTTCATTTGCTTTGAGGATATGTTTTATTTCATGCTGAATATCCTCATCTTTTACAACAAGATCCGGGACCTCAATATCAATTCCTTTATAGTCCTTAGCTTCTATTTGAGGCAAAACCTCATATACGATCTTAAAAAAAAGGCTTTCGTTCGGTACGAATTTGATATCAATTATAGTGGGTTTCCCGATTGGATGAAGATGATTTTTATCGGCAACAGCCCAGAATTTCTTACTTGCAACTTTTTCAGAGGCTTCCTGGTCAAAGGTATCACCATACATCTTCTTAAGAAGTGCGGAGGGAACTTTACCTTTTCTGAATCCAGGGATCTGAAGTTTCTTTGTTTGTTTCTGGACTTCGGTTTCCAGATCTTTTTTTATTTCATCGAATGTAAATGTAGCTTCCAATTCCTTTTCTGAAGTATTTACATCATTTATCTTAAATTCCAAAATTGCCTCGAGATACTTTTATATATTATGTTAAAATTAACAGTATAAGATGTGCGAAAGCGGGGACTCGAACCCCGACACCGGTTAGGTACTAGATCCTAAGTCTAGCGCGTCTGCCAATTCCGCCACTCTCGCATCTTATTGAATATTTTGAATAAAAATTCAAAAATAGTTAATAAATATAGCTGTAACACATTTGTTTAGCAAATTGATTAAATCATAGGGATTAATAAAAAAAAGGAAGTCTAAGCTTCCTTTTTTAATGAATAAAGCAGTCTCAACTTTTTATTAAATCTTTGGGAAAAGACCTGATATTATGTCCATATTTTAATTGTTCTTCCATTCTACAGGACCAGACAAGCTGTCCGTTCCAAACAGTGATATCGGGACATCCGTCGCACATACTCTGTCTTCCATCCTCAAGAAAATCCACCGGCTGAATAATCATTATGGACTGATAGTGAAGTCTTTTGAAAAGATTCAGCGGATTCTTAATAAAATTAAAGAATGTTTTCTTTAATCCCTTATCGAAGAAACCAAGCAGAAGCATTGATTTTCCTTTGCGAGTCATTTTAGGAGTAGAGTAAGCAAGATATCTGTCAAAGAGAAGATGATGGAAAGTCTGGATAATTTCCATTGATTTCTTTCCCATATATCCATAGATTTTATCTTTGGTACCTAATCGTCCCGAAAGCAGCCATTTAAAAGAATCGGGTTTCTCGGAACCATTTAAATAAGCGCAGCTATCAAAATCAGGATATTCATTCTTAATCAGTTCATAGATCTCTTCAGCTTTAATGTCAGTTCTTTCAATCGGTTCTTCATTATAAACAAATTCACCCATATCAATTTTTTTGGGTCCTAAATAAAAATCAACCTTTGCGTTATTTACTGCTCTGTATAGGATAAACACCATTACCTGGACAATATCTATATGTTTTTGTCCCCACTTAACAAGTTCGGGAACATACTGCATTGTATCTTCATATACAGTTGAATTAAAGGCGCATGAAATATTTCCTGCTTCAGCTAACATAGATGCAAACTGATAACGCAACTCATTAAGCTCGGTTTCGGTTTTGTTTTTCCATCCAGGACGGGACTGCTTACTGTCGACATGGAATGTAAAACCATATACCCCTGCTTTTTTTAATTCTAAAAGAAGTTCTTTAGTTAAAGCCAGACCATTTGTATTTAAGATTGGTTTAAGACCCTTAGCTTTAACCATTCGAACAATTTCAATTATTTCCGGATGTGTTAAAGGATCACCTCCTGCAATTGAAACCCCATCACATTTCCTTAACCGTGTAAATATGTTTAATTCTTCCTCAATTAATTGAAGGGGTTTATGGTTATCCTCATTCTTTCTATAGCAGCCATCGCAATAAAGATTGCATTTTGAAGTTGGTTCAAGCCATGAAATTGAATTGTCGGTCAGATTCCATGGAAGCCTGTAATAATCCAGATGGTTAAGTTTCATTAAAATTCCTTATCAATTTAATTTTCATGTAAAATTATTAGATTCTGGTATACAAAGCAATTATTATTCAATTAAATTATATTTCTTCGGTATAGTGGGTAATTTTAAGTTCATTTAAAGGCGCATTTTACATTCAATGTATTTATATTTAATCAATAATTTTGTTCAATTATTATGCTTGGTAGATGGATTATAAGTATTCTTCGGTCACAAATATTGGTCTAAAGAGATTAGATAATGAGGACTCTTTAGGCATTTATGAAATTGAAAATGGCATTCTTGCTATTGTATGTGATGGGTTGGGAGGCAATAAAGCGGGAGATGTTGCATCGCAGCTTAGCGTTAATACTGTATATGATTTCTTTAAATCTTCTACTCAGAATGATTATTTGGAAAGGATTAAATCTGCTATTATAGAAGCAAACAACAGTATTCTTCATAAGGCTGCTATAAGCAGTGATTTTCATGGAATGGCTACAACGATTGAAGTATTGTTTCTTGTGGAAAATACTGCCTACTTTGGACATGTTGGGGATTCTCGCATGTATTATTTACGAAATGGTAAATTACAACAGTTAACAAAAGATCATTCCCTTGTTCAAAAACTAATTGATGAAGGTTTCCTGACTGTGGATGAAGCAGAACATCATCCTAACAGGAATATAATTATACGTGCCCTGGGGGATAATTCTGCGGTTGAAATAGACTTAAGCAAAATTACTTTGAAATCGTCTGATGATAGCCTGTTCTTTTTATGTACTGATGGCGTTACAACAGTTGTAAAAGATAACGAACTGGAAGAAATTCTGACTAATTATGACTCCATAAAAGAAACACTATCAGAATTGATAAACCAAAGAGGAGCCCCGGATAATTATACATTTGTGTTCCTTAAAAAGAACTAAAATTATTGGCCTTAACAGGACTATCTCCTAAAATTAAATATCAGGATTAGATTTGGATAAATTTGTAATACATGGCGGGAATAAATTACAAGGTGAAGTGACAATAAGCGGTGCCAAGAATGCTTCACTTGCTTTAATGCCGGCAACTATTTTAGCTCATGGAAATTATAATCTTTATAATACTCCGGAATTGAACGATGTTTATACAATGATGAAGTTGCTAAATCATTTAGGAATTGTACCGGAATTCAGGAATAATTTACTTAAACTTAATTGTGAAAATATAACAAGTCAGGATGCTCCATATGAACATGTAAAAAAAATGCGAGCTTCAGTTTATGTTTTAGGTCCCCTTTTAGCCAGATTTGGAATAGCCAAAGTATCATTGCCCGGCGGATGCTCCTGGGGCCCACGTCCAATAAACCTTCATCTTGAAGGATTGAAGAAACTGGGTGCAGAAATAGAGCTATCGGGGGGTTATATAATTGCGAAATCTCCTCGTTTGAAAGGAGCCAAAATAAGTTTTGATATCTCATCAGTGGGTGCCACAGGTAATATATTGATGGCTTCGGTATTAGCAAAAGGAGAAACTAATATTATGAATGCCGCTATTGAGCCGGAGATTACTAATTTGGCACAGTTTTTACAAAAAATGGGAGCACGTATTGAAGGAATTGGTACTCCTAATTTGTTTGTTCAAGGTATGGATGCATTGCATTCTGCTGATATTGAAACAATTCCTGACCGAATTGAAGCAGGTACTATTCTTATTGCAGCGGCTTTAACCAAAGGGAAAGTCAGACTTACTAATATAAATTCAAATTTACTCCTTTCCATATTGAATAAACTTGAAAATAGTGGGTGCAATTTATTATATAATAATGATATTATAGAACTAGATGGATCAAATAATGGTATTAAGCCATTAGATGTTACTACTTCGGTATTCCCAGGATTTCCTACTGATATGCAGGCACAATGGACTGCATATATGGCCTTGGCAGATGGAATGTCATCTATAACTGATTCAATATATCTTGATAGGTTTAAACATGTCCCTGAACTGCAAAGGCTTGGAGCAAATATAACAGTGAATGAAAACTGTGCTTTTGTTAAAGGTGTAAGAAAATTGATGGGAGCAAAAGTAATGTCTACTGATCTTAGAGCCAGCGCTAGTCTTGTTTTAGCGGGTCTTGCTGCCGAGGGTACTACTGAAGTCTTAAGAGTTTATCATTTAGACAGGGGATATCAAAGGATAGAAGAAAAGCTTAAATATCTGGGAGCAGACATTGAACGAGTAGAAGGAAAAGAATTTTAATATAAAATGTTATATATAAATGATAAAAGATTTTCTGCTTCTATTATAATCTTAATTCTGTTTAATTTACTTCTTATTAACCTACCCCTTACTTCAGATTTCGGATATGAGTTTTCTGCTCTTAATTCATTTCTATTGATAATAATTTCCGGACTATTAGTAATATCCTTCCTGAAAAGAAAGGAGAACTTTATTAAGAACATTCTTAAAATATTTCCGATTCTTCTATTAGTTCCATTATTGATTTCTATACTGAATTCATTGATAACAACAACTTGTTCTCTTACGGATGGATTCTTATTCTATATAGTAATTACTATCCCCTCGATAATAATTGGAAGTGCATTAGGGTTGGTTTCCTATTATATATATCCCAAATATTCCCGTATAACTTTTATTCTTCTGCTTGGCGTTACTGCCATAATACCTGTTTTGGAGATTTATTTTAATCCGCAGATATATTTCTATAATCCCTTGGTCGGATTTTATCCGGGTACTATTTATGACGAAAGATTATCTTTTACCTTTAGATTATTAATTTACAGGCTAATAAATGTAATGTTCTTTCTTTTAGTAATTTATTTCACAGAAAGGATAATAAAGCATACCTTAAAAATAAATAAGATGCTCTTTTTGGTATTAATATCATCTATGATAATTGTTTTTCTCATTTGTTCCTCCTTCCTGGGTTTTTCAACTACAAGGGGTAGAATAGAAACATCCCTTAAAGGGAAATGTTATACAGAACATTTTGAAATAATTTACGATACGTCTATTGATACTGCTTATTTGAAAAATATAATCATAAACCATGAATTTTTTTATTTTGAATTAAAGAAATTCTTTAAGGATGAGCCGCATAGAAAAATCACATCATTTATCTTTAAGAACAATAGACAAAAAGGTGAATTATTCGGTTCTGAAAATGCAGATGTGGCTAAACCTTGGTTATATCAGATATATACCACCGCCGGTAGTTACGATAATAACTTGAAACATGAAATCGCACATATATTTTCTGCCTCATTCGGAATAGGACCTTTTAAGCTGGCACATAATTTTAATCCTGCTTTGATAGAGGGAATTGCAGAGGCAGCTGCACCGCTTTACAATACGTGGTATCTCGACCAGATTGCATCAATTGCTTATACTAATAATTACATAATCCCAATAAATAATCTTTACAGTGGATTAAACTTTTTTGGACAGGTATCTGGATTATCATATGTGTATGCCGGTTCTTTTACTAACTATTTAATTAACAGATACGGGATAAAGAAATTCAAGGAATGGTATAAGGGCAAATCCTTCTCAGAGATCTATGATTCGAGCTTAACAGATATAGCCGGTAAATATTATGAATACCTGCAGCAATTGGGTTTTACGAACAAGCAGAATGCTGCGCAATATTATTTTGGAAAACAAACAATATTCTCAAAATTCTGTCCAAGATACATAGCCGGTCAATTAGAGTCAGGGTGGAATAATTATGACACTAATAATTTTACAGAAGCTGAGAGGATCTTTGATCATATAAATAGAATCATACAAAATTATTCTGCTCTATATGGATTAATTCTATCTAAAGTTAAGCTTAAAAAAGAAAAAGAAGCTCTATCCCTATTAGATGTGGAAATATCAAAATACAATAGCAACTCATATTATTTTAGTCTTGAATTATTAAGAGGGGACCTTTTAATTAGAAATAGAGAATTTGAAAAAGCTAAGAAACAATATTACCAGCTTAATTGCCAGAATCCTGATTTGCATTATAACTATTTGTCAAAACTGCGCCTCGATTTATCGCAGAATAATTCATTAATATACAATTATATTACCGGGGTAGATTCCTCTAAATTTGCAATACTCTCAAAATATAATTTAAACTCTTATGATTATGCATCATTCCCCATAATGATTGATTTAGCAGGTTCCCTTCATAAATCATATAATGAAATCTTACTTCTTTTTGATAAAGATGTAATCGTAAATGATATTTATAGCAGTTACGGGGCATATTATTTATCAAGATATATGTCGGAAAATCTAGATTATGTGAATGGGAAAAAATTAGCCGAACTTGCAACCAGGTATAAAGTTGAAAATGGTATACAAATATTCTTGAGGTCACATTTAGTAAGAACCGATTGGGTATATTCTAATTATAATAAAATTATGAACAATGTAAAATCTACTTACTCTGCTGCACACTAAAAGAAACATTGGGGAATCGATCTCTTTAGCTTTACTTATTTTATACTTAAATTTAATACTTAATTAATATTCTAATTCAATGATATTTGATCTCCAATTAAAAAATTATTCCTTTTTATCCGTGGCATCAGAAACAGCTGGTGATTTAAAAACACAGATTTTTATTGTAGGCGGATTCGTACGCGATTTAATACTAAACAGGCAGATATTCGAGATTGATTTTCTGGTATTAAGCAGCGGAACTGAATTTGCAGAAAGATATGCTGAAAAATTAGGTGTTAAAAATGTTACTGTATTTAGAAACTTTGGTACGGCATATTTCAGATATAAAGACTGTGATCTTGAATTCGTAGGGGCAAGGAAAGAATCTTATAATAGGGATAGTAGGAAGCCTGAAGTATTCACAGGGTCATTTTTAGATGATATCAACAGGCGGGATTTTACAATAAATACGCTTGCCATTTCTTTGAATAAAGAAGATTATGGAGAATTGATAGATACCTACGGCGGAATTAAGGATTTGAAAAATAGGTTAATCAAAACGCCAATCGATCCTTTAATTACATTTGATGATGATCCGCTCCGTATAATGAGAGCCTTCCGCTTTGCCTCACAACTTAATTTCCGTCTTGATGAATCCATTTCCATTGCGGCAAACCAATTAAGACAAAGACTTAAAATTGTATCCCAGGAAAGAATAACAGATGAATTCCTTAAAATACTCTCATCAGAAGCACCTTCAATTGGCCTAATTCATATGTATCAGACAGGCGTCCTGGAAATAATATTTCCTGAATTAGCTATTCTGGCAGGAGTTGATCAGAGAAAAGATTATCATCATAAGGATGTTTTTTTCCATACATGCAAGGTGGTTGAAAATATTTCAAAGATGACCGATAACATATGGCTTAGATTTGCAGCACTGGTTCACGATATAGCAAAACCCCAAACTAAAAGATTTGTTGAAGATATAGGATGGACATTCCACGGGCATGAAGAATTAGGAGCCCGGATGATCAAACCTATTTTTAAGAGGATGAAGTTGCCCTATAATAAAATAGAATATGTCGAGAAACTGGTACGTCTTCACCTCAGACCCATAGCACTCGCAAAAGAAGAGGTTACCGATTCCGCCATTAGAAGATTAATAGTATCGGCAGGTGAAGACCTTGGTGATCTTATTATATTGTGCCGCGCCGATATTACCAGCAAGAACCAGGAAAAAGTAAGCAGGTACCTGGAAAACTATGAAAAGGTAATGAAGAAAGTTTGGGAGGTGGAAGATAAAGATAAGCTTCGTGCTTTTCAGTCTCCGGTCAATGGCGAGGAGATTATGCGGATATGTAACCTAACCCCCTCAAGGAAAGTCGGAGAAATAAAATCAGCAATCGAAGAAGCTATTCTTGATGGTAAAATTGAGAACAATTATGATGAAGCACTTATTTATCTGATAGAAATTAAAGACAGTTTTCTCCTATGATCTAACTTTCATTCTGGGATATTCACCGTACATATAATTATTGTACCGTTCATAACTTACTTTCAGAAAATTGGAAAAATAAAGATATTTTTGTGCTAGTTAAATTTTTATCTCATTGGAGTAAATAATGCGAATCTTCTTCAGTTCATTCTTTATAATTTTCCTATCTGTAACTGGATATAGCCAGAAATTATTAACTCTTGAAGAAGCAGTAAATATTGCTTTGCAGAGAAATACTATACTTCAGAAATCTGTAAATAGTATAGATTCATACAAGTCAAATGTTAAAGCTGCTTATGGCAGCTTGTTGCCTACTCTTGGAGCTCAGGGGAGCTGGCAGTGGACAAGATCGGAAACACAAGGAGGATATTTACCTCTTCCCAACGGAGGATATCTGCCTTTACCTGATCTAAGAGTTATTTCTGAATCAAGAAACTATTCGGTTGGAGCCGGAACTAACTGGACCCTATTCAATGGTCTTTCTAATATTGCCACTGTTTCTCAGGGAAAAAATAATCTCGAATCTGCACAGTTGTCCCTTGCAAGATTAAAACAAACTATAGTTTATCAAACTATCTCAAATTATTACGATATAATTAATGCAGGTGAGCTTCTTAAAGTTAAAGAAGAAGATGTTAAATGGAATGAAAAGAATTTAGAAACTATAAATGAAAGAAATAAACTGGGGGCAGTCACACTTGCAGACGTTTATTCTCAGCAGGTAAAAGTTGGCAATGCTGAACTTGCAGTCATACAGGCAAAAAATAATCTTGAAACTGCCAAAAGTAATCTATTATATTATCTTGGATTGGATGTTCTTGATAATTACAATTTCTCCGATTCATTATCGGTAAACGATAGAGAAATAATAGAACATCATGTAGATTCAAATTATCAGGATTTGTCTGATCTCGTAAGTAAATCATTAAATTCAAGATATGATTATCAGAGCGCAAAACTTAGTCTTGAAAGTGCTCTGAACGGAATTACTATTGCTCGGGGCGCTTATTTCCCCAGTCTTACAAATAGTAATAGTTTATATACCTATTCCGCTAATGTCAATACACTGTTACAAAATAGAAACTATACTGTCGCACTTACATTAAATGTTCCTATATTTTCCGGTTTCTCTACAGATAATCTGGTGCAGCTTGCGGAAGTCAGTACTATGAATTCAAAAGCTGATCTTTCGGATCTTGAAAGAGATATAAAAAGGAATATCCAGAAAACATATTTGGATCTCCAGGCAGCTGAAAAAAGTCTTGATGTTAGTAAAGGCAATGTAGCTGCCGCTGAAGAAAGTAGAAGAATCCAGCAGGAAAAATATGCTCTCGGCTCAAGCACTCTGCTTGACGTTTTAGTTGCAAATTCAGATTACCTTACTGCACAGACAAATTTAATAAATGCAGAGTATGCATACATTGTTTTAAGCGAACAGGTTAAATATCAGCTCGGTGTCCTTGATTATAAGAAATACGAATAAATTTTAACAAAGGAGTATTTTCCATGACTAACGGAAAACAAAAAAAATCTAAAAAGAAAATATATATATTCGGCGGGATAGGCGTAGTGCTGGTTGCATTAGTTCTCTTTGCCCTACTTGGCGGTAGTAAAGAGGAGATTATTTCGGTTCAAACTGAATCTGTTGTCAAGAGAGATATTACTCAAACAGTTTCCGCTACTGGGAAAATAGATTCGGAATTTAAGGTCACAATTACCCCTGAGGTAACTGGCGAAATTGTCTCCCTGCCTGTCAAAGAAGGGGATAAGGTAAAAAAAGGACAGCTTCTGATAAAGATTAAAGCAGATGTATATCTTGCCCAACAGCAGAGAGCCGAAGCTAACCTGTCCTCGGCAAAATCTTCTCTTGCATTAAACAAGGCACAACTAGATAAGGTTACATCCGATTATAACAGAACCAAAGAAATGCATGTCAAAAAGCTTGCAAGTGATTCTGAGCTTGAAACTGCAAAAAGTACTTATCTGTCTGCAATAGCAAATTATGAGGGGGCTCAGGCTACTGTTCTTCAGATGGAAGCCAGCCTTAAAGAAACTAATCAATCCCTTTATAAAACTACTATCAATTCTCCTATGGATGGTACCATTAGCCAGTTAAATGTTCAGTTAGGTGATAGAGTTCTGGGAAGTGGATTTAGCCAGGGAACAGATATTATGACTGTATCGGACCTTGGGTCTATGATCGCTACTGTACAGGTTGACGAAAATGATGTTATACTTGTGGCACTCGGTGATACTGCAAGAATAAAAGTAGATGCATATGGTGATAAAATATTTAAAGGCACTGTTTACCAGATAGGAAATAGTGCAGTGGCAATCGGTACAGGTACGCAGGAACAGGTGCAGTGGCAATCGGTACAGGTACGCAGGAACAGGTAGTTAATTTTGATGTTAAAATTAGATTGATTGATCCTGATCCTGGATTAAGACCGGGTATGTCTTGTAATGCTACTATAGAAACTCAAACAATAAATAATGTTCTCAGCATCCCTATTCAGTGCGTTACTGCAAGAAATGACGAAGACAAATTGAAAGAGACTACTAAAGAACCGGATGATAAAAACGCTAATGTTATTGATAAGAAGGATAAAAAAGCAACTGTTAATAATAAACCCAAGGAAGTGGTTTTTGTTATTGAGAATAATAAAGCTAAAATGAAAGAAGTTAAGACCGGCTTGAGCGATGATAATTATATTCAGATTAAGGAAGGTCTTAAAAATGGAGAAAATGTTGTATCCGGAAGCTATCGTGCAATTTCGAAAGAATTAAATGATGGCTCCAAAGTCAAGCTGGAGGATAAGAAAAGTACCACAGCGAAAAAATAAAACGGAATAAAAATGAATATTATTAATATAGAAAATATTGCTAAAATCTATCAGGTCGGTTCGGAAGAAGTATTTGCACTTAGAGATGTATCCTTAAGAATTGATAAGAATGAATATGTAGCCATTATGGGTCCTTCTGGCTCAGGTAAATCCACTCTGATGAACATTCTTGGCTGTCTGGATACTCCTACTTCCGGTAAATATGATTTTAATGGTGTCAGCGTTAGCCAGATGAATGATAATCAATTAGCTAAGATAAGGAATAAAGAGATTGGGTTTGTATTCCAGACATTTAATCTTCTGGCAAGATCGGACGCAGTCCATAATGTCGAACTACCTTTGATCTATGCAGGCATTCCCTCTCACGAAAGAAAAGAGAGAGCCAAACAATCGTTGGTTGATGTAGGACTATCTGATAGGATGCACCATAAACCAAATGAACTATCCGGTGGTCAGCGCCAAAGAGTTGCCTGCGCCCGTGCCCTTGTTACGCGTCCTTCAATCATTCTTGCCGATGAACCTACCGGAAACCTTGATTCAAAAACAGGCGAAGAAATTATGGGTCTCTTCAATGATATCTATGAAAAAGGAAATACAATTATACTTGTTACTCATGAGGAAGATGTAGCTAAACATGCAGCAAGAATAATAAGACTGAAAGATGGTTTAATTGAATCTGATTTACCTGTCGAACATAGATATATTCCTAAACCAAGAGTTGCAGCAGTTTAATTAATAGGAGTTTATGATGTATAGTTTTCTCTTTGAGTTCAGGGAAAGTTTGATGATTGCTCTTAGAGCAATCAGGGGAAATAAAATGAGGTCAATTTTGACCATGCTCGGAATCATCATTGGTATCTGGGCTGTCGTTGTTATGACCACCGCAATCAGAGGCATAGATAACTCCTTTAAAAATGGAATCAGCGCTCTTGGCACCGATGTGCTGTATCTGGATAAATGGTCCTGGTTTACTAATGAAGATTGGTGGAAAATTAAAAACCGTCGCAATATAACTATGGAACAATATGATAAGTTCAAAGATATGGTGAAACTTCCGCTCGCTACTGCACCTGTTACAAACAGCAGACAGACTATAAAATATGGCGATAGAAGTATCGAAAGCGTATTCCTGAATGGTTCTTCTGCAGACTATCTTAAAACTACTAACTTTACTTTCGATATGGGAAGATTCTATTCCGAAATTGAAAGTAAAGGTTCACGTTATGTCGCTGTAATCGGAAGCGAAGTAGCCAAAAACCTTTTCCCCAGAGGAGATGGAATAGATAAAACAATTAAAATAGGTGGAGTGGATTTCAAAATAGTAGGAGTACTAACTGAGCAGGGAAGTTTTATACTCGGTCCCTTTAATCCCGATCAGCAGGTCTTTGTCCCTATAGGTACAATATTCCAGAACTTCCAGGGACATTCGAATGGTACTATTACTTTTAATATACGCGCGGCAAGCCCCGCTATGATTGAAGATACTAAAGCCGAAGCTGAAGGCGTTATGCGCCAGATCAGAGGTCTGCAGTATAATCAGGAGAATGATTTCTCTATCAACCAGCAAGAAGGTCTTATGGAGAATTATAATAAAGTTGTTGGTGTAATTCAGATTGCAGGACTTTTCATTACAGGTCTCTCTTTGTTTGTCGGCGCTATCGGAATAATGAATATTATGTTTGTTTCCGTTAAAGAAAGAACTAAAGAAATAGGATTAAGAAAAGCAATCGGTGCTAAAAGAAGAACTATCCTCGGACAATTTATTCTCGAATCCTCCACTCTGTGCCTTATGGGCGGCATTATAGGCATGCTCCTGGCAATATTAACCAGTATGCTGATAAAACAGTATATAGCCACATCAGTCAGCTACAATGCCGTTATTATTGCTATAACAATATCCCTTATTACTGGCGTTGCCGCAGGATTCGCTCCTGCATATACTGCAGCTAAAATGGATCCGGTTGATGCTTTAAGGTATGAATAAACCATGAAAATAATTCAGGCCTTATTACTCTCATTGCAGTCATTAAAAAGTAACAGGTTAAGAACCTTATTAACTGTTCTGGGTGTGGTAGTAGGCATCTTTTCCATAATAGTAATTATGACAATAATTACTATGCTCCAGTCAAGTATTGAAAATGGTGTATCTCAGCTTAATAAAAATACATTCCAGATTCAAAAGTTTCCGGTGGTAATGGGAGGAGGACCCAATGCAAGGGATAAATTCAGGAACCGTAGAGATCTTACCCTTGAAGATTATGACCGGCTTAAAGAATTATTAACTCAGGCAAAATATATCGGTGCAGAACAATGGCAGTTCGGTAAAATTGTTAAATTCGGTAATAAAGAAACTAATCCTAATATCCAACTTGCAGGTGTTAACCTCGATGCTGTTAAAACAAATAATTGGAATGTTGATTACGGCAGGGAATTAAGGGAAACTGATCTTCAGTATTCAAGTGCGGTATGTCTTATAGGTAATGAAGTAGTCGTAAAAGTTTTCCCTAAAGTAGATCCTATTGGTCAGATTATCAGGGTTGATGGACATCCTCTCCAGGTTATCGGCGTTATAGAAAAACAGCCTGCGCTTTTCGGTGAAAGTCACGATAATTATATCGTTATGCCTATTACTACTTTTCAGGGTTATTATGGCAGAAGAAATAATTCGATTAATATAACTGTCACTTCTTATTCCAAAGAAGACTATAATGCAGTCATAGAAGCAGCAACCGGCTATATGCGGACAATCAGGAAAATTGATCCGGGCAAGGATAATGATTTTGACATCTTCAGTAATGAATCTTTAATGGGTATGATAAACACAATGACTGATGGTGTTAAAATAGGTGCTCTTGCTGTTTCTTTAATAGCTCTACTAGCTGCTGGCGTGGGCATTATGAATATTATGCTCGTGTCGGTTACCGAGCGTACGAGAGAAATAGGTATACGTAAGGCTATCGGTGCAAGGAAATCTTCTATCCTTATTCAGTTCCTCTTTGAAGCAGTAATCCTATGCTTTTTCGGAGGCATAATTGGAATCGTCATAGGTATAGGTCTCGGTAATTTAGCTGGCTCCTTCTTAAATGCACAAACTGCTATACCCTATAATTGGGTTATTATTGGTTTAACTCTCTGTATTGTTGTAGGGGTAATTTTTGGTACTTACCCTGCCTATAAAGCCTCTAATCTTGATCCTATTGAAGCCCTCCGCTATGAATGATCTTTCATTTTCTAAATCTTATTGTATTCTTTACTATTTTTATGATACAGAAAATAAATTATAGTGTTATAGGTTCTAATGAAACTGAGTCAGATTTTTGCAGTATCACTGCACTCCTTAAAAAGCAATAAGCTCCGTACTTTCCTTACCATACTTGGAATCGTTGTAGGTATCTTTTCCATTATCGTTATTATGACTATAATAACTATGCTCCAGTCATCTATAGAAGACGGAGTCTCGTTCCTAAGTAAGAATACATTCCAGATAAATAAATTTCCAGCTATTCATTCAGGTGGTCCCGGTTCCTGGCAAAAATATAGGAACAGGAAAGATATTACCATTGATGAATTTGAACGTCTCAAAGATGTCATGAAACAGGCGAAGTATATTGGTGCTGAACAACAGATTGGTGGTAAGGTTATCAAATCTGCAACTACCAAAACTAACCCGAATATTTCCGTTATTGGTGTTACTATTGAAGCTTATATGACTCATAATGTTACCATCGCAGATGGAAGAAACCTCACTGATTTGGATGTCGATCATTCAACCTATTGCTGCTTGCTGGGTAATAGTGTCACTACTAAGATTTTCCCTACTACAAACCCAATTGGGCAATATATTAAAGTTGATGGTTTTCCAATTCAGGTGGTAGGCACATTTGAACCCCAGCCCGCTTTGTTCGGACAGAATATGGATAGCTATATAATTATACCCATCACAACCTATGGCGCAATGTATGGAAAAAATAACAGGAGTGTAAGCATCACTATAATGTCCAAAAGTAAAGAAGATTATGATGCTACGATTGAATTAGCTATTGGCTATTTCCGCACTATAAGAAAAGTTCCTCCCGGTGAGGATAATGATTTTGATATATTCAGTAATGAATCTATAATGGGACAAATAAATGACATTACCGGTGGCGTTAAAATAGGAGCTATCGCCGTTTCAATTATTGCTTTGCTTGCCGCCGGTGTTGGCATTATGAATATTATGCTGGTGTCGGTTACTGAAAGAACAAGAGAAATCGGTGTTAGAAAAGCCGTCGGTGCACGAAAAATGAATATACTGCTCCAGTTTCTTATGGAAGCTATTGCCCTTTGTATTATAGGTGGAATCATAGGCATATTCCTCGGTGTGGTAGTCGGAAATATTGCCGGCTCTTTCCTTAATGCGCAGAGTGCCATACCTGTCGATTGGATTGTAATCGGAATGACTCTATGTATTGTTGTTGGTGTTATTTTCGGAACCTATCCCGCATATAAAGCAGCCAACCTCGATCCTATTGAGGCGTTACGATATGAATAACTCAACCTTGGACAGCAAAACTATTAAGACTTGGAAATACCATCTGCAGGACGAGATAGATGCTTCGTTCTTGTATAAGCACCTTGCTGTTATGGTGGACAATGAAAAAAACAAAAAGATATATCTCTCCCTTGCGTCTGTTGAAGATAAACACGTTGCAGTTTGGAAAGATCTTCTTGAAAAGAACCACATTGAGCTTGGTCCCGATAAACCATCCTTCAAAGCAAAATCACTTTACTTCCTTTCCAAAAGATTTGGATATGCATTCTTAACTAAACTAATGCTGAAAGAAGAAGCTACAGAAGTTAAATCCTATATAGGACTTTATAATGCAAGTCCCGCAGGACCCACAAAAAACATAGCATTAAAACTGGCAACGGATTCTGCGGAACATGCAAACAGGTTGATGGGCTCTGGTGGAATTACAGAAGAGCCTTGGCACAATTCTGAATCTGGTGGACTGTTAAGAAATATTGTTTATGGATTCAATGATGGTCTTACTGCTAACTTTGGTTTAATAGCAGGTGTTATAGGTGCCGGAGCTTTGCTCCACATTATACTCGTTTCTGGCATAGCAGGAATGATTGCTGATTCACTCTCCATGGGAGCTTCCGGGTATCTCGCCGCTGTTAGTGAGAAGGAAGTTTATGAACATGAAAAGAGTATGGAAGCTGATGAGATAAAACTAATGCCCGAACTCGAAACAGAAGAACTTGCTTTAATCTATGAAGCCAAAGGAATGGAAAGGGAAGAGGCTGTCCGGCGCGCAGTGGAAGCAATGAAAAATCCTGAACAGGTGCTTAACGATAAAGTCCGCGAAGAACTGGGAATGACAGAAAATTTATCTAGTCCCCTCCAGGAAGGTTGGATAACGGGCACCGCAACTGCAATCGGTGCAATCATCCCTATAGTTCCTTTCTTCTTTTTTCATGGTGCTTTGGCAGTATGGATTTCCTTATCTATAGCAATGCTGGCTCATTTCGGAGTCGGGGCTGCAAGAAGCTTCTTCACTGGTAGAGGCATATTCCGAAGTGGTTTTGATATGTTTATTGTAGGAATGGGCGTTGCAGCTATTGGCTATTTTATAGGAGAACTTGTTTCAAAGTTAGTGCAATAAATGTTAAGAAAAATATTGTAATCACGGACTATTATAATGAAATCATTTAAGTATTTACTCCCGTTGTTTTTTATTTACTTTCTATCAGGATGTAGCAAAAAAAATGAAACAGATCCTGGCTATGCTTCCGAAATCTCAAACTGGCATAATAAACGGGTGCAGAATCTAAAAAAAGAAACCGGGTGGCTTAACCTTGTAGGATTATTCTGGCTCAAACAGGGAGAAAACTCTTTCGGCAGTGATCCCTCAAATGATGTTATATTTCCTACCAATGCCCCTCTTAAAATCGGCACAATCATTCTGAATGATTCTGTGACTCAGCTAAAGGTAAATGGATATATTAATGTTACAATAAATGGTAATAAAGTAAAAGAAGCTTTCCTTCAAAATGATATCAGTGGGAACCCGACTATTATGTCGGTCGGATCATATAAATGGCATATCATCAAACGCGGGGCTAAATATGGTATCCGCCTTCGTGATCTTAATTCCCCCTTAGTGAAATCCTTTCCTGGCATTGAGACATACCCTGTTGATAAATCCTGGAGGATAGAAGCATCCTATGTTAAGTTTCCCGAACCCCGTAAAATAATGGTCCCGACAATACTCGGAACAGTCGAGGAAAATATCGCTAATGGCAATCTCTCATTTACAAAAGATGGAAAAACATATTCATTGGTCCCCATAGTTGAAAATTATAGTTACTTTTTGATTTTCGCGGATGAAACAAATGGAGAAGAAACTTACGGAGCTGGAAGGTTTCTGTATACTGCATTGCCCGATTCAAATGGAAAAGTAATACTCGATTTTAACAAAGGATATAATCCGCCATGCGCTTTTACAAAATATGCAACATGCCCTCTTCCCCCAAAGGATAATTATTTACATCTTAAAGTAACCGCAGGTGAAAAAAAGTTTGGGCACGGGCATTAAATATTTTTCCGGCAATCTATGCAGACAAAGGGAATTGTAAGCCGCAGCTCTCCCTTTACCTTGGAAAAATTATTCAATTTCTCTTCAAGTAGTGAAAATATTTTACTCCTCTTGCCTGATGGTACTATTTTAACCCAACTCTCCAGGAAAGCAAGTTTAATAAAATGATGATTCAAAAAAGCGGTTCCGTTAAGGTATCTCATATAAAAACTTTTTTGAATTATTCTCTTAACTGTAAAGTGATTTTTCTTTATTTGGTCTAAGTTCTCCTTTACGGATTTTCTTTTCTCTTTAATATGCTCTTCCACTTTAACGATAGCGTTATTAAGCCTTTGTTCTTTTAAAGTTGTGCGGAATATTGAGTAAAACTCTTTCATTGAACTTGGTAAGTTAACAGTAAATACTAATTGTCCTCCTGGTTTCAAAGTTCTGTAGCATTCCGCAAGAACCTTCATTTGATCAGAACAGTTGTTCAAACCATTATTAGAAACAATAAGGTCAAAATAATTATTCTCAATAGGGAGGTCCTCAGCGACTCCGTTTATTATACGGATATTGTTGACTCCCATTGTTTTAGCTTTTGCCTTTAATCTATTGGTTGCAGCTTTCCATGGATCAATTCCCGTAATTTCAGAACCCGCACCAAACCTCTGTGCAAGCTCTAGTAAAGGATAACCGGCTCCGCATCCGATATCCAATATCTTCGCACTCTCCTTAAAAACAACAGTATCTAATAATACCTCTCCAAAATTAGAAGACCATAATGGCATCTCATCAAATGCAGATATTATAGCCGGGTCTGATAGTTTGTATTTCTGTTTCAGATAATGTTCCATATTTCATCCTTTCCAATTGTTACACAATCTGGGTGCTTGTTTAGCGCATAAGGGATTTCTTCTTTCTTGGCATATATAGTCCTTCAGGGACTGATCCAGCAAAACATAGATTGACTAATTCACCATCTGCCTGGCTGAGATAAAGAATTGATTTTCTGTCCAGTATTTTGTGATGCTTTACCGTATAAAGATAATCTCCTATGTAGTCGAGATTTTCATCAGTATCTATCCAGTTTAGTTTATCAAACCGGGATAAATCCACAGGATTAGAATAACTGCGCATTGTTTTCTCACCAAGGGTGTTAAAATAAAATTCAAAGTAAGATAAAATAAGTTCCTTCAAAGTTTTATATATGGGTTCACGGAACCTTAACGTAGTCGTATTTGATTTAGCCACAGCGCCGTAACAATTATTATGTTTAAACAAAGCAATAATATGGTCGTCATCGTTAACTGACATCATGTCAACAATTAGCGGTTTATGCCCAAGCTCACTTAAAGCAGCGGCAGCAAAAAGAGCCCCCTCAAAACAATTAGCCTTCTGCATTCGGAGCACCTTCTCGGGGGAATTTGTCCCCTTATCCGGATTATACCTCAGATTGTTTAGAAATAACTGAATATCGTGTGGTTTCTTAAATTGTTTCAATGGTTTTAGCTCTGGATTCATAGTTTTGTCACAAATATTTATAAAAACAACAATAAAATAATATTAAAAATCTACATTATTTAACAATTTGACCTCCATTTACCCCGAATTATATTAAATACCCATTATATACGACTCCTTAGCGACTCTGAATACCCATAGAATACCCGTAGAATACCCGTAGATGCCTATTAGATATTGATATTAAATTAAAATAAATATAAATTTCAATTAACTCTATAAAATTAAGTTTAGTATAATATGAATAGGGCTCATCTCCATAAAAATCAATCACAAAGGATTCCATTAAAGATTTATAATATTAGATAAAATGGAGCGCAATTATGAAATTTATACTATTAATAGTTCTAGCGACTTTGTTAATTGGATGCTCAAATAATAAAATATCCAAAGACACCTTAGTTGAATCGCCTATAATGGATCATGTCCCGGGTGATGTCTCTATAGGTTTGAATGATAATGTATCGCTTGAAGATTTTGCTAATTATATCTATTCTTTTAACAATATTTCGATAAATTCAATCGTAGGATTTCAATATTATTCAGGTCTCCCTAAGGCAAAGATGGATACTCTAAAATCTGCTTTGGAATCAAAAACTTATATTTTGAATGGAACTATATATACTTCTTATATAGATAGCCTTTCAAAAATAATGGTTGAATTTAGTGTGGGAAAATTTTGCTATGCTGATATAAAAGATTGGGAATCATTTAAAGAACAATTTTTATTGACACATTTACCTTATCACTATCAGGGGGGTTTATTAAAAGTTGAACCCGGAAAAGAATACGAATGGATTCAATTATTATCAAAATCTGGCTTATTCAGGTTTGTAGAATTAAACTATATTACTCATACATCATTATTGTAAATCTAAATTTAACCTGCTCATCAAATGAGCCCCTATATCAATCCTGAATCGTTCAAGGTATTTAGGCACCCCATTTAGCAATTAGAATAATAAAAGGAATATCTTAAATGAAAACCCTGCCCGTTTATAAATATAATGGAGCCCGTTCACTAGTCTTACTTCATGAAGTCCATATGAAATCATTCTTAAACGCTTGGGAAATAGCAAAGGAATCCAAAATTAAACTACCCGAAACTGACGACCTTGATTACCAATCCTTGGAAACTCTATTGTTTCATGTATTAAGAGCTTCAAGAGGATATATGGTCTGGATTTGCGATAAGCTTAATCTGGATAATCCTCAGATTGAAACTCCGCCTCCAATTGACAAAGTAAAAAATAAAGCAGCGGACTATCTGATACATCTTTTTGAAAGATGGCGCTTGCCACTAATAAATATTCCTGAAGATTCATTCAGGGGTACAAGCTATAAAACAAATTGGGGTGATGATTTTTGTATAGAGTCTATGTTGGAACACGCTGTATTACATCCCATTAGGCATGAGTTCCAATTGAAGAATCTGACCCCCCGTAGCTAAAACACATGTTATATTAATCTGCGTGTTTATAATTATTATTCAGATATAATTTATTTCCTAATAACCGAGGGTATCTTATGAAATATTTAATAGGTGCAATATCATTTCTGGTAATTTTAATTATAGGGTCTCTTATTTTCATCTATTCCGGTCTTTATAATATGAGTGCCACTGTTCACCATAACAAGCTTACCCTGTGGATGATTAATACAATGAGAGACAATTCAATCACATATCATGCAAATGATTCAAATATTAAACCACCGGATCTTTCCGATACTTCCTTAATTAAAACAGGATTTTCTCATTATAGACGCATGTGTGCCGGTTGCCACGGTGCACCCGGTAAAGAGCAGGGTGAAATGGCTGTAAAAGGGTTTTATCCTCGTCCACCTCAACTTGTAAGAACAGCAAAAGAGTTCACTCCGCAACAGCTATTTTGGATTATCAAAAATGGATTAAAGATGACAGCTATGCCTGCTTTTGGTCCCATACACTCAGACGACATCATTTGGTCAATAGTCGCTTTTACTCAAAAGCTTCCAACTATGACAAAGGAACAATATCAGAAATTTGATAACCAAACAAAAGGTGAAACCGTAAAATAACTAATTGAAACAAAATCACTCTGTATCAGGATAGTTGTTCTGTCTTATAGGTGTATATGATAGAATGTGAAAAAACAAAATGTAAAACTAATTGTTAATGGAGAATAAGCCATGGTACAAAATAAAATCATTTCCCAACTCCTGACTGGAACAAATCCAAAACTCCTCAATTTCTGTCTGCTTCTACTTAGAATTACAGTGGGTATTATCTTATTTGTAGCTGGTTCAGGTAAGGTGTTGGGCTGGTTTGGGGGTCATGGAATGGAGGCTACAATCAAATTCTTTGTAACTAAACAAGGGTTCACCCCCGTTCTCGCATATATGAGTGCATATACTGAATTTATTGGCGGCTTCCTGCTGATAGTTGGATTGCTAACAAGACCAATCGCATTTGTAGTAATGATCAATATGATCGAGGCAGGTATAGTATCATTGCCAAGAGGTTTTATCACTGGAGCCGCTTACCCCTTTTCTCTTATGATTAGTGCTCTAATTATCCTTTTAGCCGGACCAATGTTATTCAGTTTAGACTCGTTGCTTTTCCGCCATAAATAGCTGTTTAAAAAGGGTAAATAATTATGCATATCCTATTTTTCATCTGTTTATCATCCGTATATGTATAATTAAACAAACTTGATATAAAACATGGAACTTACCCTTACTATATTGTTATAATAAAAAACATTTCGCGGAGTTTTTATCAAAGTAGCATATTTTAACGGAACCATGAGAAAGGAACAAGATGGAGTAACCCGTGTCCTTTACCGTTTAATTGATGAAATAAACAGAACCAGGCAAATTGAACCTCTTTTTATCTCTCCAATCGTTCCAATAGCTATTGAACAACCTGTTGAGATGTTCCACGTCCCGTCTTTCGCTTTTCCAGGATATAAAGATTACCGTGTTGCATGGCCTACCAGGATTTTCTTTGAAGAAAAACTCAATGACTTTAACCCCGACCTGATTCATATTAACAGCCCATGCCCGTTAGGTTCTGCTGCTGTTAAATATGGCAGGGTATATAATATCCCCGTTGTTGCCACTTACCATACCCACTTTCCTAGCTATGCAAAATATTATAAAGTAAAAGCTCTTGAATTACTTGGCTGGGATTATTTAAGAAACCTATATAATAAATGCCAGACTGTCTATGTCCCTTCATTGCCCGTCCTTGAAGAATTGAAAGACCATGGTTTTGAAACTGTTGAATTCCTTCCCCATGGTGTAGACTCTAAAATATTTAATCCTTCTGCTAAATCTTATGAATGGAAAATAAATCTTGGGATTGAAAATAATTATGCTCTGCTGTTTGCTGGACGACTCGTCTGGGAAAAAGGCCTAAAGACTCTTGTGGAAACTTATGAAATATTAACTGCCAAAAGATCTGATGTAACATTTGTTCTTGCTGGTGATGGTCCCCTGAAAGATGAATTAAAGTTAAAGATGCCAGCTGCAATATTCCTTGGCCAGCAACCGGTTAAAGAATTGGCTGTATCATTTGCCTCCTCTGATATATTTGTATTCCCTTCTACTACCGAAACTTTCGGCAATGTTACCATCGAAGCAATGGCATCAGGACTCCCTCCCGTTTGTGTGAAAGAGGGGGGAGTTTACGGTATGATTAAAGATGGTCAAACAGGATTTATAGCCGAACCTCGGAATCCTGATGATATTGCCGGTAAAATAAATACTCTTCTAAACAATAGGGAGCTTAGAAAAAATATGTCCCAAAATGCATTGCGGTTTGCACTTAGCCAAAGCTGGGAAAATAATTTCAAAAAACTATTCCAGAGTTATGAATCTATCATCCGCAATTATAACCTTAAGTCCGCCGC
>OBLU010000616.1_pt1 | contig 33544 bp, 32 predicted proteins | sample 1518681 | NCBI WGS metagenome assembly OBLU01 (sample SAMEA3539304, study PRJEB22396) | soil metagenome | biome: tundra; feature: field; material: soil | place: USA | collected 2010-05 | depth 0.15 m
CGTGGCCGGTGTGGTCGCGAGTCAAGGACGCGTCAACGTCGTGATCGTCGCCATCCTGGTCGTCGTGGCGGCGGTGGTGGGCGACTCCATGGGCTACGAAGTTGGAAAGCGTTACGGTGATCGCCTCATCGCGCTCCCCGTGCTTCGACGTCGACGCGTCGCGCTCGAACGCGCGTTAGAGGGGCTGCGTCGTCGCGGACCTATCTACGTCTTCGTGGGACGATTCACCGCGTTCTTGCGCGCGGTAATGCCCGGTCTCGCGGGCATGAGTCGCCTTCGCTATCGCCGTTTCTTCGTGGCGAACGCCTCGGGCGCACTCATCTGGGGAGTGAGTTACACGTTGCTCGGCTACTACGCCGGCCACGCTCTGGGCTCGGTCGAAAAGTACTCGGGGTGGGCCGGCCTTGCGGTCCTGCTCTTGATGGTGGCGTTCTTCGTGGGATTTCATTTCCTCAAAAAGCGTGGTGACGCTCTCGTCGAAGGAAAGTGGCGAAGCGATCATCCCGACGACGACTCAACGCAGGGCGTTCAGTAACTCCTCGGGCGCGTTCACGCGCCACTCGGCACCGTGTTGTGCGAGCAGTCCCGCGCCCACGCTGGTGGGTCCACTTCCTCGTAGCAGTGAACGAACGTAAATCTCGTCAACGTCGAGCGAACCTCGTATCTCGACGAAGTCATCGGGCGCCACGTCGAGAGACGTCACGGCACTCGAGCGCACCAGTCGAGGTCCGACCACTTCGTCGACGCGAAGGGCAACGATGAGCCCCTCGATCTGGGCGTTCGCGAAACTCGCGTCCTTCAAAGCGCTGCGCCGCCACGGGGGGGCCGTCCCCGCGAGAAAGCCGCGGGTCACGAGTTCGTGGGGTTGCGTGAACGCCACGACGCCCGTGACGTCGTCCGAGAACCACTCGACCAACGCTCGCGCGTGCGAGAGCACGCGGGGCACGACCCAGGGCAAGAGCCAGGCTTCTTGGCCGAGCCACGAGGGCCAGACGGCGTCCACGAGAGCGATCGTGACGTCAAGTCCCAGTGAGCGCGCGTAACGAACGACGTCGAGGTATCGGCGAAGCGCGCCCTCGTCGTACACACCAGGGCGCGGCTCGACGCGCGCCCACTCGACGGTCAGTCGAACGCCCTCGAAGCCGAGCGCCGGCACGAAGTCGAGCACTTTCTCGTAGTGACGCCAGAGATCGTCCGCGGCGCCCGGCCCCACGTGGCGTCCGAGCGCGATGGTGGGCGCGTAACACGTCATCGGCTCGCCAGCTCGATCAAAACCACCCTCGACCGCGTAACCCTCGAGCGTTACGAAGAGGCGAGCTCGCGTGGTCACGGGGCTAGTTTCGCACGCACGCCAAAGACTGACGTCAACTAGCGTTTCGAACGACGCCCGCGAGGGCCCTTTGAAGGAGACCCCATGGCCGATGAAGTACTGCGCGAGCGACGCGGACACGTTGAACTACTCACGATTAACCGACCCGAAGCGCGCAACGCGATCAATCTCGCGACGGCCCTCGCTTTAAGCGCCGCCCTCGACGACTGCGAAACTGATGACGACGTCTGGGTGGTCGTGCTGACGGGCGCCGGCGACAAGGCGTTCTCGGCGGGCATGGACTTAAAAGCCTTCGCCGCGGGCGAGTTCCCCATTACCGAGAAGGGTTTCGGTGGTCTCACCCAGCGTAATTTTCCCAAGCCCTTGATCGCGGCGGCGAACGGATCAGCGCTCGCGGGCGGCTTTGAGATGATGATCAGCTGTGACATGGTGGTCGCCGCCGAACACGCGGTGTTCGGCATCCCCGAAGCGTCGCGCGGACTCGTCGCGGGAGCGGGCGGACTGATTCGCCTGCCCAAGCGCGTGCCCATCAGCGTGGCGTACGAGATGGCCCTCACGGCCGATCCCATCAGCGCCGCGCGCGCGTACGAACTGGGACTCGTCAATCACGTCGTGCACGGCGACGTCGTACTCGACGTGGCCATCGCCCTCGCCGAACGAATCGCGAAGAACGCGCCACTGGCCGTTCGCACGTCCAAGGACGTGATGCGTCGCGCCCGTGAACTCGACGAGGCCGACGCGTGGACGATAAATGATGAAGCCTTTTCCATGATTGGTCGCAGCGCCGACGCAATGGAGGGAGCGGTGGCGTTCGCCGAGAAGCGCGAGCCGAACTGGCAGGGTAAGTAGTTGTACGTGCTCGTGAGTCATCACGTGCAACTCGCCGACGCGTGGACGATCGTGCGTCTCAGCTTGCACGTTCTCGGCGCGTGCGTCTGGGTGGGTGGACAGTTAGTACTCGCCGGACTCGTCGTGACGGTGCGAGGGATCTCCCACGACGCACCCGGCAAAGTAGCGAAGGCCTTCGCGAAGTTCAGTTGGCCCGCTTACTGGCTCTTGATCGTGACGGGCGTCTGGAACTTCTACGCGGTGGGCCCCTCGAACGCCACCACGAGTTGGAACGTCGTCTTTGGCGTCAAGATGCTCTGCGTCGTCGTCTCGGGGCTCGGTGCTTTTCTTCACACGAAGGCCACGTCACCTACAGCGAGGGGCGTCTACGCCGGTGTGGGCATGATCGGCACGATCGCCGCGTTAGGGCTGGGCGTCGCGCTCGCCGGTTAGTGCAAGTGGTACACCAGCGCTGAGGTGAGCGCCGCGGACGCCACCACGACGGGAAAGGGCAGTTTGGCGAACAGCGCGGCGAGGGCCACCGCGAGGCCGGCGAGTCGGTGGTCGAGAACGACGTGGGTCTTGATAACGAGTCCCTCGGCGACGACGAGAGCGCTGAGCAGCGAGATCGGCACGAGGGCGTTCACCCGTTGCAGGCGCGGATGAGCGAGCCAGCCCTCGGGGATGTAGTAGCCGAGCAGCTTGACGCTAAAACACAACACACTCGTCGCTGCGAGCACGATCCACGCCGTCGTCGAACTCATCGCTCCCTCCAGCCACCGACCATCGCCACGAGCACGCTCGCGATGATGGGAACTCCCGCGGGTAACCAGGGCGTCACGAGCAGGGCAAAGACCATGGACGCGGCCGCGATGACACGAAGATACGTGGTGGTCAGTCGTGGCCAGAGCAGTCCCAAGAACGCGGCCGGCACCGCGGCGTCGAGTCCCCACGACGCGGGGTTACCGAGGGCTTTCGCGCCGAGCGCCCCGAGCAACGTGAAGAGATTCCAGAAGAGAAAGACGCCCGAACCCGTAACCCAAAAGCCCACTCGCATGGCGTGCGTGCCCCTGGGCGTTTGGGCGAGTGCCACGCCCGTCGACTCGTCGATGGTGAGGTGCGCCGCCGCCACTCGTCGCAGACCCTTCACGCGAACCAGTGGCGCCATTTGAAGTCCGTACAACGCGTTACGCGTGCCGAGCATCGTCGCGGCCGCGATCGCACTCACCGCGCCCCCGCCGGCCGCCATAACTCCGACCGCCGCGAACTGACTAGCACCCGTGAAGGTGAGAAGAGAGAAGAGACAGGTCTGCAGCACGCTGAACCCCGCGGCGATCCCCGCGGCGCCAAAGGCGACGCCATAGGCGCCCACGGTGAGCGCAACGCTAACGGCGTCACGAAACGTCTCGCGGGGCGGTGTCGTCACGTCTTCATTCTTGCCGAGCCTGATGAGGGCCCTCAATGGCGCAGTCGTGCCCCTGGCCCAGCGCACTACTGTTGGCGTTACGCACGTCAAAGGAGAAGACCGTGTTCTTTGGTGAAATTTTCGGACCGGATCTCTTGATTGTGGTCATCGTGGTAGCCGTGCTCATCTTTGGCGGCGCGGCTATCCCCAAGTTGGCGAAGAATTTAGGCTCCGCGAAGAGCGAGTTTGAAAAGGGTTTGAAAGACGGAAAAGCGTCCGGGACCACGAAGGCCACCGACGCTTCAGAGAAGAAAGCAACCGAGGACGACAAGTAGTCCCCCAGTGGACATTGTCGAACTGGCCGATCGCGCCACTTCTACGATGTCGCGCGGGGTCTTTCCCTGGGACGAACGCGAATCGACGAGCGACGAGGGTTACACGGCGTCGCGACCCCTTCTACAACGTGCTCACCGCCAACACCCTTCGAGCCAGCCGGCCTTAAAAAATGAGTAAGGTTTCCTCCGTGGAACCACCTGCCCCGTCCCCGCAGGGAGTCTCAGCCCGCTCACGCCGCTGGCGCCGCGTGCGACGAATCGTTGCGCTGCCGATTGGCGCTCTCGCCCTCGCCGGGTGCACCGTGCCTACCTTTGGCGCCGCGCCGGGAGCGACCACCAGTTCCCGCTCCGTTTACCACCTCTGGCAGGGATTTTCCATCGGCGCCGCCATCATCGGCACACTCGTCGTCGTGCTCATTCTTTGGGCGGTCATCTTCTACCGCCGAAAGAGCGACCGCATCCCCAAGCAGAGTCAGTACCACATTCCCCTCGAGATGACCTACACGATCGTGCCCATTCTCATTGTGCTGGGTCTCTTCGCCGCGACGGTCGTCGTGGAAAACAAAGAGGTCGCGAACCCTAAGACCAACGTAACTATTGACGTCAACGCCTTTCAGTGGGGCTGGAAGTTCACCTACCCAAGCCAGAACGTCGTCGTCGTGGGACAAACGACCCAAGACCCCGAGATCGTGATGCCGGTCAACACCAACGTGCACATCAATCTGACGTCGTCGGACGTCGTCCACGGCTTCTACGTGCACGCCTTTAACTTCTCTCGCTACGCACTGCCGGGAGTGTTGAACCAGTTCACTCTTCGAGCCGTCACGACCGGCACGTACAACGGCCAGTGCACGCAGCTCTGCGGGCTCTACCACTCACTCATGTTCTTTCGAGTGAAGGTGGTGAGTCAGTCCGAGTACACCACCTGGCTCGCGAGTAACGCCAACGCGGGCGCGGCCCAGGCCGCTCAGGCCGCGACGAACCAGCAGACGTCGTCGGTCGTGCCGACGAAGTCGTCGAAGAGCGAAGGAAACAACTGATGACTGACGTCCTCGATCCGCCGGTCACGGCCGAGCCCCAGGAACCCGCGCACGAAGAGCACCACGGTCCCACGGGCTTCTTGAAGTGGATTACGACGACCGACCACAAGGTCATTGGCATGTCCTACACCGTCACCGCGGTCATCATGATGGTGATCGGTGGTGCCTTCGCCGAGATTATTCGCGTCCAACTCGCGACGCCCAACAACTCACTCGTCTCCTTCGCGCAGTACAACGAACTGTTCACGATGCACGGTTCGGTCATGATCTACCTCTTCGCCGGTCCCTTCGCCTTTGCCGCGCTCGCCAACATCATCGTGCCCATTCAAATCGGCGCGCCGGACATGGCCTTTCCCCGACTCAACGCGCTGAGTTATTGGCTCTACCTGACCGGTTCGATCACGTTACTGTCGGGCTTCTTCGTGGCCGGCGGAGCGGCCAACTTTGGTTGGGTGGCCTACGCGCCGCTGTCGAACTCCATAAACACCCCCGGCGCGGGAGCGGACCTGTGGATTGGTGGTCTCCTCTTAACGGGATTCTCCGCCATCTTCACCGGGGTCAATCTCTGCGCGACCATCTTCTACCTGCGTGCGCCCGGCATGACGATGTTCCGCATGCCGATCTTCACGTGGAACCTTCTGGTGACGGCGATCTTGATTCTGCTCGCCTTCCCGGTGCTGACGGCCGGACTCATCATGCTCTACTGCGACCGTCACTTCGGCACCCATATCTTCTCGGTCGCCGGAGGCGGCGTACCGGTGCTCTGGCAGCATATTTTCTGGTTCTGGGGCCATCCGGAGGTCTACATCTTGGCCCTACCGTTCTTCGGCATGGTCACCGAGATCATCGCCGTCTTTTCGCGCAAACCGGTCTTTGGCTACAAGGGCATGATCTTCGCCACGATCAGCATTGGCGCGCTGTCGCTGGGCGTGTGGGCGCACCACATGTTCACTACCGGTGTCGTGTTGTTGCCCTTCTTCTCCATCATGAGTCTCTTGATCGCGGTGCCCACGGGCATAAAGATGTTCAACTGGATCGGCACGATGTGGCGAGGGGAGGTCTGGTTCTCCACCGCCATGTTGATGGCGGTGGGCTTTCTCATCACGTTCCTCATTGGGGGCCTCACGGGCATCTATCTCGCGAGCCCGCCGCTCGACTTCTTCACCCACGACACGTACTTCGTCGTCGCGCACTTCCACTCCATCGTGATGGCGTTGGTGCTCGGCGCGATGGGCGGTCTCTACTACTGGGGTCCGAAGATCACCGGCTATCTCTTGAACGAGACCATTGGCAAAGTTCAGTTCTGGTTCTTGTTCATCGGCACGCAAATCTTCACGCTGCCGATGTACCTACTCGGACTGCGCGGAATGCCCCGACGCATCCCCATCTACCCGCTGCACCCGTCGTGGCAGTTCTTGAACCAACTCTCGACGGTGGGCGCGCTCTTGATCGGCGTCTCGACGGTCGCCTTCATGGTGAACATCGTCTACAGCTGGAAAAAGTACCCGGCCGGTGATAACCCGTGGGACGCTCACACGCTCGAGTGGTTCACGACCTCGCCTCCCCCGCACCACAACTTCTACCGACTGCCCCAGATTCGCTCCGAGCGTCCGACGTGGGACTACAACCACCCCGGCCACACCGCGGCCGAACACGGACGCCACGACGAGCACCATGAGCACCACGACGAAGTGCCGGTCGCGTGAGGACCGAAGCGAAACTCCTCTTGGGTCTGGGCGCCTTCTTTGGCGTCATGGTCGCCGTCTACTGGAACTGGGGGCACGAGAACGCGGGCAGCGTCATGATGTTCGCGGGCATGTTGCTCTGCTTCGTGCCAGGCAGCTACTACTACTGGTGGAGCCGACGCATGCGCGCGCGCCCCGAAGACGATCCGAACGCCACCCAGGCCCAAGGCGCGGGTGTCGTCGGCGCCTTTCCCGGAACGTCGATCTGGCCCTTCACGCTCGGCATGGGTGCCTTCTTCGTCGTGCTCGCGTTGGTCTTTGGCATCTGGTTCTTGGTACCGGGACTTGGTCTGGTGGTCTGGGCACTGTTCGGGGGAACGGCCGAAGGTCGTCGCGGCGGTACGCAGTAGTCAGTTGAACTCGTCAAAGTTTTTTCGACGTCGTTCATCTTTTTTCGGGGTGGGGGCAACGTCCGCGCTTTGCTAGCGACGCGCGGACGTTGCCTAGTATTGAATTTGCGGTGCGGTACCCAGGGGACTACTAACGAGGAGAATCTGTGACGGCCCTAGAGAGTTCTACGAAGGTTCAACTGGGGGGAACAAAGGGCGGTCCCAAGAAGCCAACCCTGCGTCAAGACCGATGGAAAGTCCAGCCTCTCGCCACGGTCGCCGTCCTCACCGCGTTCGTTCTGTACTCGACGTGGGCGGCCTTTCAAAATAAGTACTACTTCGTGGGCGCGAACGTCCACCGCGATCTCATCAGCCCCTTCTACTCGCCGTGCGTCGCGGGCGACTGCGTGCCCGGCGCGAAGTTCGCCTTCGCCGTGAATCGCTGGACCCTCTCGCCCGCCCTGTTGATCCTGATCTTCCCGCTGGGCTTTCGACTCACCTGTTACTACTACCGGCGCAGCTACTACCGCGCCTTTTGGTGGTCGCCGCCGAGTTGCGCCGTCGCCGACGCGCACGGTTCCTACTCGGGCGAGACGCGTTTTCCCCTCATCATGCAGAACGCGCACCGCTACTTCTTCTACGCGGGCCTGGTCTTCAACGTGCTCCTCACCTACGACGCCATACTCGCCTTTCAACAGCCGGGTCTGGGCTGGGGCGTGACGGTGGGTACCGTCGTGTTGGTCGTGAACGCGGCGCTGCTGTGGCTCTACTCGTTGTCGTGTCACGCCTGTCGCCACCTCTGCGGAGGTCAGGTGAAGAGCTTCAAGGCCCATCCGATTCGTTACCGATTCTGGAAGTTCTTGACGCCGCTCAACGCCAAGCACATGAACTTCGCCTGGGCCTCGCTGGTCTTCGTGGCCCTCGCCGACGTCTACGTGCGACTCGTCGCCTCGGGCGCCATCTCCGACTACAAGCTTTTCTAGATTTAAGGACTCTTTCGTGACCGACTCAACGTACGAACACCACGAATACGACGTTTTGATCATCGGCGCCGGCGGCGCGGGGCTTCGAGCCGCCATCGAAGCGGGCCAGCGTGGACTAAAAGTCGGCATCGTCACCAAGTCGCTCCTCGGCAAGGCGCACACCGTCATGGCCGAAGGCGGCATCGCGGCCGCCATGGGCAACGTCCATCCCGAAGACAACTGGATGGTCCACTTTCGTGACACCATGCGCGGCGGTAAGTACTTGAACAACTACCGCATGGCCGAACTGCACGCCAAGGAGTCGCCCGAGCGCGTCTGGGAACTCGAACAGTGGGGCGCACTCTTCGACCGCACCAAGGACGGCAAGATCCTCCAGCGCGACTTCGGAGGGCATCGCTACGCGCGACTCGCCCACGTCGGTGACCGCACCGGACTCGAACTCATTCGTACCCTGCAGCAAAAAGTGGTCTCCATGGGTACCGACGTCTTCATGGAGTGCAAGGTCCTGCAGTTAGTGCACGACGCCGAGGGCCGCATCGCGGGTTGCGTGGGGTACTGGCGGGCCACCGGGGAGTTCGTCACGTTCCAAGCCAAGACCGTCATCTTGGCGACGGGGGGCATTGGCAGGTCCTGGAAGTTCACGTCGAACTCGTGGGAGAGCACCGGCGACGGTCACGCGATGGCGCTGTGGGCCGGCGCGAAGCTCATCGACATGGAGTGCGTGCAGTTTCACCCGACGGGCATGGTCTGGCCGCACAGCGTGCGGGGCCTCCTCGTGACCGAGGGCGTGCGCGGCGACGGGGGCGTACTGCGCAACTCACTCGGCGAGCGATTCATGTTCAACTACGTCGCGCCCATGTTTCGCGCCGAGACGGCCGACTCCGAAGAAGAGGCCGACAAGTGGTACGACGACCACAGCGCCGGGCGCCGACCCCCCGAGCTCTTACCCCGCGACGAAGTCGCGCGCGCCATCAACACCGAAGTCAAAGCGGGCCGCGGGAGTGCCCACGGCGGGGTCTTTCTCGACATCGCGTCACGTCGCTCGGCCGAGTTCATCCGACGACGCCTGCCTTCGATGTACCACCAGTTCATGGAACTCGCGGGCGTGGACATCACGCGCGAACCAATGGAGATCGGTCCCACCTGTCACTACATGATGGGTGGGGTGCAGGTCGACGCGGACTCCGAGGCGACCATCGTGCCGGGACTCTTCGCGGCCGGCGAGGTGGGCGGTGGTATGCACGGCGCCAATCGACTCGGCGGCAACTCGTTATCGGACCTCGTCGTCTTTGGACGTCGCGCGGGTATCGGCGCGGCCGAGTACATCGAAGCCGGCGACGCGGCCACCTCCTTCGACCAGGGTGAAGTGGACGGCGCCATCAAAGAGGCGCTGGCTCCCTTCGAACGCACCGACGGGGAAAACCCCTACGACGTCCAACACGACCTCCAAGAGTTGATGCAGGACAACGTCGGCATCATTCGAACGGCCACTGAGCTCGAGCTGGCGATTCAAAAACTGGACGAATTCACCGATCGCGTGAAGAACGTGTCGGTGAAGGGAAGCCGGGCCTACAACCCGGGTTGGAACCTCGCGACGGACCTACCGAGCATGATCACCGTGTCCAAGTGCGTGGCCATGGGTGCCATTCGAAGAAAAGAGTCGCGCGGCGGCCACACCCGAGCCGACTTCCCCAACGCCGACCCCGAACTCGGTAAGTTAAATTTCGCTCAGCGGTCCGAAGGCGGTCACTGGGATAGCCCGGTCTCGGTGCACGAGGCGTCAATACTTATCATGCCCGCGGAGCTAAAAGCCCTACTCGAGGAGGACCAGTAATGGCTGAAGTGACCATGCGCGTCTGGCGCGGCGACGCGAGCGGCGGCGACTTCGAATCGTTCACCCTCGAGCAGAACGAGGGTGAAGTCGTCCTCGACGTCATTCACCGCATCCAAGCCACCGACGCGCCCGACCTCGCCTGTCGCTGGAACTGCAAGGCCGGCAAGTGCGGTTCGTGTTCCGCCGAAATCAACGGCCGGCCCCGACTGATGTGCATGACGCGCATGGACACGCTGCCCCGCGGTCCCGTCACGGTAACGCCAATGAAGACGTTCCCGATCATCCGCGACCTCGTCACTGACGTCTCCTTTAACTACGTGCAGGCGGCGAAGGTGCCGGCGCTGATGCCCCCACCCATGCCCGAGGGTGGCTACCGCATGTTCCAAGAAGACGTCGAACGAGGTCAAGAGTTTCGCAAGTGCATCGAGTGCTTCATGTGCCAGGACGTCTGTCACGTCATTCGCGACCACGACGAGAACAAGGAGCACTTCGCCGGGCCGCGCTTCTTCATCCGCTACGCCGAGCTCGAGATGCACCCGCTCGACCAGAACGACCGCCGCGACCTCATTCGCAAGGACATGGGACTCGGCTACTGCAACATCACCAAGTGCTGCACCGAGGTCTGTCCCGAGCACATCAAGATCACCGACAACGCGATCATCCCCTTGAAGGAACGCGTCGTTGACGCCCACTACGACCCCGTGGCGTGGCTCGGTCGAAAAATCCGTCGCAAGACGAAGACGTCGGCCGCCGACGCCGCCGTCCAGCCCGCTCCCTAAGTACGTGGCCGACTTCCTCAGCGCCGAGTGGTTGGCAGCACTCAACGACTCGTTAAAGGTTTCGGGGGCGCCCCCACTCGGAAGCGCCTCGGAAACGTTCCGTGTCGTGCTCGAATTCACCGAGGGACCGAGTTCTTCCCCCCACGCCCTCACCTTCACCATCAGTGCTGACGGCGCCTTTGCGGAGCTGGGTGATCACCTGGCCGCGAATGCCGTCATCCGTCTGTCACTTAGTGACGCTGAGGCCTTGACGTCGGGCACACTCGAGAGCGCGAGCGCCCTACGCGAAGGGCGCCTCAAACTCCGCGGCGACGTACACGGCTTGGTGCCGCTACTCGGTTGGCTTGAGGCCAGTAAGTAAGAGTTCGGGTATCGACGACGTCGTCGACGGGTGCCAACGCTCGATACAGATCCACGCGTCGCATGGCCGACTGTTCTCACGACGGTGACGACACAGCGCCGCTTGAAGGAAACCGACCTTGGATCGCTCGCGAGCGTCGACTAGATCAAACCCAGCGCGCGAACTTCGTCGCGCTCGCTAACGAGTTCGTCGGTCGTAATCTTGATCCGCTCGTTGGCGAAATCATCGAGTACAAAATCCTCTTTCACTTTCCACGAACCTTGACCGTCGGCGAGCACCGGAAAGCCAAAAGTCAGACCCTCGGGTGCGCCGTACTCGCCGTGACTGGTCACGCCGACCGACGCACAGTCGTCGGCGGGCGTGGGGTTGACGAGACTCACGACGGTGTCGATCGCCGCGTTCGCGGCCGACCCCGCCGAGCTGAGCCCGCGTGCTTCAATGACCGCGGCGCCGCGCTTTTGGATCGTCGTAATGAAGTTTCCTCGGAGCCACGCGTGGTCGTTGATGACCTCCGGAACCTTTTTGCCCCCGATCGTCGCGTTCGCGAAGTCGGGAAACTGGGTGGCCGAGTGGTTGCCCCAGATGGCGAGGTTCTTGACGTCCTTCACCGGGACACCGGCTTCTTTCGCCAACTGCGTTTCGGCACGGTTCTGGTCGAGACGCGTCATCGCGAACCAACGATCGGCAGGAACTTCGGGCGCGTTGGACCGTGCGATCAAACAGTTGGTGTTACAAGGGTTGCCCACCACGAGCACGCGTACGTCACTGGCCGCGTGCTCGGCGATCGCGCGACCTTGCGGCTTAAAGATGCCGCCGTTCACGTTCAAGAGATCGCCGCGTTCCATGCCGGCTTTGCGGGGAATGGAACCGACGAGCAACGCCCAGTTCGTGCCGTCGAAGGCGTGGCGGAGATTGCTGGTGGCTTCCACATGGGTGAGGAGCGGAAAGGCGCAGTCGTCCAGTTCCATGACCACGCCATCGAGACTCTTCATCGCGGGCTCGATCTCGAGCAGTCGCAACGCCACGGGCGTGTCGGGACCAAAGAGTGCTCCCGCCGCAATGCGAAACAGCAGTGAGTAGCCGATCTGGCCGGCGGCGCCGGTCACGGTGACGTTGACGGGGGTCGTCATGATGCTCCTTCTATAGCTTTAAAGACGCTCAACGATGGCCGCGGCGAACTCCGAACACTTCACTTCCGTCGCGCCGTCCATCAAACGAGCGAAGTCGTAGGTGACGATCTTGTCGGCGATCGTCGCCTCGAGCGCGGTGACGATGTTGTTCGCGGCGTCGGTCCATCCGAGGTGTTCGAACATCAGCACCCCCGACAGCAACAACGAACCGGGATTCACCTTGTCCTGGCCGGCGTACTTCGGTGCCGTGCCGTGGGTGGCCTCAAAGATTCCGTGACCCGACACGTAGTTGATGTTCGCCCCGGGCGCGATGCCGATGCCGCCGACCTGCGCGGCCAACGCGTCGGACATGTAGTCACCGTTGAGATTGGTCGTCGCGATGACGTCGTACTCTTTCGGACGCGTCAACACCTGCTGAAGCGCGATGTCGGCGATGACGTCTTTCACGAGCAGCTTCGAGCCGGGCTTGCCGTTGCAGTCGTCCCAACTAACGGCCACGTCGTCGAACTCCTCTTTCACCAGTTCGTAACCCCACTTCATGAAGGCGCCCTCGGTGTACTTTTGAATGTTGCCCTTGTGCACTATCATCACCGACTCACGGTCGTGACTGAGCGCGTACGTAAGGGCCGCCCGGATGAGTCGCTTGGAGCCAAACTCCGAAATGGGCTTGAGGCCGAGGCCGCTCATCTCTCGTACTTCCCAACCGAAGGCGTCCTTGACGAAGGCCCGCAACTTCTCGGCCTCGGCGCTGCCGGCCTCGAGTTCGAGTCCGGCGTAGACGTCTTCGGTGTTCTCACGAAAGATGACCATGTCGACTTCTTCGGGACGCTTCACCGGCGAGGGCACGCCCTGGAACCAGCGAACCGGACGCAGGCACACGTAGAGGTCGAGGATCTGACGCAACGCAACGTTCAGCGAACGAAAACCGCCGCCGATGGGCGTCGTGAGAGGTCCCTTGATGCCGATGAGGTGGTCACGAAAGTCGGTGACGGTCTGCTCGGGAAGCCAGTCACCGGTCTCGTCGAACGCCTTTTGGCCCGCGAGTACTTCCTTCCACGCGATGGTTTTGCCGTACTTCGTCGCGGCCGCGTCGAGCACGAGTTGCGCGGCCGGCCAAATGTCGACTCCGATGCCGTCACCCTCGATGAAGGGAATGATGGGACTGTCCGGGACGTGCAACAGGCCCTCTGTACTCATAGTTATTTTCTCAGCCATAGACCCATCCTACGGCGAATTTCGTGGCACCCTTTTGGCTAAAAAGACCGCGGCCGCGTATCTACGAGAAGAGCGCGTGATAGATCTCACGCGTCGCGGTGGAACGATTCAGCGTGTAAAAGTGCAGTCCCGGCACTCCGGCCTCGAGCAGTTGAGCGCACAGTTCCGTGGCGGCGAGAATGCCTTCCGCGCGCACGGCCGGGGCTCCCCCTCGTAGGTGCGCGCCCTCGAGACGCGCCACCAGTGACGCGGGCACGTTCGCGCCCATTGAGGCCATTCGCACTACGCCGCTCAACGTCGTGACGGGCATAATGCCCGGTAGCACCGGCTTTTCGACGCCGAGTTCGGCCAGTTCCGCGACGAGGCGAACCCAGTCTTCAGGCTCGAAGAAGAACTGGGTGACGGCAAAGTCGGCCGCTTCGAGTTTCCGCGCGAGATGTTTGCGATCCGACGCCAAGTCCTTCGAGCGCGGGTGGCCCTGGGGATGGGCGCCCACGCCCACGCAGAACTCGCCCACTTCACGAACGAGTTCCACGAGTTCGAGCGCGTAGGTGAAATCAGACGTGGCGAACGAGGGATCCTCGGGAAGATCGCCCCCGAGCGCCATGACGTTGGTGACGCCCGCGTCGGCGTAGTTCTTCAACAGGTCGCGCATCTCGTCACGTCGATGACCAACGCAGATCAAGTGAGCCATGGCGGTGACGTGCCCGGCCTGTTGAATCTGGGTGACCAGATCAAAGGTGCGCTGACGCGACGCTCGTCCCCCGCGGTAGGTCACCGAAACGAACGAGGGCTCGAGCGGGTCGAGATCGAGCAAGGATCGCTTGAGCACCGCGCTCTCCTCGTCGGACTTCGGTGGGAAGAACTCGAAGGAACGTGTCAACCCGTTGGCGAGGAGTTCATCGACGCGCACGGAACTAGTTCGCTCGGCCGAAGTCGTCTTCGATTCGCTCAATGTCGTCTTCGCCGAAGTACGTACCGTGTTGGACCTCAATGAAGACCACCGGCGTCGTGCCCCGATTTTCGCAGCGGTGCGCTTGCCCGAGTTCGATGTCGATACTTTCGCCGCTCTTCACCTCGTGCTCGACGTCGTCCAGGATGACCGTCGCGGTGCCGTTCACGACGAACCAGTGCTCGGCCCGACGGGAGTGTCGTTGGTAGCTCAGACGCTTCCCCGGCGCGACGACGATGCGCTTTACCTTGTGATCGAAGAGTTCGTCGTCGAGCACGGTGAAAGAACCCCAGGGACGCTCGTCGACCTCGCGACCACGACTGTCTTTTGATATCATCGGACCTTCTCTGCGGCCAGCACGGCGTTGCGTAACAGCATGGCACGTGTCATCGGACCGACGCCACCGAGCCGTGGCGTGATCCAACCCGCTACCTCGCTGACGTCGTCAGCCACGTCGCTGAGAAGTTTCTTACCGTGCCAGCTCGTGCCCGCGCCCACGACGGCCGCTCCCGGTTTCACCATGTCGCGCGTCACGAGTCCCGCTCGACCGGCCGCGGAAACGATGACGTCGGCGCTACGTACGAGCTCCGCCAACTTCTCGACACCGGTGTGCACGACCGTCACCGCGGCGTTGCAGCCCGGTCGACGCATGGCCATGAGCAGGGCCAGCGGACGTCCGATCGTGAGCCCTCGTCCAATGATCACCACATGCTTACCTTCGACGGGCACGTCGTGAGCGGCGAGTAGCTCAACGATGCCCGCGGGCGTGCACGGCAGTGGTCCGGGGGCGCCCATGACGAGCCGACCCAAGTTGGTCGGGTGTAGTCCGTCGACGTCCTTGTCGGGACTCACCCGGAGCAGGACTTGCTCTTCGTTAACGCCACTCGGCAGTGGCAACTGCACGAGAATTGCGTGCACGTAAGGGTCAGCGTTGAAGCGATCGACGATGTCTTCGATGTCGCCTTGCGAGACGGTGGCCGGGAGATGTTCGTCGAACGATCGAATGCCAATCTCGGCGCACTCCTCGATCTTCATTTCGACGTAGCGCACGCTCGACGGATCGTCACCGACGAGAATCGTGCCGAGTCCCGGCGTTCGACCAGCGGCGGTTAGACGCGCCACCCGATCGGCCAACTCCATTTTGATGCGACTGGCGAGTCGTTCACCGTCGAGTAGTTCAGCAGTCATGGATCTCCTAGTGACGAAAATGACGCTCGCCCGTGAGCATCATGACGATTCCAGCTTTGTTCGCGGCGTCGATGACCTCGGCGTCGCGCACCGAACCACCGGGCTGGACCACCGATGTCACGCCCGCGTCGGTGAGTGACTCGAGCCCGTCGGCGAACGGGAAGAAAGCGTCGGACGCCGCGGCTGCACCTCTCGCGGCGTCGCCGGCTTTCGCGGTCGCGTTGCCGGCCGCGACCACCCGAGACTGCTGCCCGGCGCCCACGCCCACCGCGACGCCGTCCTTTGCGATAACGATGGCGTTGGACGTCGTGCGCGCGCAGACCCGCCACGCCACGACGAGATCTTGAAGTTGCTGCGCGGTGGGACTCGCGCTCGTGACACAGCGCCACTCGGAAACGGGAACGACGAGCTCGTCCGCGTTCTGCACGAGTGCGCTGTCGCCGAAGGTGCGAACCGAGAGTCCGAGGGGCTCGGGCGCCGGCGCGCTGAGGAGTCGTGTGGCCTTTCGTCGTGCGACGAGCGCCGCAAGGGCCTCTTCCGAGAATCCGGCGGCAATAACGACGTCGGCCTGAGGACCGGCGGCGATCAGCGTGGCCAACTCGACGTCGACCTCGCCGCCAATGGCGACGACGCCACCGAAGGCGCTCTGGGGATCCGCGGCGAGCGCCTTGGAGAACGCTTCGCCCAACGACGATCCCAGTGCCGCACCCGACGCGTTGGCGTGCTTGATGATCGCCACCGCCGACCGTTCCGGTGCGTCAACTCGTAGTTCGTGCACGAGCCGCCAAGCCGCGTCGGCGTCAAAGAGATTGAGATAGGACAGGGCGCTGCCGGCGTGTTTCGTGACGCCGTCCCACCACGGCGTCGTGCCCGCGAAACGGTAGCGCGCGCCACTCTGATGGGGATTCTCGCCGTAGCGCGTAATCTCAGCACGCTCGAGCGTGAGGTGCAGCGTCTCGGGCAGGTCGCTCCGGGTGACCGTCATCGCGTCGTCTTTCTCGCCACCTCGATCGAGCCATTGGACAATCGCCGCGTCGTAGCCCGCGGTGTGCGCAAAGGCCGCGCGCGCGAGCGCGTGACGCGTGGTTTGCGCGAGCGTCCCGGTCCTCACGATCTCGTCCAGCACCTTTTCGTACTGCGAGGGACTGGTGAGAACTCCCACGTGTCGATAGTTCTTCGCGGCGGCGCGCACCATCGCGGGCCCACCAATGTCGATCAGTTCGATCGAGGGGTCTGACGTAAAGGGGTAGAGATTGGAGACGACCAGATCGATGGGCGTGATGTCGTGCTCGACCAGAGTCGCGACGTGTTCGGGCCGATCGCGATCCGCGAGGATGCCCGCGTGAATTCGAGGATGAAGGGTCTTCACTCGTCCGTCGAGCATCTCGGGGAATCCCGTCACGTCCTCGACGTCGAGGTGCGCGACGCCGGCCCCATCTAACGCCTTGGCGGTACCCCCCGAAGCGATGAGTTCGACGCCGAGATCGCTCAGTCCGCGAGCGAACGCCACGAGCCCGGTCTTGTCCCACACGCTCAACAACGCTCGCATCTAGCTCTCCTCCCACGTGCCCACGACGCTCGACGGCTCTTCGCCCTGCGCGAGTGACGCCATCACCCTAGCGATGACCTCGGGATAGAGCGTCCGCTCCACTTTCTTGATCCGTTCGTGCAGTGACGACTCGTCGTCGTCGCGAAAGACTGGGACGCGACGCTGCGCGAGAATTGGTCCGTCGTCGAGTGCCTCGGTCGCGACGTGCACCGTGCAACCCGACTCCGTCGCGCCGGCCGCCATGGTTGCCGCGACCGCGTGCCAACCCTTAAAGGCTGGCAACAGACTCGGGTGGGTGTTGAGCACGCGCCCCGGAAAGGCTCGATGAAAGACGCCGGTCACGATGGTGCCAAAACCGGCCATCGCGACGAGATCAATCTGGTCTTCCTCCAGTGCGCGAGCGAGGGCGACGCTGTAGGCCCCGCGATCGAACGACGGACTAAAGCCGCCGAACTCTTCTCGGTCGATGAGGCGCGCCGTCACTCCGGCGTCACGCGCGACGTCGAGCCCTCGACAGGGACGATCCGCCACCACGAGCGCGACCTCGACCCCCGCTTGCAGCATGGCTTCAAGAATGGTGCCCGAACCCGACACCAGTACACAGAGACGTACCCGGACCAAGCGCTACATCGCCTTGACGATTTCGACCATCTTCGCGCCGGCCTCCGTGGGATTCAGACAGACGTGCACGCCCGCGGCCGCGAGCGCGGCCATCTTGGCCTGCGCGGTGCCCTTCGAGCCCGAGATGATGGCCCCCGCGTGGCCCATCTTGCGCCCCGGTGGCGCGGTCACGCCCGCGACGTACGCGACGACGGGCTTGGTCATGTTGAGCTTGATCCACTCGGCAGCGCGCTCTTCCTCGGAACCGCCGATCTCGCCAATCATCATGACGGCCTTCGTCTCGGGGTCGGACTCAAACTCGGCGAGACAGTCAATGAAATTCGTTCCCGGCACGGGGTCGCCACCTATTCCCACGCACGTCGTCTGACCAACGCCCTGCATGCTCAGTTCGTGCAATGCTTGATACGTCAACGTGCCCGAACGCGACACGATACCCACGGGCCCCCCGGCGAGGGCAATATCGCCCGACGTGATCCCGATGTTGCACTTGCCGGGGCTGATGATGCCCGGACAGTTCGGACCCAGTAGTCGTACGCCCGGGAACTCCTCCACCAGCCGATTGAACGTCAGCGCTTCGTCGTGGGCCGGAATGCCCTCGGTGATACAGACAATGAACGTGATGCCGCCCTCGGCGGCTTCGATGATCGCGTCCGAGGCGAACTTCGGCGGTACGACCACGAACGACGCCGTGGCGCCCGTCGCGCCAACCGCTTCCTTCACGGTGTTAAAGACCGGTATACCGTCAACGTCGCTGCCGCCCTTGCCGGGGGTGACCCCGCCAACGACCTTCGTACCGTAGTCACGGTTGCGAAGTCCGTGGAATCGACCTTGACCTCCGGTGAGGCCCTGAACAATGACCTTGGTGCTTTCATCGACAAAGATGCTCATCGTTCTTCCCTAGCTCGCCAGCGCCACCGCGCGTCGCGCGGCGTCCAACATGGTGGGTTCGGCAATCAAGTGGTCGCTCAAGTGCGGCGCCAATATGGCTCGACCTTCTAAGGCGTTCGTGCCGTCGAGTCGAAGGACGATGGGCGAGTTAATCGTGACGCGCTGCAACGCTTCGAGGACGCCGTTGGCGACTTCGTCGACGCGGGTGATGCCGCCAAAGATATTGACGAAGATTGACTTGACCTTGGGGTCCGCGTTGATGACCTCGAGCGCCGCCGCCATGACGTCGGCGTTCGCGCCGCCACCAATGTCCAAGAAGTTCGCGGCGGTGCCCCCTACCTGGTTCACCACGTCGAGGGTCGACATCGCGAGGCCCGCGCCGTTGGCGATGATGCCCACCGTGCCGTTGAGGCCGACGTAGTTAAGGCCCTTCTCTTTGGCCAACTTCTCCCTCGGGTCATCGAACTCGTCACCTCGAAACTCTTCCCACTCGGGGTGGCGATACGACGCGTTCTCGTCCAGCGTGACCTTGGCGTCGAGCGCGTGCACCTCGTTGTCGGGCGTGAGGATCAGAGGATTGATCTCGGCGAGGTCACAGTCGCCGTTGGTGTAGCAGTCGTAGAGCTTGACGAGCAGTTCGGCCGCTTGTTCGCGCGCGACCTCGTCGAGTTCGGCTTCGCGGACCCAGCGACGCGCGGTCGCGAGACTCAGTCCCTGCACTGGATCGATCGAGAGAAAGGCAATCGCGTCGGGGTTCTCCTCAGCGACGACTTCAATCTCCACGCCACCTTGGGCGCTCAGCATTCCCAGGTGCGTCTTGCTCGCTCGGTCCAACGTGAACGAGGCGTAGTACTCCTTGGTGATGTCGCTCGCGCGTTCGACCCACAGGCGCTTGACGACGTGGCCCTTGATGTCCAGACCCAAAATGTTGCGGGCGTGCTCGCTCACTTCTTCGACGTCGTTGGCGACTTTGACGCCCCCGGCCTTACCGCGACCCCCGACTTTCACCTGCGCCTTTAGGACGACCGGGTAGCCCACGCGCTGGGCGACGACGACGGCCTCGTCCACGGTGTCGGCCACGCCGCCTGGCGAGACGGCAATGCCGTAGCGCGCGAAGTACTGCTTGCCCTGATACTCAAAGAGATCCATTCACAACTACTTTCATTTGATTTTCGACAGCGGACGACTGCTTAACCGTGTTGCAGTTCACGCGCGTCCAGCGTGGCTTCGAGCCACGAACCGATCTCGTCGAGGGACGCGCCCGGGGTGAAGACCCGCGACACCCCGGCCACTTCCAGGGCCGCAATGTCGTCGTCGGGGATAATCCCGCCCACCACGAGCAGGACGTCTTCTCGACCGTGACTCTTAAGGAGTTCCACCACGCGCGGCACGAGAACGAGGTGCGCGCCCGAGAGGAGCGAGAGACCAAGCGCGTCGGCGTCTTCTTGAATGACGGCCTGGACGATCTGCTCGGGCGTCTGGTGGAGGCCGGTGTAGACGACCTCAAAGCCCGCGTCACGCAGCGTTCGCGCGATGACTTTCGCGCCGCGATCGTGTCCGTCGAGACCGGGTTTGGCGACTACGACTCGGTACGTGCGCTCCATCAGTAGTTCAGCATAGAGGCCACGCCACGCGCCTAAATTTGAACGACCCTCCCTCTGGGGAGCGTCGAAAACCCCGACTAGCGTTGTTAGTCGTGACTACCAACGTCGCGAAAGCGAGAGGGCCGCTACGCGCTTTGGCTTCGGCCATGCGTCCGCGTCAGTGGATCAAGAACGGACTCATCGTGGTGGCGCCGGCGGCGGCCGGAACCCTGTTACACCACGACGTCGCTCGTCACACCGCGATCGCCTTTCTCGCGTTCTGCTTAGTGGCGTCGGCTCTCTATGTGCTGAACGACCTTCGAGACGTCGAGGCCGATCGTGAACACCCTACGAAACGCTACCGAGCCATCGCGTCGGGCCAGCTCCACACTCCCGTCGCCGTTTCGGCGGCGGCGGTGCTGCTCGTCGCGGGGTTCCTACTGCCCTTCGCGATCCCACGTCCCCAGGATCTCTTTTTGGTCCTCGGGCTCTACGTGGCGATCTCGTTGTCCTACATCTTCTGGCTGAAGACGATCGCCATCATCGAACTGGGCACCGTCGCGAGTGGCTACTTCCTTCGCGCGTACGCCGGGGCCGCCTCGTCGCACATCTTCGTCTCCACCTGGTTTCTCGTCGTGATCTCCTTCGGGGCCCTCTTCCTGGTGGTGGGTAAGCGCGACAGTGAGTTGAAGACGGTCGGCGCCGGAACGACGCGAAAGGTACTCGCGGAGTACACCAGTAACTTTCTCGACTCGGCACTGACCTTGTGCGCGACGGTGGTCGTCACGGGCTACTGCCTCTGGGCCTTTGACACCTCCGCCACGGGCCTCTCGTCGAACCACGACGCCGTGTTGCCGGTGCGCTTAAGCGTGGTGCCGGTCGTCTTCGCGGTGCTGTTCATCTTGCGCTCCGTCGAAGCGGGTAACGGCGCCGCGCCGGAGGACCTCGTGCTCCACGACCGCACGGTCCAAGTACTTCTCGTCCTGTGGGCGGCGCTGCTGGCCCTTGGCGTCTACCAGTGAGTTCGACGTCGCTGTCGGGCTGGGGACGGACGAACGCGTCGGTCGTCACGCTGCGAACTCCCCGTAACGAAGAGGACATTCTCCACGAGTTCAGCGCGGGCACGCGTCTCATCCCCCGCGGGCTGGGCCGAAGTTACGGTGACGCGGCGCAGCTCAGTGGTGGCGTCGTGCTCGACAATCGAGAGCTCGACGGGATCGGCCCCATCAGCGCCGAAGGAGTCGTCACCGTCGGGGCCGGCGTCTCCATCGACGAACTCCTCGCGGTGTCGATGCCCCAGGGTTGGTTCGTTCCCGTCACTCCCGGAACCCGCCAGGTGACGATGGGCGGCGCCATCGCCGCGGACGTTCACGGCAAGAATCATCACGTGGACGGTTCGATCGCGAATCACGTCCTCTCGATGCGACTCGTGACGCCCATCGGTGCCTTCACCCTGTCACCCACGAACGAGTCAGACCTCTTCTGGGCCACGATGGGCGCAATGGGTCTCACCGGCGTCGTGACCTCGATCACGCTCCAGATGCTGGCCATTGAAACCAATCAGATGCTCGTGGACACGGATCGCCACGGTGACCTCGAGAGCGTGATGGCCGCCATGTCCGGGGGCGACGCCGAGTATCGCTACTCCGTGGCGTGGGTCGACTGCATGACGCGCGGCGCGCACATGGGACGAGCCATTCTGACCCGAGGTGATCACGCCACGACCGCGGACGTGAAGAAAGTCGCGCTCAAGGGACCGCGCAAGGCGAAACTGTCGATCCCCTTTCAGGCGCCGCGCGGCCTCTTGAACCAGTGGACGGTGCGCGCCTTTAACGAACTCTGGTTTCGCTCCGCGCCTCGTCACGAGGAGCAAGAAAACCAGTCGCTCTCGTCCTTCTTCTACCCCCTCGACGGTGTGGGGCAGTGGAACCTGCTTTATGGCAAACGGGGCTTCGTGCAGTATCAGTTCTGCGTGCCCGATCAGATGGGCGACACCGTCGTCGACGTGATTAAGCGTCTCTCGGAGTCGCGCGTCGCGAGCTTCCTGGCCGTCCTCAAGCGCTTCGGTCCCGCGAACCCATCGCCCCTGTCCTTTCCACTCTCGGGCTGGACGTTGGCGCTCGACCTGCCCATCGGGAGCGACGCACTGCCGAGCGTGCTCGACGACCTCGATGAGTTAGTCGCCGTGGCCACGGGACGCGTCTACTTCGCCAAGGACGCGCGCCTGCGCGCCGACCAGGTTCGCGCGATGTACCCACGGCTCGATGAGTTTCGAAAGGTGAAGTCGCGCGTTGATCCGAACGACCAACTAACGAGCGACCTCGCGCGCCGTCTCGACCTAGTAGGAAAGTAAGTATGGAAAACGCCTTTGGTCAACCACAGAACGTCGTGATCTTCGGTGGAAGCTCGGACATCGCGCGCGCCATCACGAAAAAACTCTGCGCGGCGCGCGCGCACACGGTGATCCTGGCCGGCCGTAGTCAAGATCTCTTACACGCCGCGGCGCTCGAGGCCCAAGAGTACGGCGCCACCAAGACCGACACCGTGCTCTTTGACGCGACTGACCCCTCGAACGCCGAACTCACCGTGAGCGAAGCCTTCGAGAAAGTCGGCGATCAGATCGATCTGGTGATCATCGCGGTGGGACTACTGGGCAATCAGATGGACGACCAAGACAGCGCCAGCGCGTCCGCCGATCTGATCACGGTCAACGTCACCTGGCCGGTCGCGGCACTCGCGGAGATTCGCCGGCGCCTCATCGACCAGGGAAGTGGCCGTATTCTCGTGATAAGTTCCGTCGCGGCGATTCGCGTACGCGAAAACGCGTACCTCTACTCCGGGGCCAAGGCCGGACTGGATCGGGTGTGCGTGGGACTGGCGCAGTCCTTAGAGGGCACCGGCGTCAAGTTACAACTCCTTCGACCGGCCTTCGTGCGCACCAAGATGACCGTGGGCGCCGCCGAACCACCCTTCACCACCGGGGCGAACGAGGTCGCCGAGAACGTGATGCGCGGACTCGCGAGCAACGACGACGTCATCTGGAGTCCGCCAATTCTCCGCTACGTCTCCTTTATCATTCGTCACCTGCCGACGCCCATCTGGCGCAAGGTCGCGAACCGCTAGCGAGCCGTTCAGCCCTTGGACTTCGTCGTCACGCTCGCGCGCAGCGACATCGTGTAGAAGTCGCGCGTCCACCAGTTCACGAAGTAGCGCGACGGCTGGCCGGCCATGGCACTCTCCAAGCTCGCGCCGTTTCCCCCGTTGATGGGCGTGTTGAGGGGGCCCCGGAAGGCGGAGAACTGGACCCAGTCGGTGTTGATGTCGAGTTCCATGGCTCGTACCGCGCCGGCGCGCACCAAGACGTTCGCCAAGTCCGCGATCGAAAGACTGGGACCTCCGACGTAGATGAGGGCACCGTTTTTGGTGACGCCGAGACCCGATCGCCAGACGTTAAAGCTGCCCCCGAGGGTCTTGCCCCACTTCAAGAGGTTCGCGTTCGTCAGTCCCGGGACGGGCTTAGCGTTGTCCACGATGAGGTCGAGATTTTGGCGAACCGACGCCACCTGCGCCGACATCGTCACGTCGCTTCCCCACTTCCCCACGGTCATCGTCCCGTCTTTAAAGATGACGACCGACGCCGCGCCGTTTCGAAGCGGGAGGATCGTCCGGCCGTCGGTGTAGTACCCGCCGTTCGCGTCTGGCATGAGAAAGCCCGCGTTAAAGGCGGCGACGAGATTTTCCGAGTTCTTGGCACTGATGGGCGCGGTGTACGGATAGGGACCGCCACCGGGAATGGACGAGCCCGAATAGAGCTGCGCTTGGAGCAGCGTGGGATCCATCCACACGACACCCACCACGTAGCTCGTGTGGATGGCGTCGGGTCGCACGAACGCTTCGTACATCGTGGGTATGCCCGTCGCGGTCTCGCGACCCGCGACGTGCCACACGCCCTCACCCGGTAGTGGTGTCACCGCGGGCGTGGGAATGGTCTTAGGTTCTGGCAGGTGGCCCGCGCTGGGCACCGAGACTCTGGTCGCGCCCGAACCGAAAGTCCCCAAGTACTTGCCGCCCACTTTGGCCGGATGAAGTCGGTAGTACTCGCTCTCGGCCCACGTCACCTCGCGGCCCAGTCCGTGTTGGCGTCCCCACTCCGCAAAACGAGCCTGCAGCGATACGCCGTAGCCCTGATTCGTCAGCGCGAAACCTAAAGTGATCCCGAGATAACCCACGACGACGACGAACGTGGTTAAGAGTGCGACGAGCACCCGGCGCCGCCAGTAGACAAAAGCGGAGTGGCGACGACTCTTGGGAGCCTCCGGTGGGCGATACGCGTGTTTCGGGGAGTCCATGGGCTCCCATTCTCGCACTCTGGCGAAGGGGTCCCTAAAGGGGCCCACTAATTCTTACAAACGATTTAGGCGCGATGCAGCGGCGTCATCGCTAGGACGAGATGCTTCGTGCCGTGCTCGTCAAAGTTGACGGCGGCCCTCGAATGTGAGCCTTCTCCTTCGACGCGAACCACCACCCCTGGTCCAAAACGGTCGTGCACGACACGCTCGCCCACGACGAGACCCAACTTTTCGGCGCCCGTGGAACGAACCGGTGGCGCGGCGCCCGTGCCGAAGGCCCGTCCTTCGGTGAAATCGGTACTTCGACCCACGAAACCGTCATCTTCTAATGAGAAACTCGAACGTCGGGTGGGCAACGTCGAGGAGAGATCGGTCACGAGTTCCGAGGGAATCTCTTGGAGGAACCGACTGGCGATGGCTTCGAGGCGCTGGCCCCACATCGTTCGGCTCCACGCGTGGGTCAAGATGAGATAGCGCATGGCGCGCGTGACCCCGACGTAGAAGAGACGACGTTCTTCTTCCAGTTCCGCGTCGTCCGAGAGCGCGCGCCGGTGGGGAAAGACCGTCTCTTCGAGTCCGGTGACCACGACGGCGGGAAACTCGAGGCCCTTCGCGACGTGCAGGGTCATCAGTGAGATGGCCCCCTCGCCACTACCGAGCTGATCGGAGTCCGCGACGAGGGCCATGCGTTCGACGAAGTCCATCAACGTGTCGTACTGGGCCGCGGCCGAGGCGAGCTCGCCGAGATTCTCCAGTCTCGAGTACGCCTCGTCGGAGTCTTCGGCGCGCAGCGCGTCGCCCATGCCCGACTCTCGAACGATCGCGTCGATGATCTCTCTGGGACTGAGATCGTTCGTCAGCGCCCTTAGTTCGTCGAGCATGAAGGAAAACTTCGCCGCCCCCGCGAGCGCTCGACCGTTCAAGCCCGCCGCGGCGCCGTAGTGCGCCGCTTCGGCGAAGGAGAGATCGTGCTCGGCGGCGTAGGCGCCGAGCTTGGCCTGCGCCGATTCGCCAATGCCGCGCTTGGGTTCGTTGATGACTCGTCGAGCGGACGCCTCGTCGCGGGGATTGACGAGAAGCCTCGCGTACGCCAACGCGTTCTTTATCTCCTTGCGGTCGTAAAAGCGCATGCCCGAGACCACCCGGTAGGGAACGTTCGCGCGCAGCATCTCTTCTTCCAGGACCCGACTCTGCGCGTTCGTTCGATAGAAGACCGCCAAGTCGTTCCAGCCCAGGCCGTGCTCGCTGCGCAGACGACGAAGTTCGCTCGCGACCCAGCGACCTTCGTCGTACTCGTCGCCCGCCCGGTAGAGAAGAATCTTCTCGCCCTGGTCGCCCACGGTGAAGAGGTTCTTCGCGTGGCGGCTCGCGTTTTTCGCGATGACGGCGTTCGCCGCGTCGAGAATCGTCTGGGTCGAGCGAAAGTTCTGTTCGAGGAGAATCACCTGCGCGTCAGGAAAGCGCAGTTCGAACTGCAAGATATTGCGCACGTCCGCCGCTCGAAAACGGTAGATCGACTGATCCGAGTCGCCCACCACGCAGAGGTTGCGATGCTCGGCGGCGAGCATCATGACCAGTTCGTTCTGCACCCCGTTGGTGTCTTGGAACTCGTCCACGAGGAGGTACTTGAAGCGCTCCTGGTACGAGTGCAGTACGTGCTCGTCGGCCTTCATCATCGCCACCGCGTTCACCAACAGATCGTCGAAGTCCATGGCGTTGGCGGTGCGAAGACGTTTCGCGTAGAGCTGGTAGATCTCGGCGATGCGGCGGCGCTGGGGGTCGTCGCCGTAGGTGTCGAAGTAGGCCTCGGGCGAGAGCATCTCATTCTTCGCCGCGGAGATCGCCGCCGAGACGCTGCGCGGAGCGAGTCGCTTGGTGTCGAGGTTGAGCTCTTTCATGATGCGCTCGACGGCCGTCTCGGCGTCGCCGGCGTCGTAGATGGTGAAGCCCCGTTCGTAACCGAGCACCTCGGCGTGCGCGCGAAGCATTCGTAGGCACGCCGAGTGAAACGTCGAGACCCACATTCGATCGGCCTCGCCGCCAACCAGTTCGACGACCCGTCGACGCATCTCGTCGGCGGCCTTGTTGGTGAACGTGATGGCCATGATCTCAAAGGGTCGGGCGTCGCCGGTGGCGAGCAGGTGCGCGATACGTCGAGTGAGGACACGCGTCTTTCCCGAACCGGCGCCCGCGATCACGAGCAGTGGGCCGCCCCGTTGGGTTACCGCTTCGCGCTGGGGATCGGTGAGGTCTTGGAGCAACGACTCGGGGTCGAGACGGGTGAGCGAATCACCGCCAGCGTTGTCCCACAGCGACTCGTCAGAGAACGAGCCGCGACTCACTCCCACTCAATGGTGCCTGGCGGCTTACTCGTGACGTCGAGGGCGACGCGATTGACGCCCTCCACTTCACGGATCAAGCGATTCGCGATTGACTCAATCACCTCGTAGGGCAACCGTGCCCAGTCGGCGGTCATGGCGTCGTCGCTCGTGACCGCACGGATGATGATGGGGTACGCGTACGTTCGTCCATCTCCCATAACGCCCACAGTACGCACGGCGGGTAACACGGCGAAACTCTGCCAGAGTTCGCGGTAGAGACCGGCCTTTTTGATCTCGTCGACGACCACGTAGTCGGCGTTTCGAAGAATCTCCGCGCGCTCGCGCGTCACTTCGCCGATGATGCGCACCCCCAGTCCGGGACCGGGGAACGGTTGGCGCCAGACGATCTCGGCCGGTAGTCCCAACTCCTCACCAACGCGTCGCACCTCGTCCTTAAAGAGTGTGCGCAGCGGCTCGACGAGTTCGAAGGTGAGATCCTCTGGTAGACCACCCACGTTGTGATGACTCTTGATGTTCGCGGCGTGTCCCGAGCCCGACTCGATGACGTCGGGATAGAGCGTTCCCTGCACGAGAAAACGAGGGCCGTCGCCGTCTTTGGCGAGGTCGCGCGCGACGTCCTCGAACTCTCGGATGAAGAGCTCGCCAATGACCTTGCGCTTGGCCTCGGGATCGGTCACGCCGGCGAGGGCGCCAAAGAATCGGTCCTGGGCCTTCACGTGAACGAGATCAACCCCGAACTGGCGGGTGAAGGTCTCTTCAATCTGGTCGCCCTCGTTCTTTCGCATAAGCCCGGTGTCGACAAAGACACAGGTCAGCTGCGCGCCCACGGCTTTGGTAACGAGCGCCGCGGCGACGGCCGAGTCGACGCCGCCCGAGAGTGCGCAGAGGACCTTCTCCGAGCCGACCTGTTGGCGAATGGCCGCGACCTGATCTTCGATGATCGACGAGTTCGTCCACGCGGGGGGAATCACGGCGACGTGGTGCAGAAAGTTCACCAGCAGGTCCTGACCGTGCTCGGTGTGACCTACCTCGGGATGGAACTGCACGGCGTGCAGTCGCCGGGCCACGTCTTCCATCACGGCGACGGGCGCTTCCGGCGTCGACCCCGTCACGACAAATCCCTCGGGAGCCTTCGCGATGGCGTCGCCGTGGCTCATCCACGTCGTTGTCGTCGTCGGCCAGTTCGTCATCAACACGGTGGGACCCTCTCGGGTCAGCGCCGTTCGTCCGTACTCACCCACGCCGGTGTTGGCGACCTCGCCGCCGAGCTGTTGGGCCATGAGTTGCGCGCCGTAACAGATGCCCAGTATCGGAATGCCGAGATCGTAGATCGCCGGGTCGAGCAACGGGGCCGGTACGGCGTACACCGACTTTGGACCACCGGAGAGAATGATCGCGCCCGGCGACTTCTTTCGAACCTCGGCGGCACTAATCGAGCTCGGCACGATTTCCGAGAAGACGTGCGCCTCTCTGACACGGCGAGCGATTAGTTGGGCGTACTGAGCGCCAAAGTCGACAACAAGAACGGTGTCGTTCAATGTCCCATGCCCACGCCCTGCGAGCGCTGCATCTGCTTACCCTCGGTCTGTATCGACGGCGCCAACATGATCTCGGCCTTTTGAAACTCTTTTAGGGTCTCGTAGCCACAGGTCGCCATCGAGGTACGAAGGGCGCCGAAGAGGTTGAGTCGTCCATCGTTCTCGTGCGCGGGTCCGAGGAGAATCTCCTTCAGCGTGCCGCGCACTTGGGTGCGCACGCGCGTCCCGCGCGGCAGCGTGGGATGAAAGGTCGCCATGCCCCAGTGAAAACCACGCGCGGGCGCTTCGACCGCGCTCGTGAGAGGAGATCCAATCATCACCGCGTCCGCGCCACAGGCAATGGCCTTGGCGATGTCGCCGCCCTTACTCATGCCGCCGTCGGCGATGACGTGAACGTAGACGCCGGTCTCGTCGAGGTGTCGCATTCGCGCACCGGCCACGTCGGCAATGGCCGTCGCTTGGGGTACGCCAATGCCGAGCACGCCACGCGACGTGCAGGCGTTGCCCGGTCCGACGCCCACGAGCACGCCCGCGGCGCCCGTTCGCATGAGGTGCAGCGCTGCCTGGTAGCTCGCGCATCCCCCGACAATGACCGGCACCTCAAACTCACGAATGAACTTCTTCAAGTTGAGTGGTTCGGCGGTCTTCGAGACGTGCTCCGCCGAGACGACGGTGCCCTGGATGACCAGGATGTCGAGTCCGGCGTCAACGATCGTCTTGGACATCCACGACGTACGCGCCGGCGTCACCGACGCTGACGTCGTGACGCCGGCGTCCTTCATCTGCTTGATTCGTTCCGCCACGAGTTCGAGCTTGATGGGCTCTAAGTACATCTGCTGCATACGGGCGGTGGCCTTGTCGTCGTCGAGTTCGCGGATCTCCTCGAAGAGCGGCATCGGGTCCTCGTAGCGAGTCCAGAGACCCTCGAGGTTCAAGACGCCCAGCCCACCAAGTCGTCCCAGCTCAATGGCGGTGAGTGGCGACATGGCGCCGTCCATGGCCGAGCCGAGCACCGGAAGTTCGAACTTGTACGCGTCAATCTGCCACGTAATATCAACGTCTTCGGGGTCGCGAGTGCGCCGTGACGGCACGATCGCGATGTCGTCAAAGCCGTAGGCCTGACGAGCTGATTTGAAGATGCCGATCTCAACTTCCGCCATGAAGTCCTCCGATAGAAAACACCACAAATCCAATGAGTGTTTCTACCAATCTACTAGGACGGTCGTCCTCTTGATCCGTGTTCTCGAGTCCGGGGAACCCCGATGACGAGACAGAGCAGTTCAGTCAAGACGCGCGCCGTCGCTCCCCAGACCACGTCACCGGGAACCTTGAAAAAGTAAATCGGAAAGAAGCCGTCTTCATCGGCACCCGGGCGAAGTAGCGCCCGGCGCCAGCGCTCTTCGACGAACGCTTCATCCGCGACCAAGTCCGCGAGTGTCACGGTAAAGGCTCGATCGACTTCCGTGGGGTCAATCGTGAGTTCGGGACGTTCCGGCAAGAGTCCGACAATGGGCCAGATCGAAGAGCCCGAAGCAAAGCTCACGATGGGGCTCAACCAGGCCAGGGGCGTGATCGTTGAGGGGTCCAGTCCGACCTCTTCTCGTGCTTCGCGAAGCGCGGTTTCGACGGCGGTTTCATCGTCTTCACATCGACCGCCGGGAAGGGCGATCTCGCCGCGATGATGGCGCAGCGTTAGTGAGCGGCGAGTGAGAACGACGTGCGTCTCGCCCTCTTCTTCAAAGAGGGCCACCAGCACGGCGGAACGGCGCGTGGTGGGCACCGGCCAAGCGTCGGCGACGAGCGAGAGTTCTTCCGGATGATCGGGCAAGGGATGGGTCGCTAACAGGCGATTTTCGCGGCGAAGGCGCGATACCACCAAATCGAGTGAGAGACCCGACCTCGCCGACACGGGAAGTGACGACCAGGGCGCGAGCGCGCCGGGCTCGACCTTCTCGGGATCGGGAATGATCTGAGGATACTGATGGCCGACAAAGCGCGCCGGTCGCTCGTCATTAGACGTCATCGTTCATCCTCTAGACTGTTGTTGCGATTGACGTACTTACGGTAACGCACTCGGTCCCCGACTCCCCCAGGAGAAACCTCCCCCTTGAAATCGCTCGCCCGCTTCTGTGTTCGCTATCGCTGGTACGTCCTTGGGGCGTGGATTGCGCTCTTTATTCTCATCAACATCATTTCTTTCTCCGTCGGCTCGGCGTACTCGAACGCCTTTAGCCTTCCGGGCACCAACTCCACGCAAGCCGAGGCACTGCTCACCAAAGGGTTCACCGGCCAGTCCGGCGACGCCGACCAAATCGTCTTTCAGTCCTTTGGTGGCTCCGTCGCGTCGCACCAGACGACGATTCAAGCGATGTTAGAAAAGGTCGAAAAACTCCCGATGGTCGCCAGCGTCACGTCGCCTTTTTGTAGTGGCGCGTTCGCCACGAGCGAGACGCTCCCCAACGGCACCTGTTTTGGATCCGCGCAGGTCGCCAAGAACGGCACCATCGCCTACGCGGTCGTGCACTTCTCAAGGACCGCGAACCATCTGAAGGACCCGCAGATCAGGGCCGTCGAGACGGCCGCCATCGCGATTCGTTCCGCTTCGCTCAACGTTCAGTTCGGCGGCAACGCTTTTGGACAGTTGGACTCCGTGACCGGCAGCCCCTACGAGGCCTTCGGCCTCATCGCGACGGCCATTGTCTTGGTCTTGGCCTTTGGTTCGTTTTTCGCCATGCTCTTACCCCTCGGCGTGGCCCTCTTCGCGCTCGGCATTGCGCTCGCTGGCGGAATTCTCCTCAGTCACGTCCTCGCCATCGCGCAGTTCGCTCCGATCCTGGGTTCTCTCATCGGCCTTGGCGTGGGGATCGACTACGCGCTCTTCATCGTCACGCGCTCTCGTCAAGAACTCAAACGCGGCGCCAGCGTCGAAGAGGCAGTCACGACCGCGCTGAACACCTCGGGCCGCGCCGTGCTCTTCGCGGGCTCGACGGTGTGCATCGCCTTGCTCGGAATGTTGATCCTCGGACTCTCGTTTTTGAACGGTGTCGCGGTGTCGGCGTCACTCACCGTCTTGATCACCATGCTCGCTTCGGTATCTCTCCTTCCTTCGCTCTTAGCCTTTCAAAAGCAGCACGTCCTCAGCCGGCGCGAACGACGCACTCTTCGCCAAGACGGACCCGGACCCGTCGTCGTTAGTGGGCCCTGGCAGCGGTGGGCGAACTTCGTTTCGCGTCATCCTCGGGTGCTGACCGTGGCGGCGCTCGCGGTGATCGCCACCTTCGTGGCTCCGTTCTTCTCTCTCAATCTCGGTAGTTCCGACCAAGGATCGGATCCGGCGAACTCGACGACGCGCCAGGCGTACGACCTCTTGGCCCAGGGCTTCGGGCCAGGTTTCAACGGTCCGCTCACCATCGTGGGCGCCATCCACAACGCCAACGACAAGTCGGCGATGGAGAAGCTCGACACGTTATTGACGAATAAGCCCGGCGTCGCCGCCGTTCAGCCCCTCATCACGAATCCGTCGGGCACCGTGGGCATCATCGACGTGATACCGACGACCAGTCCCCAAGACGCGAAAACGGCCAACCTCATATTGACCATTCGATCGCAGTACATCCCGGCGGCCACGAAAACGTCACACACCGCAATCTTCGTCGGTGGCCTCACTGCAATCTTCGTGGACTTCGCCGCCGTCCTGACGAGCAAACTTCCGCTCTTCGTCGGAGTCATCGTGCTCTTGGGCTGTCTGTTGTTGATGGTGGCATTCCGGAGTGTCCTCGTTCCGATCGTCGCGGCGGTAATGAACTTGCTCGCGGTCGGCGCGTCGTTTGGTCTCGTCGTCGCGGTCTTTCAGTGGGGCTGGGGTAGCGCGCTCCTCGGCGCAGGCACCGGGCCGGTGGAGTCCTTCTTACCGATCATCATGATCGCCATACTCTTCGGACTCTCGATGGACTACCAGGTCTTTTTGGTCTCGCGCATGCACGAAGAGTGGTTGAACACCAATGACAACGAAGAGGCCATCATTCGGGGCCAGGCCAACACCGGTCGGGTCATCACGGCCGCCGCTCTGGTCATGATCTGCGTCTTTCTCTCCTTCGCCATTGGCGGACAGCGCGTCATTGCCGAGTTCGGCATCGGCCTTGGAGGAGCGGTCTTGATCGACGCCTTCGTGATTCGAACTGTCCTCGTGCCGGCGTTAATGCACTACATCGGTAAAGCCAACTGGTGGATGCCTCGCTGGCTGAACCGAGTGGTTCCTCATGTCGCCGTAGAAGCAACCGAGTAAGCGAGTAACCGAAGGAACCTACATCGAAGAGCAGAAGTGTGGGTTCTCTTCGGGTCTCCGATACTGGTCATGGCCTCGCAGGCTCAAGCCGCCAATGCTTGGTAGCAGATCTGTTGCGTCGGGTCTCCGACACCAACAATCTCCGCCCAGTGCGGAGTCAATGTTTGAGTGCCCCACGGGCCTCGCGGATGGCGTAATAGAGGATTACGTAACCCGCCGCGGGATCGGCCCACCACCAGCCGACGAAGGAATTCAATATGAGGCCCGTGAGCACTGCCGTGGCAAGGATTCCGTCGATCATCGTGACGCGACCTTCCGCCTTGAGCACCGGATTGTTTAAGGCCGCTCCAATCCTCGCTTTCCCCGTAGCCAGGGCAAACATGACCAAGGCGGTCACCCCAGTCCAGACGATGCCGATCGGACTGTGACGTGGCCGGAAGCCAGCAGCGAGAACAATCGTGCTTTGCACCGCTAGGTAAATGGACAACGCCACAAACGCAGACCCAATCATCCGCATTGACTTGTGCTGTCGGTTTTGTGCAACGTCAGCGAGTTCCCAGAGCACGACCGTGGACGCACCAATCTCGATTACGCTGTCCAAGCCGAATCCTGCCAGAGCAACGGATCTTGCCGCAATCGCGGCGTACGCGAGAACAATCACGCCTACAACGTTCCAGCCAAGCGTCATAACTTCGAGCTGCCGTCCACGTCTTAGAGGACTCCGGTCTCGTCCTTCATCAGGCTCATCGGTCACCGCAACAACCTAGGACTTCCGATCCAGAACTCGACGTGTATTCGATGAAACATTCTGGTTGCAACGCACTAACTCACTACAGTCTCGACGCGCCACAAGCGAATTCGCCAGTCGGAGATTGTGGACATCGGCTCACCGACCAGAACCCGCACACTCATTGGCAGCGCAAGACCTATGAGGA
>OBLU010000618.1_pt1 | contig 33526 bp, 25 predicted proteins | sample 1518681 | NCBI WGS metagenome assembly OBLU01 (sample SAMEA3539304, study PRJEB22396) | soil metagenome | biome: tundra; feature: field; material: soil | place: USA | collected 2010-05 | depth 0.15 m
GATTGAGCGCGGCGGTGAAGCAGCGGGCGGCGGTGGATTTACCGGAGCCGACTTCGCCGGTGAGCAGGCCGGCGCCGTGATGATCGGCCAGAAACTGCAACCGCGCTTTGGCCCGATTCCAGGCCTGCGAAGGGAACAGCTGTTTGGCGTCGGGGCTGTCGCCGAAGGGCGTCTTTTCGAAACCGAAGAAACCGGCGGAATACACCCACCGAGATGCAGGCAATCTTGCGCAGTCGTCTGACAGTCGAACGGCTCTACAGCACGCGCGCCGCCACCAGGTCGGTCGCAAGGTCCTGACCACCAGTGTGGCCAGTGTGACCTGCCCCTCCCGTCTCAGAGCGCAATGGTGTATCTTCAATTGAGAACACACGGCTATGTTCTTGCGAGCAAAAGCAAAAGGGCGTTCCGAAGGGCGATACCGCCTGCTCGAGGTGATCGGAGAAGGTGGAATGGGGGTCGTATGGAGGGCGTTTGATGAAAAGCTGAACGCTCACGTCGCGGTAAAAACCCTACTCGACAGCTTCGACCGCGACGCATTCGATCGATTCCAAGACGAATGCAAGAAACTGGCTGGGTTGCCGTATCACTCTAACATCATCCGCATTATGGATGTGGGTGAGATCGAGCAGGACGGGCGGCAGAAGCCGTTCTTCGTGATGCCGTTGCTGGATGGCGCGACGCTTGCTGAATTACTGCAGCGCAAGGCGATGAAACAGTCGCGGCTGGAGCTACTCCTTTCGAAAAAGACGGCGCTGGCCGAGTTCCTTTCCGGTCCGGATGAGAAACTCCCAGCAGCGAGGATCATCGAAATCATTTGCCAGGTCTGCAAGGGGCTTCAAGTGGCCCATCAGAATGGCATCATTCACCGCGATATCAAGCCGAGCAACATCTTTGTTCTAAGCGACTTTTCGGTGCAGATCATCGACTTCGGCGTTGCGCGCCGCACCGATGGCGAAAGCGGCACGATCGGGTGGAAGGGCACGATTCCCTACATGTCCCCCGAGCAAGTGCAGTTTAAGCCGCTCACAACAGCGTCAGACATCTTCTCGCTGGGCGTGGTCTGCTATGAAGCACTGGTCGGACATCGGCCGTTCACGGGCAAGAGCAACACGGAGGTCGCGGAGGCGATCGTGTGGCACAATCCGAAGGTTCCCCACGAAGTTGCGCCCGTGAAGGTCGCCATCAGCCAGGCTGTTTTCAAAGCCCTCGCGAAACAAAGCGACAACCGTTATCTCACAGCATCGGAGTTCGGGGATCATCTCAGCCGGGCTCTGGCACTTGGAGATGCCGATCTGTTCCCGCTGCCCCGCCCGCGCCTTGCGCTTGCCGCCGAGTACCACGCCAAAGGCAATGACGACGGGGCGTTGAAGCTACTTGAGTCCCTCCACGTGGAAGGCATCAGCCATCCGGAGATCAGTCAATTGCGCGAGCAAGTGGATTCTTCGCTGCGAAGGAAGCGGATCGAGGAGGGGATCGCCGCGAGCCGCTCCTTAATCGAGGTTCGCGAATACGACCAAGCTGTCCGGAACCTGAATCAGGTGCTTGCGGAAGACCCGGGCAACCCCACCGTATTGGCGCTCGTGAAGGAAATCGAAACGCGCCGGACCGATGCCGATGTCGAAGAATTACTCCGGCAGACGCGCCGGCAAATGGACTTGTACGACTTTCCAGCAGCGAGGGGTACTCTTGAACGCGTGCGCAAGCGCCGGCCCAAAGACCCGCGCATGAGCCAGTTCTCAATCGAGTTGAACCGCATCGAAGAGGAATACGAACAGCTACGAAAAGAGCGCCAGCGCCTATACGATGCGGCGCGCAGCGCGTTCGAGAGAAGAGATATCAGTTCGGCTCGAAGTCACGTGAGAAAGCTTGCAGCACTGGACGAGTTGCATCCGGACGCGCCGAACCCGAAATCGGCTGAGGTCGGCAGTATGCTCTCACAAGTCGAGGCCGAGCAGGCTGCGATCGACGCAGCGTTGGGTGAAGCGCATCGACTGATCGGAACCAACCAGTTGGCCGAAGCGTTGGAGATATGTTTAGCTCAGCTAGCGAAGTATCCTGCCAACGAACACTTTCTGCATCTCCAGTTTCAAGTCGAGGAAGTACAGCGGCAAGCACTCGCCGATACCATCCGCGAGACCGATGCGTTGCTCCGCGTCGAGCCTGACTTGATGAATCAAGAAAAGCTCCTCCTGTCCAGGACGCAGCAATACCCGGGTGAATCGCACTTCCTGCAGGCACTGGAGCGGACGAAAAAGCTGCGGGTGGTCGTCGACGAGATCGCGGCTCGGGCGCGAGCTTATGAAGCGGACAAGGCCTTCCAGGAGGCGCAGCAGGAGTGGCAGAAGATGACCGCCCTCTACGCCCGGTACCCAGGGCTACAGACGGAGTTGGACCGGGTTGCGGCGCGCCGGGTGGAACAAGAGAGGCGGCAACGCAAGGAGAAACTGACGCAGCAAGTCCACCGGGAGATCGATCGGAAGGAGTTTGAGACGGCCCTGGCTACTTTGGCGCGCGCCGCGAATGAGTTTCCCAATGATCGGGAACTGGCAGCGCTTGACGCCCTTGCCCAAGCCGCATTGAAGTCAATAGAAAGCGCTCAGGCACTCTTGCGGCGGGGAGCGGAACTTTGCGCCGCAGGTCAGTTCCAAGAGGGCCTGGACCTGCTGAGGCAAGCGCACGCTCTGGACCGCGAGGCGGTAGCGGTCTGCGCCGGGTTGGTCGACGGTTTGCTGGCGTACGCGAGCAGTGTCCAGAAGACCGATCCGGCGGCGGCCGAAGCAAGCGTTCGCGAAGCCCTGGAGATCGATCCGGAACACCCAGGCGCGAGAGACCGCTTGGACGTCCTGCTGGAGACACGCCATGACGAATTCGTCACGGCGTGTATTGCCGATTCGCTGGACAAGGAGAGCCAAGGCGATTTGCTCGGAGCCCTACGACTCGTCGAGCCGGCGATTCGCGATTATCCCAAGGACGAGCGGTTGGCTGCCCGCCAAGAGAGTTTACGAAAGAAGCTGGGCGACAAAGCTCCGCCTATTCCAGCACCGCGGGCCCCTGTTGATGCGGGTGCTGCAGTGCTGGAGGACGCAACAGTTCCAGCAGCAAGTTTGGATGGTACGCAGCCGCCGGGGACCTGGTACAAAACTGTCGAAGACGAACAGGCCGACGCGCGCGCCGCAGCCGCTCGCACTGACCCTGGAGTGCAACAAGACCCCGCTGCGGGCAAGGCTGACGCTGCGAAAGAACCCTCGATCACGCGGACCTCCGCCCGAAAATGGCTGGTGTGGGGGGCGGCGGCGAGTACGGTTGTAGCGATCCTGATCGCGATTCTCATTGTGATGAAACCCGTGCCTGTAGAGAAGGCGCTCGCAGAGGCGGTCGTCCAGGCTGGATCCTCACCGCTAAGGAAGGAACGGCGCGCGAGCTCGGCCAGCTTGATGACTATCCATAAAGGGCAGCGGGTAATGGTTCTCGAGCGGATCCGCGCGGATACGCCATTCATTCGCGTTCAGTTCGTTTCCCCCAAACTTGTCTCGCGGCCGGGATTTGTTCGAAGGGCAGATCTGACCGGCTGGAACGAGCAATTCTCGTGGGATGCCCTGATGCTCGCGCAGCCGCCGGAAGGCGCAAACGAACCTGAGAGGCTGCGATTTGCCGAAGCGCTCGTCGAGTTTAGCCGGAAGTTTCCGGGACATCAGGCGGACCTGGCTAGGCTTCAAGCAGCTCAGTTGTATCTCGGAGTAGCCTCCGAGGCCGGTAAGGGGGGCGGTCCAACCGCATCGATTGACGAAAATCTCGATAAGGCTGAAGGGGCGCTTAGCACTATCGGGAAGGATGAGGCCGACGAGGCAGCTCGTCTTGGCGATATTATTGCCCAGTTGCGACAGCACAAATCTCCGCCACCGCCTTCCCCGCCGCATGACCCGCGGCTAATCAAGCTCTATACGGAGGCCGTGCGTTTACGCGATGAGGGCAAACTCCGAGAAGCCCTGAATCTGCTCATGGAAGCCCTTCGAATAGATCCTCACTACGACCCCGCGCTCCGTTTTAAGAATACGATTGAAGACATGTTAAGGATACTTGACAGGTGAACACTTATGCGAACCAGCACCATAGCGTTATCGTGCATCCTGTTCCACGCCTCGTCTGGCCAGTTTGCCGCTGCTCAACAACGCGAGACGAAGAAGTGTCTCGGTGTGAGCAACGTTCTGGAGTACCTCGGGCGGTCCAAGAAGAGCCCTCCAACCTACCCGCAGGCCGTGCTCATTCTCGACGTCCAAATGCGCGGTTTCTGCGGACAACCGACGCCAGGGGAATTGGAGAAGATTCGCCTTGCGGGGGCCACACCCGCGTTAATGAACCTCATCGCGCCGCCGTCGACGCATATTCTTGATCCGATTAAGCCGCCGCCCCCACCTCCAGTTAAAGAAGGTCTTCTCCACGTTCTTTGCCAGCCCGTCGATTGTCAGGTGTTCGTGAACGGGAAGCTTCATGGACCAACTGCCGGAGGCGAACTCTCGGAGACCCTGCCACCCGGCCTCATTTCTGTTACCGCGAAGCGCGAAGACTATGACGTAGAGCCTGCGCTACTCAATGGTGAAATCAAAGATAAAGAAACAACCACGATACCCTTCGATCTAAAGGTTGCGCGGATTGCGCTGGAAACTGCCGGGAGTAAATTGTTCGATCGAATGTTCCAAGCACTCGGTGGTGAGGAAGGCATCAAAGCACTCAGCTTTTTCAAAGTGAAAGGCCCGCTCATCTGCTACGACCGCGAAGGCCAGCAGACCGCGTGGGACATTTCCGCTAATGTGAAATTGCCTGCCGAGGCTCGTTTCGACGTGTCTCGAAGCGGCAGTAAAACCGCGTACCAGATCGCCAACAGCGAAATCGGGATGGAGTGGAACAAAAAGGAAAAACCGTCGCCGCAACTCGAAGACTTGGATTTGGCCTTGCGGCGCTTCCAGGATCAGCAGATCGCCCGTGTTGTGGGGCACTTCCGGACCGGTGGGTTCAAGTTCGTCGCTTCGGAGTTGACCGTTAAGCCCGGTGATGAACCTGTGGTTACCGCGGAGGGCGGCGGACAGACATACCGAATCCGAATCGGCACCGATATGCGCCCTCGGGAAATCCTTTTTGAGTCGGGGTTAAACAAGGGCCTGAAAATAATATATTCGGATTATGTGGAGAGCGCCGGCACCGCTTATCCGCTATCTCTTGAGATTCAGTATCTCGATTCGGAGCACCATGGAGTGGCGGCGAAATTCCGGTCCGTGGTTCTGAACCCAGCCGATGTCAAGGATGCCGATCTTCACCTCAAGAAGAAGGGCACAGGCCTCAGTAAGTTAGGGATGTAGTCCGATGCAGCGCTCCCGGCGGTTTTGCCTTAACGTGTGTCGGAGACTCCTAACGGAGTGCCTGGTCGCGTTTTGCTTCTTTGCGTCCGGAACACATGCGCAGGAGCACCGGTCTGAATCGTCCCACCCGGTGCAACCTGCCGTTACGTTCGACGGTCTAGCCCATTATTTACAGCATGGGGTCCGCGAAAAGGAAGCGGACGCAATATTGATCAAGCTGATCGAGAGATTTGGTCTTGCCTTTCACCCAACGCCCGAACAGCTATCCCGCCTTCAGAACCTAGCAGCGTCCCAACCGCTTCTTACCGCAATCGCCAGTGCACGATTTCCCGCTCCAGCGCCCGCTCCGCCCGAAGATGGCGCCCTATCGATTACGTGCGAGCCGCTGGATTGCGACCTTTGGTCCAACGACGCACCGCTTGGCCGAACGACAGGAGGGGTGCTTCCCTGGGTCAGGCTGCGTCCAGGACCCGTAACGATTGTTGCATCGAGGGCGGACTACGACTCACCGCCCGATCGGCAAGAGTTTGTGCTCGCGGCCGGCGAGCGGCGGAAGATCGCCTTTGCGACCGAGCCTTCGCGAACTTACTTGAGCGGCCTCGGCGCACGCCTTTTTGAGCACATGCTCAGGACGGTGGGCAGTCCGGCTGCCACTCAGTCGCGCTCGGTCCGAGCGGTGGGAAGCCTATACCTGCGCGAACGCGACGGTCGCATCACATCCTGGTCGATTTCCGCATGGATTCGCGGCACCGAATTGGTACGGCTGGACGCCTCACGGTTGAACGAACGATACACCTTCCCCAAGCACACCGTCCGCAAGAAAAGAACCGCCGCAACGAAGAGCGCTCCGCAACTGGACACTGCCGCCGCGCTGCTACCCGCTGCCTTGCTGCGGCACCAGATTTCCTTGTTGACGGCTCCTGGCATGACGGTCGAAGCAACCGATACGAAGGATCAAGTACTTAGCGTGCGAGGACCATCTGGGGCCTATCTCGTAGAGCTCGACCAGTCATTTCGTCCAACACAGATTCGCTACCAGGACGATGCGCATGCCGACAGCGCCTCGTACGTGTATTCTGAATATTCTGAGTGTGATGGCTCTCTTTGGCCCGGGTTAATTCAGGTGACAAATCCTGGATCTCAAGTCGCGTTCGAAGCACGATTCGCGGATCTCAAATACTCCGACGAGCCGGCGGGGCGAAACTCCGGGGGAATTCGTTGAGTTATCCTGGCATGGCGTGGCATTGGTGTGGGTTGCATCAATCTCACTTGCGTGGGTCAAAGGCACACAGAGGCGGAATGGGGTGCGCCGAATGATTGCCCGCTACCGGTTGACGCCGATCGCGAGCATCTGCGCGCTCGTCGTCTCCGCAGCGCAGTCGGGAAGCACTCAAGCGGTCGAGCATTCTCAAAAGGCGCTCCCGACCGCTCACCGGGCCGATGCCGCGGCCCCGCTATCCATACAGAAGATCCGGGCAGCGCTGGAGAGCACTCGTAGCTCGCTCGACGGGGCGGCGGAATTGGCGCCATTCTTCGAACGGCTTCACCGTCTTTCCAGCGAAGCTTCCGCCGAACCGGCGCATATTCTGCACTTTGGTGACTCGCATACAGCCGGGGACGAGTGGACCGCGGCACTCCGCAATCTGTTCCAGAAGCGTTTCGGGCGAGGGGGAGCGGGATTCTCGCTTGCCGGTCAGCCATTCGCCGGCTACCGGCGTGTCGACGCCTCGGGAGGGTCAACCCCCGGCTGGAAGGCCGCTGGTCGAGGTTCTGGCGCCGGCGACGGTTACTTCGGATTAGGCGGGGTCAGCATGGCCGCAGAGCAAGCCGGCCAATCTGTCTACCTGAATACCGAGTGCGATCTGATCGAGATTCAATACCTTCAGCAGCCGCGCGGAGGAAACGCGGCCTTGTACGACGCAGGCCAACTTCTGTGGGAGTTCTCGACCTCGGGCGATCTCCAACCAGAGTTTCGTACGTTCGGGGTGCCACCGGGCGCTCACCGGTTTCGTCTCACGACAACCAGCGCCAAGCCGGTGCGGCTATTCGGGTGGGTGACGGACAAGCGCCAAGGCATTACCTATGAGTCGCTTGGGCTAAACGGCGCGCGCGCGTCGGTTATGCTGCATTGGAATGAGGAGATGTTCGCGACTTATTTGCGCCGGCGCGATCCCGCTTTGATCGTGTTGGCGTACGGAACCAACGAAGCCGGCGACCATGTGGATGCGGAGCGCTATGAGGAGATGTTCTCGAAACTGTTGAGCCGGCTGCGGCGGAGCTCACCGGAGGCGGCGATTGTAGTGGTCGGCCCGCCCGATGTTACTTTGCGGAGCCTGGGTCGAGTTCGCTCTGCAACCGAGGTCGACCGGATCGCGAGGGCACAACAGAACTCAGCGCAGAGCAACGGGTGCGCTTTCTGGGACATGCGCGAGCATATGGGAGGGGCCGGCTCGATGAGCGAATGGGCTCGTGCGGGGTTGGCGCAGCCTGATCTGCTTCACTTCACGGCGGCGGGTTACCATGCGCTTGCCGAAGCTCTGTTTTCCGACCTGATGGGCTACTATGCTACCTACGAACGTATCCGGTCAGAGGTCATCGAAGAGACCTCCCAGGACTAACACGAACGGGTTTCGTGAGGCCGGTCCCCGTCCATTCTAATCGACCCCGAAATCATAGCCTTTTCCCAAAAGGCCTTTGGACTCGTCTCCACTGCCCAGAATGAAGAAGAGATATTCGCCTTTTTTGGTGACGCCGACCGATAACCGGTATAACCCCGGAGCCATTTGCTTGGATTCGAACGAGGCCCGTGCACTGAACGGGAACACCGGCTTTCCCGGCGCCGTCCCAAAGTCGAGATTCCGGCGGCCGGCCGCCGGTTCGAGCCGCAGCAGCGCATAGTCGTCGATCGCGCCCTTCTCCGCGAGCCGGAGAAAAAAAACGGCCTCGGCCCCAGCCGTTAGACGACGTTTCGCCTTCGCGTCCACGATGGATCCGACGATGTGACCCTTGAGCAGACCGAACAGCTTCGAGTTCTTCCCGGCTTCCTTGGTTGACACAACGGGCCTTAAATCCAGCGGAGAAAAATCTTTCGTCCCTGTGAGATAGTAAAGCCCCACATCGGGCGGAGTCCTGGCCGCGACTGGATCCAGCGGGCGAGCGGGCACGGCAGGCGCCGGGGGCGGGGATGCCCCTCCCGGTGGAGCAGTGAGCGGTTGGGTTGGAGGGGCATACGGCTTGCTGGGATCGAGCAAATACTCGATCACAATCTGGCTCACGCCGGACTTCTTCAGTTCGATGATTTCCGCGGTGTTAAGATCGAATGGCTTGGCTTTGCTCTTGATCGCCGCAATGATAAGGTCGTCGGTTAGCCCGGACTTGACCATCGTGACGACCTCCTCCACGGTCAATGTTCCGGTCGCCGCCTTGCGTGCCTCCTGCGCCGTAAGTGAACCCACAACGAGGACGGCTCCGCCGAGCAGCAGGGCCAGCGCCACCGACTTGCGCCGCGCCCGGATCGGAGGTAGCCTACTTAGGAACGTTGTCATCGGAGCACCCATATGTCGTCGGCGGCTGCCAGCGCTGGAGTTCAAGGCGCCAACAGACTCGGTTTGCTTTTTCAGCATATCCTAACCGGGATCGTTCGGATTCAGACCGGCAAGCAGAAGATCTCTGACGTCGAAACGCTGCGACGAAGGATGAAGGGCGCACTCGAACAGGCGCAGCAAGAAGCCACCTCGGCCAGGTACGATGTTGCGTCCATTCGCGACGCCTCGTTCGCCGTGGTGGCTCTGCTCGACGAGACCATCTCTTCCTCGAAGGAGATGAACGCCGATGAGTGGCAAAAACGTCCCTTGAATATTGAACTTTTCGGTCAAGCCGTAGCCGGCGATGTATTCTTCGATCGCCTCCTGGAATTGGAGCGGCGTCCGGATTCCAGTCAACTGGTGGACGTATTGGAACTGTACTTGTTGTGCCTCCTTCTCGGTTTTGAGGGGCGGTTCGCGCCTCCCCTTCGAGGAGAGGCGTACCGGATTATGCAACGCCTTCAGCGGCGGATTGAGACAGCCCGGCAAAGCGATTACCGCCTTTCCCCGCCGGTTGAGATACAGAAGGAATTCACGGGGCCCCCGGCGAAGGCAGTCTTTCCGAAGTACTTGCGGGCAGGGGGGGCGGTCTTGGGCGCGGTACTGCTGTTCGTGGTGTACTCGATGGATTTGTGGGGACGCCTGAACGAATTGAGAGCAGCGGCAGCCAGCCTGAGGTAGCCAGATATGATCCGCAGACTACTTCTCATTCTTTTCCTGTATCTTCTGCTGGTTTGGACTTTATCGTACTTATACGCATCGGCAACGCTTGCGCAGACCGCGATGTTCTGGTCCGCCATGGGGGTGGCTGTTTTGCTCGCAGGCCTGATCGGCGAACGCCTTTGGGCTTGGTGGCGCACGCGACGGGTCAAGCCAGCCGTAACAACGGCGCCCGCTGAACGCCGGACGCCGCCAGTCCAAAGCGAGGAGGAGGCCGCCTTGACAAGCCTGATCGCCGAAGCCGACCAACGCCTCGCGGAAGCTCCTCGTCAGCCTAACAGCCGTGCTCCGCGCGTCGCCGATCTGCCGCTTTGCCTCGTGATCGGGCCTTCCGGAGCGGGTAAGACGGCCGTAATGCAGTCTTGCGGGATCGAACCCATCCTGCTGGCGGGCCAGGCTTTAGGCCCTGCGGGGGCCGTTGCTCCCACTCGCGTTGGCAACATCTGGCTTGCCCAGAACTCAGTGTTCGTGGAGGTCGCCGGGCGGGTGTTCGACGGAGACCCAGCGCGTCTGGTCTCACTGATGAACATCCTCTTCGGACGCAGCAAGGTCGCCGGATGGCGCTCGTGGTGGAAGGAGCCGCATCCGGCGGCTGACCTGCGAGGGGCTCTTCTCGTCTGCGAGTCGTCTATCTTTGTGGAGCCCGAGGTTTCCAGACTGGACCGGCTCGCGCAGCACCATCGGGAGCGCTTGGGCGTATTGGCCCGATTTGCGGGAGAAGATCTGCCGGTCTATGTGCTCCTGACAAAGGCCGACACGGTTCGCGGGTTTCCCGAGTTCTTTGCGCGCAGCGGAGCGCCGGACCTGGAGCAGGTTTTCGGCGTGCTAACGAGTCAGCCGGCCGCGGCCGAAACGGAGAACCGCGTTTGGGCAGAGTCGGAAACCAAGCGGCTCAACCGGCAATTCCAAGAGTTGATCTTGCGCCTGGACGAGCGGCGACGCCTGGCTCTGTCGTTGGAGGGAGACGCCCGACGGAAACCCGCGATCTATGAATTTCCACGTGAGTTCAAAAAGATCCGTACCCCGCTGGTCCAGTTCCTGGTCGACGTGTTTCAGCCCGATCCGCTAAGGTTAGGCGCTCGTTTGACCGGGTTCTTCTTCACGGGGGTTCTGGCCGGAGAAGCGCCCCACGCCGCGGAACAACCGCAGACAATTGTGCCAACCATGGGCGTATCTGAGGCTACTGAAATATTCCAGCCCGATCTCACTATCATTCAAAGGCGGCCGGTCCAGGGGGGCTATGCGACCGCAGATCGAGACCGCCGTGCATTTGTGGCTGAGTTTTTCCGGAACGTGCTGCTCCGGCATCGTCCGGCGCCAATTCGGCGGGCTGTGGTACTTTCCCCTTTTGAGCGAAAACAGAGGATCGCGACAGCAGTCGCCTGCGGTCTCTCCTTGCTCCTGGGGATGGCCTGGACCGTCTCCTGGCTCAACAATCGCGCTGCGGCCGCCGCGATCGGGAGGGCCATCGCCGGCCTTCAAAAAGCTCCGGCCGACGTTAGTTTGGCGGGTCTGACAGCAATCGACGAACTCCGCCAGCAGTTGATGTTGCTGGACGGTTCGGAATCGCTCACCCGGCGCTGGGGCCTGTACCGGGGCGAGGAACTGCGACGAATCGGCTCCATGGCGTACTTTGAACGTCTGAAACACGCGAGTCTGGGGCGAATCGACGGGACGCTCGCGTCCCAACTGCTTGGTGCTGGAGCGGATTCCCAAGTCAGCTCGGATTTGGTCTATGACCGCTTGAAAGCTTATCGCACGATTTCGGGCGCTTGCGCAGTCGATCAGTTGCTTGTGCTGAGAGTGCTCCGGGCTAGTGTTCCCCAGACCCATCCCGACCTGGGGAGCGAACAGTCGGCCCTTCTCTCCAGGCAGTTGGAGTATTACACCTCCAGGCTGCGACCGCTTCCGGTGAGACTTGACGAGATCCAGGATGCCGTGGAGAAGGCGCGCGCGTACCTCCGGCAAAATGGAGGGCTAGAGCAGCAGTTCCGTTCCATGTTGACTGCAGTGCAGGAGAAAGTAGGAAGGTCAGCTCCCGCCGACTCGCTTGACTATCAAGGATTGATGGACGGACCCTCCGAGATATCGCGCGTGTTCACGCCGAAGGGAATGGCTACGTTTGAGGAGTACGTCGCCAACGGCGATCCTGAAACGGGCAAGGACCGTTGCGTGATGGGCGACGCGACGGGGGGCGCCCAAGCCTCCAGCAAAGAGGAATTGAAAGCGCGCTTCTATCGTGAATACGCGGCGAAGTGGCGCGAGTTTCTGGCTAGTTGCAAAGTTCGCCCGTTCGGTTCGCTGGAGGATTCGTCTCGGCGCCTGGCCGGACTTACCGACGCGACCAAGTCGCCATTGCTCGGCGTAATCAAACTGGTCGCCAGTAACGCTGTGGTTTTGCAATCGAAGACCGAAACAACGTTCTTGGAAACGGCCAAGGAAACGGTCAAACAGAAAGTCGGCTGGAAGGATCAGGAACACAAGGCGGACGCCAATTCCCAAGGCTCTGCGACGCCCGCTTCGCTGAAGGCGGATCTGCAAGCGAAACTGCTGCAGCCCGCACTCTTCATCGTCCCGCCACCGTTCGATCACACGGTCAACGATAACGACGTGGCATACGTCAGGGGCTTGAGAGATCTCGGGAACGCCATGGGTAGTTTTGCGCACGCAGCCAGTGCGGACAGGCCGGCCAAGCTTCAGGAGGCGCAAGCTGCGGCCGCTAAGGCGCGAGAAGCCCAGAGCGCGTTGGCGGACAAATTCTCGGATGCCGGCCGTTTCGGCTTGGCGGACCCTGTTACAGAGCTTCTGTCGCAGCCGATCAGATTTGCGGATGCCCTAATCGGTGCGAATAAGGACACCTCGGGAGGCCCACAAAAGGACGCCGAGCTCAGGAACCTTTGCACAAGACTGAAGCCGATCCTCACATCGTACCCGTTCAGTCCCGGAGAGCCAACGAGGGAAGCGAGCTTGAAAGATCTCAAGGATGCATTTGCGCCCAAGACGGGGTGGATTTGGCCATACGCGGAATCAGCCGATTTTCTGGCACGGCAAGGGACGGAGTGGCAGGAGAAAACCAGTCAGCCGCTTCGGGCGAACCCCGACTTGGTGAAACTCTTGAACGCCGCTCAGCGGCTTACGGACGCTTTTTTTACCGGCGCGGACCCGCACTTTCAATACACCTTACGACCCTGCACCGCTCACCCCGAATGCGACACCCAGCTGCCGATCAAACTCGTTTTGGATGGAAAGGAGTTGTCGCCGGACAGCGTGATGCGGGTTCAGTTCCACTGGCCGGCGGCCCAAGGAGAGCGCATGGGAGCGGAGGCACTCCGCGTTTTCTCTGCCGGGAGCAACGGATTCGGCAATTTCGACAGCATGTGGGGAGTTTTCCGGCTCTTCCAGAGTGCAGACCCGCGCCCTTTAGGGTCCGATAGAGTCGTTTGGAGCAGGAGTCGGGGGCTCGGCACCGCCAAGCCGCAAGCGCTCGATCCGCCAGTAAAGTTAGACCTGGTGGGAGTCACGCCCGCAACGGATGTTCTAAACCCGGCGTTCTTCCAGGGACTCCAGGCATCGTCGTGCCCCACCAAGGCTGTGATCGGCAACTAGCCCTGGAGCCAGAAGCGAGTTGCGCGTACTGGCGTACTGAAAAAATGGTTACCCGGGCAACGGCCGTTCATGATATAGTCTTCTGGTCAGGACCGCAATAGTCCGGTCGGATCGCTAGGAGCAATCGACAATGCCTGGCAGCGAAAGTCTCGCCAAGAAGATTACGCGTGTACGGCCACCGCGCGTACACATCACTTACGATGTGGAGATCGGCGACGCCATCGAGAAGAAGGAGATCCCTTTCGTCGTTGGAGTCATGGCCGATCTATCCGGTCAGCCGGAAAGGCCGCTTCCAGCCTTAAAGAACCGGAAATTCGTCAACATCGACAAAGATACTTTTGACGATGTGATGGCGAAGATCAATCCGCGGCTCGCATTCAAGGTCGAGAACCGTCTGATCGAGAACGGCAATCCGCTGGGCGTGGAATTGCGCTTTGAGAAGATGGCGGATTTGGAGCCCGCCGCCGTAGCCAAGCAGATTCCGGCGCTGCGGAAACTGCTGGAGGCGCGGAACGCGCTTAATAATCTCCGCTCCAGCATTATTGGAAACGACAAACTCGACTCGATTCTTCAGGACATCATTCAGAATCACGAGGCAATGCAACGGCTGGGGGCGGAGGCGGGCATCTCGCCCGGTAAGTCCTCAGGTAAGGCATAATCATGGGACCAGAAACACAAAGTACCCAGTCGAGGACTACAATCCTCGAAACCCCCGCTAACGAAAGTTTGCTTGACGCGATCGTGAGGGCGGGCCGTCTCGGACAAACGCCAGAGGAGCAGAAGAACGGTAAGGACTGGATCACAAAGCTGGCCGAAGAGGTCCTCGACGGCCAGATCCAAGTCGACGCGGATACCGACCGGATGTTAGGTGAGCGAATCAGGCAAATCGACGAATTGATCTCCGCCCAGCTTAACAGCGTGATCCATGCGCCCGACTTTCAGAAACTGGAAGGCGCCTGGCGGGGGCTCCAGTATCTGACCTCCACTACCGACACCTCTGCGATGTTGAAGATCAAATTGCTCAACGTCAGCAAATCGGATGTTCTGAGGGACTTCACCAAACAGAACGATTGGGAGCAGTCCGCGACCTTCAAGAAGATCTACGGTGAAGGGCTGGATATGTTGGGTGGCGAGCCATTTGGCTGCCTCGTCGGCGATTATGAAATCACCCGCCATCCGGAAGACATTCAGTTCTTGACGAACATGTCCAACGTGGCTGCCGCCGCCCACGCGCCGTTCCTGACCTCCGTAAGCCCGGAGTTATTCAACTGGGAAAGTTTCACGCAGTTGACGGAGCCCCGGGACATCGAGAAGATCTTCACCAGCGATGCTTATGTGCAGTGGAGGGATTTTCGAAAGACCGATGATTCCCGGTACGTTGGTCTCTGCATGCCCCACGTGTTGATGCGGTTACCGTACGGCAAGGATACCGCACCTGTGGAGGAATTTGACTATGAGGAGAACGTCGACGGCCGGGAGCATGGTAAGTACCTGTGGGGTAACGCCGCGTACGCTTTGGGCACGAGGATCACCGACGCATTCTCCAGGCACGAGTGGTGCGCGGCCATCCGGGGTGTGGAAGGCGGCGGCCTAGTCGAGGGCCTGCCCGCGCACACGTTCAAGACGGACGACGGCGATTATACCGTCAAGTGTCCCACCGAAATCGCGATCGGGGACCGGCGGGAGAACGAGCTGTCGAAGCTTGGCTTTATCGCAGCGCAGCATTATAAAGGAACGACGAACGCCGTCTTCATGTCGACCCGATCCGCGAACAAGCCCAAGAAGTATTTGGAAGCGGATGCGAACGCGAACGCCGACCTATCGTCGCAACTGCAATATATCTTTGCCGTTTCCCGTTTCGCGCACTTCCTGAAGGTGATGCTACGGGATAAGATTGGCGCGTTCATGAGCCGCGAACAGTGTCAGAAATTCCTGAATGACTGGATACAGCATTATGTATTGCTGGACGATTTCGCCAGTCAGGAGGCAAAATCCAAGTTCCCGTTGCGCGAGGCTCAGATCGAAGTTACGGAAGATCCGGCGAAACCCGGCGTATACCGGGCGATCGCGCGATTGCGGCCGCACTTCCAACTGGACGCGATCGAGATTTCTTTGCGGCTAGTGGCTCGCGTTCCCGCCGCGAAATGACCCAGGATTCCTAGGGAGGCGTGCGGCACGTGCGGCGGCACCGCTTTCCCGAATCGCCGTAGGGGCCATGCCAAAACGGTATGGTCAGGCCGCACAAATGTTCTAACATTGGAGGAATTGCTATGGCGTCCCCTTCGACCTCACCCAACCAAGCGGCTTCGTTCGACAGCTATCTACAAATCGATGGCGTCCCGGGTGAAGCCACCAACGATAAGCACAAGGACTGGATCGAAATAATCTCACTCGGCCACGAGATCACTCAATCGGTATCATCGACGCGAGGCTCGGCCGGCGGAGCCTCGAGCGGCCGCTCGCAGCACGGAGACATTGCTATTACCAAATACGTCGACAAATCGTCGCCCAAGCTGTACGAAGCCGTTTCCAATGGAAAGGCGTTCGCTAAGGCGAAGATCGAGTTATGCCGCGCCGGTGGAAGCCAGGTCGTCTTTTTGGCGATCAACCTCGAAGAGGTAATGATCTCGAAGGTGCAGAACAACCCAACCCTCGGGCCTAGCAGCGGCGCCGCGGACGCTCTGCCGACCGAGACCATTCATCTCAACTACGGAAAGATCGAGTGGGTGTACACGCAGCAGAAGCGGAAGGATGGGTCCGGCGGCGGCAATGTGACTGCGAAATACGATGTCACTGCGGGCAAGTCCTAGCCCGGTGTCAAACACTGGATGCCGGATCGAATATATCTGAGCGAGGCAGTCCTCCTGCCGGTTTCAATCGACCGGCCGGCGGGGCGCGACCTCCGGTTCGAGCCCATCTTCGCCGAGATCATCGAAGCCAAACGCGCCGACGAGGCATCGCACAAGACGCCCGATTGGCGTAAGGTAGCCGAACGCTCTCTGGAGGCTCTCCATCTCAGCAAGGATCTTCGTCTTTGCTGTCTTTTGACGGAAGCCGGAATCATCATGGACGGATTTCCGGCTCTCCGCGACTGCCTGCGCCTGACGCGCGAATTGCTCACCCGCTTCTGGGACTCCGGTTTGTATCCTCTGATTGAAGAGGGCGATCTCGATTACCGGTCTGCGCCGCTAGCCTGGTTCAACGAAAAAATGGCCGACGCCATTTGGCTCATACCCATCACTGCGCGTAGAGACAGAGGCGAGAACTATAATTATTCCCAGTTCGCTCAGGCCCAACGGATCGGGACCGAAGAAGGATTGGCCCGGCTACCGGCCGACCGGCTCGCTCTTGCCAAAGAACTGATCAGCAAAGGTTGCATCACCCTGGATGCGTTCACCTCCGCGATGGATGCAACTGGACGCAAAGAATTGGATGCCATCTATGAGCCTTTCCAGGAGGCGCGGAAGCAGTTTCTCGATCTGCAGCGGTTGGTCGACGATAAGTTCGGCGCCGCAGCGCCTAGTTTCGGAGAAGCCAGCGAGGCGCTCGAGAAGATCAGGCTTCTGCTGGCGGACGCTTACACCAAGAAACACGGTGCTTCCGTTTCTGCCGCAGTCTCCGTTCCCGATCCCGAGTCAAGCCCGCCACCGCCCCAAGTAAAAGCTGAGGGATCGCGGACGATGGTTGCCACGGAAGATACCGATCGATGGACAACGGCCGAGAATTTGGTCCTGGCCGGGCAAGTCGACGAGGGCTTGCGGGAATTGAAGGCGCTGGCCGCCCTTGAAACGTCGGGGCGGGCGCGGTTCCTGCGACAATTGGCACTCGTCGACATGTGCCGGAAGGCGGGCCGGGAGCGTCTCGCGCGCACCATTCTTGAGGAGTTGAACCGCATGATTACGGAGCATAAGCTCGCGGGTTGGGAAGGTACGGACCTTGTGGGCTCCGTCTGGTCCCGGCTGTATCGTGTCTATAAGTCAAGTGAAAGCGAGTCGGACCGCGAGCAGGCGAGCGTGCTTTACAATCAACTCTGCCGCCTGGACCCCTGGCAGACTTATGTGGATTGCGAGGATTGAGCCGTCATGCCGATTCTCGCTCGAGCCAGCATCACGCCTTCCTTGTTCGACCGCTTGACCGACCACGAGCCGCGACACACAAAGGAAGCGACTCCGCCGGAGCAGTTACAGCGGGAACTATACAAAGCCGGTGTGGCGCGGGATTTGACCAGTTTGCTCAACACCCTACAGCGAGAGGAGGACATCCCGGAGGAATACGAACTGGTCCGTCAATCGGTGCTCGCCTACGGTATGCCGGACTTCACGACGGCGCCTATGGACCGGGACGCTATCCGTCAGGCGGTCGAGCGCGTCATCCGGGTTTTCGAACCGCGCCTGAGCCGGGTTGAGGTAGCATTCGAGCCGGAACCCGGGCGGCGCGATGTAGAGCAACTCCTGTTCCGCTTTGTGTTTCGCATTTCGGCGGTCCTTCGCCTGGATGTGGGGAGCGAACCCGTTGTGTACGATGCCGTATTGCCGAAGGAACTCCGGCGCTTCCAGGTCACTGTGGGGCGATGAGGGACGATCTCTACGACTATTACGAGCAGGAACTCACCTCCTTTCGTGACTTATCCGAGCAGTTCGCGGAGAAGTATCCGAAGATCGCCGCCCGTTTGCACCTGAACGAAACCAGAGACGGCGTAGACCCGCACGTAGAACGTTTGATCCAGTCTTTTGCGCTACTCACATCGCGAGTGCGCCGGAAGATAGATGGCGAGTTTCCGGAGGTCATCGAATCCCTCCTGGACCTCATCTATCCGCACTACCTGCGGCCATTGCCTTCCGCAGCCGTCGCGCAGTTCCGTTACGAGCCCCAAGCGGCAATTGCCGGGCCTACCGTGATCCCCGCGGGTACAACGCTTTTCTCCACCGCTCCCAGCGCACACCGGTGCAATTTCCGAACGGTTTATCCAACGACAATTTGGCCACTTCGTGTGTCAGGAGCATCGCTCGGTTCCGTCGCGAATCTTCCAGACACTATTGCCGTTCCGCCGGAAGCTGCATTCGTGTTGCGGATCGAGTTGGAGCTGTTGGATGACTTGCCTCCCGGCTCGCTCGAAATCCCCGTGCTGCGATTCTGTCTGAATGGCAAAGGCACGCCGCTTCACCTGCTATACGAGTTGTTGTTTGCGCACACCGTCCGCGTTCTCGTAAGCCAAACGGCGCGGGCTGGAAACGGTTCACGCAACTCCACTTCAGGCGCCACCCCGGGCGCGCAGCGCTCGGAGGAGCACGCCGGGGACTGGTTCGGTCCAGAATGCATCCGTCCGGTCGGGTTCGAATTCGATGAAGGGTTGTTGCCTTACTCGGACCGCAGCTTCCTGGGATACCGGTTATTACAAGAATATTTTTACTTTCCCGAGAAGTTCCTGTTCTTCGACCTGTGCGGGCTGAACAGCGCCAACCTTCAGATTCGAGGCGGCGCCTTTGACGTATTGATTTTCTTCCGCCATTCCGAACTGCGGAACCGGCTCTCTTCCATCGCGCAAGCGGTGAACGCGGACACCTTTCAATTGGGTTGCACTCCCGTGGTGAACCTGTTCGAACACTCGGCGGAGACCATTCGGGTTTCACATAAGGTATCCGAATACCACGTCATTCCGGATCGACTGCGTTTGAGCTCGATGGAGGTCTACTCGGTAGACCGGGTGGTATCCAACACGCTGCACGGCGGGAAAGCGACCTCTTACGAGCCGTTTCTTTCCTTCCGGCACTCCCATAACGATCAACAGACGCGTTGCTTCTGGTATGCACACCGCCGGCCATCCTCCAGGAAGGACGATGACGGCACCGACGTGTACCTGTCGCTCGTCGACCTCGGGTTTAAGCCGGCGAATCCTCCCGCGGAGCAACTGACGGCCTACTTAACCTGCACCAACCGCGACTTTGTTTCACGGTTACCCTGGAGAAAGGAATGGGGAGAATTGGACGGCGAAGGCTTGCCGCAGGTTCAGGTCCGATGCCTGACCTCGCCGACGGCCACCCTGCGCCCGCCACTCCGCGGCAACCTGCACTGGCGCCTGCTATCTCACCTTTCCTTAAACCATCTCTCGATTGTCCAGGCGGGGGGCCGCGAAGCCTTGCAAGAGATCCTCCGATTATATGTGTTCACCGAGGACGAGGACAGCCGCCGGCGGATCCTTGGCATAACCGGATTGAAGAGCGAGCCCGACGTTAGCGCGGTTCTCTTCCCTTCAGGCATCGCGTTCTGCCGGGGCCTGAATGTCGAGCTCGAGTTTGATGAATCGCAATACGCAGGCTCCGGGGTCTTTCTGCTTGGCGCCGTGCTGGAGCGGTTTCTCGGCCTCTATTCGGCGGTGAACTCGTACACTAAATTGGCAATACGCAGCCGCCAACGGACCGGGATTATGAAGCAATGGCCCGCCCGCATTGGCCAGCAAGGTGTCCTATGAAGCAAACGGGGGACGACTCGCTAGAACAAGCGCTGTTCACGCGGCCATACGAGTTCGATTTTTTCCAGGCGGTCCGTCTTCTGCACTTGATGCAAAGCGATCGCCCGGCCGTGGGAGGTATTGCGCATCCGGCGACCGAGCCTGTGCGCATTAAGGTCCGGCAGAGTTTGGAGTTCCAGGCCAGTGCGATTCACTCCCTGAGCGCGGCAACCGACCCGCCGCAAATGGTGGTGGCGTTCATGGGTCTGACAGGCGTGCAGGGCGTGCTCCCGCATCATTACACCGAGCACATCCTCGCGCGCGCGGCTACGAAGGATGCTGCGGCGAAGGACTTCGCGATGGCCGAGTTCTTCGACCTTTTCAATCATCGCCTGCTATCGCTCTTTTACCGTGCATGGGAGAAGCACCGGTTCCCGGTGCGCTATGAGTTAGCTGCGGCACGGAGCCAAACAGACGATCTTACGCAATACCTTTTCGACTTCATCGGGCTCGGAACCAGCGGACTACGTGGGCGGATGGCGGTGAAGGATAACGCTCTGCTCCGCTATACCGGACTCTTGGCACAGAAACCAGCCAGCGCGATCTCCCTAGGCGCCATTTTACACGATTACTTTGGGGTGCCCGTTCACATTCAGGAATTCATCGGCGCCTGGCACGTGCTCAAGCCGGAGAATCGCTCCGACCTCGTATCCGCCACGATGAACAATTGCTTGGGTATGGGGGCCATCGCAGGCGACGCGGTTTGGGACGCGCAGGCGCGGTTTCGCGTGCGGCTCGGCCCGCTCCGCCTGGAAGAGTTCGACATGTTTCTGCCAGGGAGGCCGAGCACTCTGGAACTGCGGGACCTGGTGCGGTTCTACGTGGGAGCCGTGCTGGACTTTGACATCCAAGTGGTCCTCAAAGCCGCGGAGGTACCTGCCGCGTGCCTGGGAGACGAGAGCGCGTCCGGATCGCGCCTGGGCTGGAGCGCGTGGCTAAAGACCGAGCCCTTCGCGGATGATGCTCGCGACGCTGTGTTTGCGATCGCCTAAGATGTGACGGGGTTTCTTATTACTGCCAAGACCGGACTCCGGCGCGAATGGGAACGCTGACAAAATCGGAACTCGACCGGTCAGTCCGCACGACGTCGGCGAACCATCTATTACACCTCCTCTCGCGATGGACGGGGAAGCCTGGCTGTCAGATAATATAGATTACATGGCCGATCCATTTCGTAATTGGCCGAGTTCGGATTCTGTTCATCCCGACGCGCCCGCGGGAGGCAGTGGCCCCGGCTTTTCGCGTGTGCACGGGCCGCTCCAGGGTTCGCCATTCTCGACGGTGCCTTCCGTGGGCTCACCTTCCGGAAGACACGTTGAATGGCCGCGAACATCCGTAGTTAGCCTGCAAATGATGCCCGTGGATGACGAGCCCCCATCCGGCAAGATCCCGGCTTCACTCGGACTGGGATCGGTGACGCGAATTCCCGTACCGGGAACGAAAGGGCTTGGCATCGAGCTGAATCCGCGGGGGTGGGAGCCTAAAGGTGGTTCTACCAGCTCGCTGTTCATTCAGGATCTGACGGGCAAGCCCCACTTGCGCCTCGATTACGGATTTAACAAGACTAGCGGGATGAAGGAATGGCACTGGAACCAGAAAGGCACCGCTGATGTCTTCGGCATCACCAATCACACCAGCGCCGGTACTGCTGAACAAGTGCTTGGATCGACCGCTAAGGTGTATAAATATGCGGGCCGGACGCTGCTTGTAATCGGGTTGGCCGCAGATGCGTATTCGATCGTAGTTTCAGCCGCTGCGCCGCTCGCTTCAGGTGGTTTCGGCCTGGGCCCTCGCCGGGGGAGGATGTGAGGCCGGCGGGGCTGGCGCGGCTCTGATTGGAACGGCGGTTGCGCCAGGAATCGGAACGGCCATTGGCGGCCTGGTCGGATGCGCGATTGGCGCGTTTCTTGGCTACTCAGCGGGCGAAGCCGCCGCTGGTCATCTTTATGACTGGGCGGAAGGAACGATCTTCACAACGCTTGAACCTGAACCTGAATCTGAACCTCAAGGTGAATTCAAGGGCGGTGGCGGCCGGTCCGGCGGGGGCGGTGCTAGTGGTTCCTGGTAGACTGCCGTGGCAATTGTCCTCGATATCGTTCATCAATTCGACCCGGCTCTCTGGATGGCCACGCCTCGGCGTTCGGCGGGAGCGGTGCTGCTTCTCACCTGGACGCTGACGCCTCAAGAACCCGATGCGGGAATACCGGACGTTATCGCAAGCGTGTTCGCGGAAGCTCTTTGTTCGATCGGTCCGGTGGTCTACGCGGGAGACGGCGAGGACGAAACTGGGGGCCCCTCCCGGATAGCAAGAGTGATGATTCGGCGCGGTTTTCGCCGTCATGAACTTGCAGTATTTCACGCCGATTCGCCTGCTCAGCTACTTCCTGCTTTCGAGAGTGCGACGCACAATTGGTCGATGAACGCTCAATGGCTCGTGGTATGCCGTGCGCCTGCAATGCATGAGGAATTAGAGGGCGTCCTGGAAGCGTTGTATGGCGACTGGGCACTGCCAGAGCCGTGGCCGCAGAGCGTGGCGCTGATAGTTCAATCAGCGGTCGACGGTGACGGAGCAGTTTGCTACAGCGCCGATGAGACGGTCGAGGCATCGTTTGTCATGGCACTTGGTCAGTCTGTACGAGCGGCAAACGTCGAGTTACGAATCGATTCGGGGTCTTAAGATCGGATCCAACTCCATTACCCCTCACTCGCCTCCGCCTTCGCTCAGCCAGAGGAAGAAGTATCCCTATCCGCCGCCGGGCGCTCCTGACAGCTTCCCCCAGCGGCTCGTCTCAATCCCAGACTGCAACCAACTCCATCTTCGGGTCGACAATGTCCGACGAGGCGTAGACGGCGATCCGGCGGCCCAGCGTTACTTTTTCCCATAGCGGCCCGGCCTGGTTAATCTGAAAATATTGGTCTTCCTGGCTCGTGTGTACCGGCTTTACCAGCACATGACTCAAGACCAAGCCGGCGGTCGCCTTGGCGATGATCCGCTCCAAATCATCGGGAGCCGCCATCTTTAGGTAGATTGGGACTTTCTGGATGAGGTCCACCACGCCCATCTTCCCACTGACCGCCAGATAAAACTGGCTGTTGTTCCGGAATAGACCATCGTCGTCAATGCTGCAGGTCCAGCGATCGCGCTCGGTGCGCACGAGTGGAATGGCGCGGTACTTCGTGGGGAGCACGACCTCCATCAGATCGCGAATCCGCGCATCCAGCGCGGTGAAACACCCGCCCAAGTCCTCATGATCGTAGTCGGGCAGATCGCCAGGTCCACCCTCTTTCGAAAACGTGGAGAGCGCCCCGGCAAGCCGCAGCATGGCGACAAAGGCAACTTCCGGGTGGCCCCGGCGCGTGCGGTAGATGTGCTTAAGTTCCGGCAGGTAGCTATTGACCGTGTGCAGCAACCAGAACTTGTCGATCTCCGATCCGCTGAACCCGGCGGCCTTCCCGCGGTCATTGCGCACACTGGATAGCGACGAGCTTTTCGTCAGCAGGATCTCAACCTGCCGGCGCAGCAACCCCAGCAGATACTCACTCGAGGCGAGGTCAAGGCACGGAGCCACGAACGCGTTGCGGGTCATCGGGAGCGCGGCCGGGCTGCGCTCCACCTGTGCAATTTGCAGGCAGCCATAACCACCACGGAACTCACTGCCGAACATCAGGCGGAAGGCTTTCTTCGCGACCACCACCGGTCGCTCGTCGCCGCCTTCATTTTCATCCGTAGTCGCTTTCGCGACAGAGGTGTAGCGCGTCTCTATCGCGCCTGCACCATTACCCTGGTTGCCCAAGGCCACATTAGGAGCGTTTGGACGATGTTCCGGAAGGGCAAGATACACATCCAGCGTCTTGTCGCTCAACGGCCAGTGCGCGGCGACTTCGCGGCTTCCCGGTAATTCATCGGAGGCCGGCATGTCGAACGGCTCGCCATCGGGCATGACGCCGCGGGCCGAGATCAGCCGGAAGACTCCGTTGGCGAGCTTCTCGCTATCGATCTCAAGACCAGTCACGCCATAATTCGCGAAATGGGACGCGCCGAAGCGGAAATTGATGAGATCTTCGAAATGGTGGTCCTGGGACTGGAAGTGCTGCGGAAGCAGGAACGTCCCCTTGGTCCAGACGACTTTTGGCTGCCGTTTCATGATTCGATGGGGATCTGCTGGCTCGTCAGGATGCCGAGCGCTTCGTGGCGAAGCGGATCGCACATGTCTCGAACGCTCTCGACATCCAGAACTTCCGCGAACGACGTTCCGCCCGCCAGTCCCGCGGCCATCCCGACCAGTTGGTCGGACGGGCGGAAGGTCCGGAACGGGGCCGACACCGTGACCAACGGCAGGTCCCCGAGTTGCGGCGAGTGGCGGACCGCGACCTGATAACGCAGTCCTTCCAGAAGATCCTTGAGCGCGGGCAGCTTCGCCAGCAGTTCGTGCATTAAGCAGGCCCGTAACACAAATCCCCTGACTGCCTCCGGATTGCGCTGCCCGCCGTCGGCCATGACGCCGCGCAGAGTCGCCAGCGAAAGCGCCGACTGATAGGTGACGACCCAGGTCAAAGGCGTAGTTACGCGAATCGACTGCCACCCACGATCCGTCTCGATGCCCTGTATGTACTCCCACTCCTCGATTTGGAACTGAGCGGCCACAGGCTCGAGCGGGCTCCGAAGTTCCGGACGGAGGTCGAAAGGTCTCACGGACACGCGGGCGAATAACTGCTGCAGGTCGGCGAAGTTCCGGTCGGCTCCCGTCGCAGTCTCTTTGCCGGTGCCTTCCATATAATCCCCGAGAAAGCGCCGCGAGCGGAACAACGGCGCCGTTGCGTCGAGGTGTCCCCGTAAACGGCGGAGGGAGGCCTGGGCAATCTGCTTGGTTACGCCATGCAATCTCAGTAGCTTCGCGGGATCGAGATCGGGAGACATGGACAAAGGTTACTATAGCAGAATCCGCGACACTGGCGACTAACGTTCGGGTATCGCGACCGGTCAGCGACTCAGTCCAAGGATTTGCTGCTGGCGAAAGCCCGGCGCGGCCACGTTGAAGAGCGGCTGCCCCGGTTCCCGCATGGCGATCTCCAGGGCTGCGGCGGCACGCTGTCGCTGGCGTCCCTCGCGAAGAACCTGCCTGCACCAGGGGACCGTAATTGGCTGGCCGACGAGATAGCGTTCGCCAGGGTGGAAGCCGGCTTCATGTTGCCCCCACCATTTCGCGATCAGGGCGGGGTCTGGCCAGGGGAGGTGTTCGTCCGGGTCCATCGCCACGTCTTCGTCCTCGGGGTTCTCGGTCGGTCCCGCCTTGAAGCCTTCGGGTTTGTCGCCATCCAGATCTTCAAAGGCGATGTCCACGCCCGTGATCATGGTGAACGCTTCGCCAGCCACCCGTGCGAGTTTCGGCACCTTCATCTGCTCTAGCAGCCACGGAATGCAAGAGGGATCACCGAATGCTCCGGCCGCGACGACGGCGGGCCGGGGAGCAAGTTTGCCGCGCCAGGCGGTGGCGGCGGGCCCCTCCATCCGGCGGATGGCGAGTTGGAGGGCGTTCTCGCTATCGGGGAGGTTCGACTCGGCGATGGCTTTCAGTGTCGAGTGCGACTTCGCGTCATCGGCGAGCAGCGTCGCCGACCAAGCGGCGGAGAAGAGGCAGCAATCGTCCTCATCGGCGAGGTGGGCGTAAAGCTCGGGGAAGAGGCGGTCCAGGCCCAATTCGCCGGCGGCACGCAGGGCTCGAGATCGAAGGAGGGGATCGGTGCTGGCGATTGCGTCCGCCAGCGGTGGGCCGGGATCGCGCCGGTGGATGGCGGACGCGGCGATGCCAATTCGGCGGAGGGATGAGGCGAGCAGGCTCTGAATATGCGGTTCGGCTTGAGGGAGGGGGAGCCAGCTCAGTGCGGAGGCGATCGCGCTGGAAAACTCAGGAGGCGCCGCCAGAACGGCTTGGATGCGGTCGGCGGCGCCGCTCTCGAAGGCGAGGACGGCGGCGGCGAAGACTTCGCCGGACTCCCCGGTGCTCAAGGCTTCTTTGCAGACGTCCCACGCGGGCTCGCCTGCGACTCGGAGTCCATCGAGGTTGGCCTCCACGCGGAGGTCGAGTTTGGCGAGATCGGCGAGGCTGTAGTGGGGCTCGGCTACGGCGCGGCTGCGGAGTTCCCAGAGGAAGGAGGCTCCTTCAGCTTGCTGGGAGAGGACTGGTGTCGTCGCTCTGACTAGACCTTCCAGAGTCATGGAGTTTCACTCCCGCAGGCTGTTGCCTACACAAACTGCTTTTGCGACAAACACTGACATCATCACGTCACTCACCTAACAATGCCCCAAAGACTCTACCGTTGCAGCGCATAGGATTCTATGGGTGGGCGATTTCCGTCCAATTCGTACCATCAAACATCGCCAAGTCATGTGCGCCGACAGATAGTAATACTCCGTCATTGGCGTGTAGCCAATTCGTTGATACATCCTTGCCTAATGAAAGATCGACCGGCACGATTTCATCCTGTTCCAGCTTGAAGAGCGCTCCCTGGTTCGTAGATAGGTAAAGCGTACCCTGGAAGTATTCCATTCCCCAGAAATCTTCCCGAGTCGCCCCGTTGTGGATGACTTCCCATTTATTCTTGTTGCCCTTGAGGACCGTCCCATTGCTCCCACTCAGGAACACCAAGTCCGGTGTCACGCACTGCACACAAACCATAAGAGTGTTAGTCGGACTGTCCAACCGATTCCAACGGCTGCCGTCGCAATGCCAAATCTGGCCATGAAAACCCACCGCGTAAAGATCTTCCTCGTTTAGGCCATCTATGGCTTTAAAACCCTCTATATCGAGGCTCTTCTTTGAGACCAACGCGCCGGCATCCGCCCGTCGCCACAGCCCTCCAAGGAGCGGCCGACAATAAACTTGCCTGGCCATGCCCGCCACGTAGACATGCCTGCCAACGACGCGCATCGCCGTGAGGTGGCGCAGGTTGCTGGGCCCTTCTTCTCCCGTATCGACCATCTCCCACCGAAAGCCAGCGCTGTCTCCCACCTGAATCCTGCCATCAATTCCCATGGCTAGAGTCGCAACTCCGGCGAGGCCGTCAAACGCGCAAAAGGAAATGATCCTATTGGCAATCGTCCAGTTGGCCCACTGTCCACTTTTCCACCGGAGTATCACGGCATGGTAGATGTCTTTTTCGTCCAAGTCAGCCGTGACGGCAACAATGTAAAACCAATCCTTACGGTACACGAAACCCTTGGTAAATCGTAACAAAGCATTCACTTTCAGTGTCCTCTGTCTGCCACCGCACCAGTGTGTGATCGGTTGTGATAATTGATGGATTAAGTCGAGCCCCAGTAACACGTTGTCTTTCCTTTTCCAGTCCATCCGCAATCACCGTTCGCTTACTCGCCGTGCGCAAGAGCTTCCGGAGCCACGGAAGCATCTTCCGTCACCCAGGCGCATTTAGAGAGGGTCCCCAGTTCGATAGTGTTTCCGTACGCGGAACATCGCCCAAAGGCTGCCTTCTCGTTGGTCTGTTCAGTGGCACGTCCCCACCGCTCGAGTAAAAATGGTCTATCTGGCTTTCAATGCAGTCACGGGTGCATCCAGAGTCTGAAAAAGTAGAATCGTGTGCATTCATTGAGGCTCTCTTGCCTTCTGCATAAGTGAATCCGCCACTGGGATGGGCGGGATCGTGTCTTGCGCCGCCTGGCAGAAAGGACTCTTCGTAAACCCCTTGAACGTTGTGCATTGACTGGTGATCCCCTTCACTCCGTTCGGCCTTCACGCATACCGTAGGAGCCGCTTCGTATTGCGGTGAGCCGCTGCCGCCCGCCCCGTACCACGCGAAACCAGGGTTATTCTTCACCCAATGGTCTTCAATCAGGTGGTGGCCAGTATTATCGGGGCTGCAACACAACTCTTTATCCTTCTCTTTTGGGACCAAAATGCACCCCATCGCCTTCTTGCATTCGCCGCCTGTGTCACAATTACGGTGCATTCGTGTTCCGACCGGCACCGGCACGGAGGATTTGCATGCTTTTTGTGCCTCGTCGATTTCTTTCTTGCACGGATGGTCGTCGGGAGCTACATCGGGCTTGTCCAAATACGTCCATGGCGGCGTATTAGGCGGTTCAGAGGCCTCGTTGTGCCCGGTCAGGTCCAAATGGCGAGGGACGTTTTCACCTTCAAACTTGACGTCCATTGACCAGGAAGAGAAGTTGACCTTGCCCTTAATCTTGCTAGTGACGACGCCGTGCTTCGGCGCGCTGCCAGCCTCGTCTCCCGTACTCGTCTTGAAGTTGGACTTGTTCTTGAGCATCACCTCCTGGCCCGATATCATCACAGTTTTGGTGCCGTCGGTGGTATCGCTCGCCATTGCGGTGTTGGGGTAGGGAATGGGGACACCTGGCGGTGTGGCAGGCGTCAGCGGCGGGGTGAAGCAGACATCCGGGGTGGCCGCGATGGTCTTGCCGTCGGCTGCTTTGCAGGCGATCGAATTGCCGTTGGCGTAGACTTCGCAGCCCATCAGTTCACGCCTCCGGTGGCGCCGGACAGTACCAGCGAGAGTCTCTCGCTGTTCTCGCCGCTGAAGTGGCACAGCGGGTGAGCGCCGGGTGCGTACGCCTTGCGTGACGCGGTCTGTGCAACGGCGAGAGCACACGGTCCGATCGCGGCGCCGACTTCGCCAATGCAGTCGGCGGGGTGCCAGATCTCAAATTCTTCCTTGCGGACGCGCAGAATGCGGGTCACGGCAAGGGCGGCTTCTTTGAACCAGTACTGTTCGCCGTTCGAATCGGTGATTCGGTAGTCCACGTCGGCCATCGTCCGGCCGGCGTCGGCTAGGGCGGCCTTGATCGCTTTGACCATTCCGTCGGCGCGCAGGGGTTCTTCCGAGTCAATTGTGGCGATCTCCTCGCCGGTACCAATGCCCAGGCAGAGGAGGTCAGCTCGCGCGTGCGGCCCGACCAAAACTGCGGCGCCGGCTTCGCCGGGGATGAAGCCGTTCGAGTTCTGGCTGGTCAGCAGTCGATTCTTTGCCTCGTAGGCTGCCAGCGTCGAGGAGACGAGGAGACTGTCCACGCCGGTGATGATGCAGAACGGGAAGTGCTCGTCGTGAATCAGTTGGCGCGCCTGAAGCATTGCCAGGCCGCCGGCGACACGGCCGCGCGGGATCACGGCCGAGTGAGGGTGGAAGCGCACGCCCAGTTCGGCCTGCACCTGGGAAAACAACTCGTCATCGAGGCCTTCCAGTCGGCCGGGGCGTTCCGTTTCGGCGACGCAGAGGAGCAGGGGTATCTTCTCCGGGCCCACGCTCCCGGTTTGGGCCAGGCATTCGCGGATGGCGGGCACCACCATGTGGACGAGTTTGGGAAGGCCTCGCCAGGGCTGTTCGAGCGGTACCTGGCTGCCGACGATCCACTCGCCGCCCTTGTCCATGAAACGGGTCTCGGAGAAGTTGTCGATGGCGCAGCGAATCGCGGCACAGGAGGATGGCGCATCGAGCCCAACGCCCGTGACCATGCCGGCGGCGATGATGGCGATGGGTTTCACGCCTCGGTCTCCTCGACCTCCGGTTCTTCCACACTCTCCCCGGCTTCCCGACGCTCGGCGCGACGGGTGTCTACCAGCGCCTTCAGGGAGGGATAGTAAGTCTTGCCTAACTCGCGCGCGCGGTACCAGCCGCGCGGCATACGCCCCGCGACCACCTGGGCGACTTCAAACATGTTCCTCCGCAAGGGCAGCGCGGCGCGCCAAACCATCACGAAGCGGCCAAGGTCCGGCTCTATGATGAGCGTGTCGCAGGCCGCATCGACCTTCTTCTCCTCGTAGTTCTTGAGGAAAAACGTGACTGGGACCTCTCGCCTCGGGAGGCGGAACACCGTCTCGCCTTGGGGCGTAAGGTTCACCAGTGTGACCTCCTCATCGCCGCGCAGGTGGTCGAGTTGCTGGTCGAGCGGCGCGCTTTGGTAGTAGCGGTCGTCGAAATCGGCCGGCAGAAAGGGAAACACGTTGTCGATCCAGTCCTGGTCGTAGGTCCCCGCATACAGGGGACGAGGCTGCCAGGCGCGCCCGATTGGTCCAAATCCCATTGGGCGATACTCGACTTTAGGGTTTGCTACCGGCCGGCCCGATTCCTGGGTATTTGGCAGCGGCTTGCCATCGAATAACTCCGAATCGCTTTGCGGGTAAAATCCTACGCCAATCGGGTTTCCCATGTAGGCGTCGTGTTTGGCCGGGTCGGGACTCAGGTTGTCGACGCCGCCGAATGCCTTGTCGTATGTAATCGGCATCGTCAGGAACGGCTCAGCGAGCGTTGCCGCCGGGCCAAATGCGCCATCGCTCCAGACGCGGTTACCGACCACTTCGAACCGCTTTTTCATAGCGCCGACCGTCAGCGAAACTTCGACGCGCTCCGCGGGGTGTCCATACGGCGCATACGCCGAACCCAAAAGTACCACGTCGCAACGCGGCTTAAACGGGGCGTAGTCGCTCTCGTAGACCGGCGCCGATAGCCCCGGTTCGCCGGTGAACGTGTCAGCCTCGACCAGGGGGCACTGTTCTTCGGCAAGTTTTGGCTCCCCCGCGCCTGTGGGAATATCGAAGGTTCCCTTGACGACCACGACGAGCAGTTCCCGGCCGTCGGGCCGCAAGCCCATCGTGTATCCAGCCTGCATCCCGGTCGCGTTGAGCAGTTCCATCGCAGCTCTTAGTTGATCTGAACGGAGCCGCCTTTGATGCGATTGACCCCGGAGGAACGGTTCAGAAGATAAGCGCCACGGATCAGTACCTTGCCGGCTCGGGTGAGCGTGATGCTGGCCTTGCCGCAGCGAAGGACAATCTCATCTTCGGCCGTAAAAACCAGTCTCTTACCATCGACGACCATCTCGACGGACTTCCGGGCGCCAATAATCTCCGGCGCGAGGGGCGGCTGCGTCAAACCCACCAAAATCGGCCGGCCCGCGTCGCCATCCTCGAAGGCAAGCACGCATTCGCGGCCGGCGAACGCCGCCTCCAGCGGGACGGTCGAAACGGCCGGCGTAGGTTGACCGGCGGGATTCTCTGGGAAGTCCACTAGCGGCTCACCGTGCTCGCTATACCCTGTGAGCATGCCTCGCGTAAAGCCGGTAGCTGCTGCTGCACGGCGGCGGGTGCGCAAAACCTTATCGTGTGTCAAAGAGTCCCTCACCTAATTCTGGAGTATCTTCTGGCCCTTCATGGTCACATTCTTGCTTGCCTTAACATCGATCTCGCCCGAGCCCTTCACCGTAATATCCTTGCCCTGAATGGTGATGGTCCCATCCTTCTTCATGTGAATGCTGGCGCTGCCGGTCTGGATCAGAATCTCGTCCGCCGCATTCACAGTCAGGGTCTTTCCCACCGTAAGCGAATCGGCCTTGCCGATGCTCGTCGTCCTTCCCCCACCTACTGTCAGCGACTGATCGGACCCCACGTCGATCGTTTGCTTGGATCCCACGTTCGTCGATTGATTCGCGCCCACGTCGATCGACTGGTTGGCGCCGATATCCACTGTCTCGCTCGCACCCACCGTCTTGGTCCGCATCGCCCCGACGGTGATCGCCTGCAGGCCACCCACCGTGATCTCCTGGGCAGCGCCGACCCCCACCGCTTCGTTTATGCCGACCACGCGTGTCCGGTTCGCCGTTACGGTGATTGTCTCGTTGGCGCCCACGTGCTCCGTTCGGTTGCTCCCGATATTGATCGTCTCGTTTACGCCGACTTTCTCGGTGCGGTTGGCGCCAATCGTGATCGATTCGTCAGAGCCGACCTTTTCGGTGCGGTTGACTCCGATCGTGATCTTCTCATTGTTCCCCACGTCTTCCGTTCGATCGTGCCCGACACTGGTCCGCTCGTCGTTTTCCACCCGGATGGCCTGGTCGTGTTGCGCGTGGACGTTGATCAACTCGTTCCCTTTGGTATCGTCCATGGAGAACTCGTTGTAACCGCCGCCGCCCTTTGTGGAGTCGGATTTGATCCCGCTGACCACACCTTTTCCAGGCAGCGCCCATGGGGGCATGTTTTCAGCGTGGTAGACGCGGCCCACAACGATCGGCTGGTCCGGGTCGCCTTCCAGAAAATCCACAATGACTTCCTGGCCAATCCGCGGAATGTGAATCCCGCCCCAACCCTTTCCAGCCCAGGGGTACGAGACCCGAATCCAGCAAGAGGAGTTCTCATTCTTCTTGCCTTCCCGGTCCCAATGAAACTGCGCCTTCACGCGGCCATACTTGTCGGTGTAGATCTCTTCCCCCCCGGGGCCGACGATGACGGCCGTCTGACAACCCTGCACGACGGGCTTCGGAGTAGTGCGGGCGGGGCGGAAGGGAATGCTCGCGGGAATGCACTCGAACGTGTTGGTGTAGAAGAAGGCCTCGTTCGGGCCGCCGCCGCCGTACGCCGCCCCCATCGTCGCGCGATGGTGGAGCGCCGTCAGCATCCATTTCTGGTTCATGTCCTTTCGGTAGTGGCCAGTCAGTTCGAAGGTTGACCCTGTGTTGAAATATCGGCAGTTGGATTTTCCGGTCGCACGGTTCTTGAAGGCCAGCGTTTCCTGAAGGCGAGTTTTGGCGAGTTGATCGCCGTCCCCTGTCTTCGAGTAGATGCCTGGATAATCGTAGATTTCGTAGCTCGCTTCGTCCTGGGCCGTGACCATCAGGCGCGTGCTTGGGGTCTCGAAGTTGTAATCGGTGTGCGCCCACGCGCTCGGGCGGTACTCCTGTTCCATACGCCAATCCTCGATGTGGTCCTCCCGCTTCGAGCCGCCGGACGTGAACTCGCAACTGACCTTTGGCTGGCCACAAGGCTGGTGCGCGGCAGCGTCGTCGGCCAGCACCAGGGTCTGTTTATTGCTGTGCTCATCGTGCTCGAAGAAGTAGGCGATCCCTTCTTCTTCCATGAGGCGCGACACGAAATTGAAATCGGTCTCGCGGTATTGCACGGAGTACTCGCGAGTCCGATACGGTTTGTAGAGCCGCAGTTCAAAGTCGCGGAAGTTCAGATCCTGGAATATGCGCTTGATAATGTCAGGCGTATTCTGCCGCTGGAAGATCCGGCAATCGGCCGTGCGGGTGAGGAACCATAGCCACGGGACCATCTCGGCCCGATAGTAGGTGAACCGCTTATCCTGGCCTCCTTGCGAAAACCGGCTGATGTAGCCGTTCAGCCTTCGTTCGGAATCGTACGTTTGGAGATGGATACTGACCGGCTTGCCGACAATGCTGTCGAAGCCGATCGAATCATCCTCGGACAGCAGTTCCAACTGGAATCGAAACGGGTGCGATACGGCCTCCTCGCCGGCGAGTCCCTGCAGGAGCAGGACGTTCGCCCCCAAAGGGGTGTCGATCTTGAGCGCCCGGGCGGTCTGCGTGAATCCAATCGCGCTCATCGTTCCTTCAATCCATGTGAAGCGTTGCTTCCCATCCGGCCGAGTCGATTCTACCTAGTATCCCGCACCGACCAGCACAGAGAGATGTAACCGAACTCCTCCCCTGTCGGGACGAATCTCAAGCGCCAAAGGAAGCCCAAGTTTCGTGGCAGAAAGTATATCAGATCTGTGTGCCGTGCGACAGGCCCCGAATTGAGCTCAATTCGGGGCCTGTCAAGGCAAAGTAGAAAGTTCCGCTTTCGAGCAAAGTAGAAAGTTCCGGTTTTGAGTGGCCGCTGCGACCACCCGTGGTATGTTCGATCCGCAGCGCCGGGGTCGCGCCTGGCGTTGCTGCCCAAAGCCGACGCGACGGGGTTGGCTCCGAAGCAATCGGCGAATGCCCT
>OBLU010000623.1_pt1 | contig 33356 bp, 46 predicted proteins | sample 1518681 | NCBI WGS metagenome assembly OBLU01 (sample SAMEA3539304, study PRJEB22396) | soil metagenome | biome: tundra; feature: field; material: soil | place: USA | collected 2010-05 | depth 0.15 m
AAGAGGGAGGGGGAAGGGGGAAGGGGGAGGATGGCCCTATAGCCGGAGCCGCCCAACCGTTGAGTCCCCGCGTTCCTCGGGCCTTCGACCGCGAAGCGGGAGAAGGGGCACCGAGGAACGCGGGGACTTGACGGTTGGGCGGCAGATCAACCGGCGTGGGGTCGAGGGAGTCCGCTGATGCGGTTGTTGGAGTTCTTGCAGAGCTTGGAGATGACCTCGCTGATGTCGGCCGGCCGGATGTCCTGGGAGATGACGCAAGTGCATTCGCTGAGGACGAATTCGGGAGAGGCTTCGGTGACGATGCGGGAGGGCGGGAGGTGGTGAATGATGTCGTGGACCTTGTACCGTTGGGGTTCGGCACCCAGAGCGCCAGAAATCGTGACGGTTTCGTTGACGCGAGGAACCGTCGCCATCGGAAAATGGCCCAGCGTGCGGAAGCCTTCCTTGCTCGAAGGGCTAGGTTCGACGAAATAGACCTCGACGATACGAGGCGAGTAGACGTAAGTCGGAGCATCCTCCGACTTGGACTTCGGCTGGATTGGCATTTAACCGCCTCGTTTTTGAGTTTATGGGCTAGCGGAAGGCATTTTAGAGGAAAGGGCACAAGAGGGGAACAGGAGGGAATGGGTCCGTTAGGCTGTCTGGATCGCAACAGGGGAACACCCGCCTCTCGCGAGGCGATCCAGAGAGACAGACCGTGGAACCAATCGTTTCAGCCGCCGCACCAGCGCCCGCCTCGCCGCAGGCACCGCAAGCCGTCGCTTCCCCCTCGGGGCCGGCCGATGGCGTTCTCACCGAGGGTCTCGTTCAGGGGTCTCCGCACCCCGGCGAGATGACGATTCCCAATTCCGGGGCCACGCCGACCCCGACGCCGAGCCAACAAGCCAACAACGCGGCCGTCAACGCCGCCCTGAACCAACTTCCCGCCGGCCAGGCGTCGCCCGAGTCGGCCGCACTGTCTTCCTCGGCCCGCGCGATGGCCGCCCAGATGGGGTTCGCCGGGGCCAATCAGTTCCAGGACGACAAATCGTTCATGGAAGCCATCCTGGGACAGGCCCAGGCCGCTTCCGCCGCCCAGGCCCAGCTTCAGAACGTCCAGAACTACCAGGCGGCGCTCCAACAGGCCCAGGCGATGGCGCAACAGCAGCGCCAGCAGGCCGCCGCTCCCGCTCCGAAGCCGCTCAACGCCATCTGGAACCCGCCGGAGTTCAATCCGCAGTGGAATTCCCTCGTCCGCAACGACGAGAAGGGCGTTCCGACGCTGATTCCCGGCGCTCCGGCCGACATCCTGCCGAAATTCCTGGCCTACCAGCAATACCGGCAGAACTTCGCCGAGAAGTTCCTCAGCAACCCCGAAGAAACGCTGATGCCGCTCATCAACGCGACCGCCGACGAGCGGGCGCGGGAGATGGTCCGCAGGGAGATCGACGCCCGGCAGGAGCAGCACTACATCCAGTCGTTCGTCCAGGACAATTCGGCGTGGCTGCACCAGAAGGACGGCCAGGGCCAGGTGATGCGGAACCAGCAAGGCCAACCCGTCTTGTCGCCGGCTGGGGCACGGTTCCGGCAGTACGTCGATCAGGCCACGAACAACGGCATCACGAACGTGAGGGCGCAGGAGGAGTACGCGCGGACCTATCTCCAGCGCGACATCCTCGTCTCGCAGCAAAACGCGGCGGCCCAGGCCGGCGCGTCCCACCAGGCCGTCGTGGATGCGAACCGCCGGCCCAACATGGCCGGCATGACGGTACAGCCCGGAGTCGTTCCGCCGCCCTCGGTCGGATCGAGCCTGGCGCAGCAGCTTCAGTTGGCGCTTCAGGCGAATGGTATCACCGACACCGATACCTACTGAAAATCCCTCGGAACAGGGGCGCAGCGGTAGAGTCTTCCAACCTCGACGGATCAGCACAGAAGAGGCACGACGATGAGTCAAGATTGGTCCCGAGTGGTGAATACCACCATCTCGAACTACATCAAGGGCGAGGAGGTCAACATCTTGCGCAACCGCAAGTTGACCGCCATGCTCAAGAGCCGAGGCCGGATCACCATGAACTGGTCCGGCAACGACATGAACTGGAAGGTTCGCTACCGGCGCGCCCCGATGACGGGCTACGCCGATACCGACACCCTGACCTTCCAGCGCCGCGATCGCTGGAAGACTGCCATCCTCGGCTGGCGGGGCTATTCGGCCACCGATGCCATGACCAAGGGCGAGCGCCTCAAGAATCGCGGTGTTCAGGCCATCATCAACGTCTACAGCCAGATCGCCCAGAGCCTGATGGAGGACATGGAGGAGTCTTTCTCCGACGAGTTCTACATCAACGGCAACGCGACCGGCAACAGCAAGCGCATGCACGGCATCGAGTCGTTCATGGCCGGCACCCAACAGGCCGGCAACTACGTCGCCCTGCCCAACGCGAGCTTCGCCAACCTGAACACCAACCTCGGCAGTTACGGCGGCACCTGGAACGGCACCTGGCCGACCGGGACCGGCGACGCCAGCTACGACTTCTGGTCGCCGCTGCTCGTCGATTACACCAACACCGCCTGGACGGCCGCCACGAAGACGTGGCCCAACACCTGCGTCGAGGCGCTCCGCTTCGCCATCATCAAAAGCCTCAAGAACAAGACGCTCAAGGGCAAGCTGGATGTCTTCTTCCTCAACGACGAACTGTACCGCCAGTTCCTCGCGCTGCTCGACTCCAAGCAACGCATCCTGATCCAGAGCAACGAGTCCAACTCGACGCTCATCAAGCTCGGCTTCACGGACGTGCAGAACTTCGACGGGGTGGATGTCACCTACGAGTACGGCACGCCCGTCAACGTCGGCTACGGGATCAACGTGGACCAGATGGAAGTCCGGTCCATGCAGCCCCAGCTCTTCGTGCCGGACGGCCCCGACTACGACATCGCGTCCAAGTCGTGGCGCTTCAGCATCGACTTTTTCGGGAATTGCGTTTGGAACCCCCGCTATCAAGTTAAGCTGAACGCATATTCTTGATTGACTTCTAAGTTTTTCCTGATAAAATACTGTTATCGCCAAACGGTGTTCTATCGGGAGAGACGGATGAGTCAGATCAAGATGTGTGGGAAGTGCAAACAGGACAAGAGCGAGGATGCGTTCGCCAAGAACGCATCCCGCGCCGACGGACTCGACCAGTGGTGCAAGGAGTGCCGCAAAGAGTACGTCAAGCAGTGGATCGACAAGAAGCCCGAAAAGCGGGTGGCCAAGAACGAGGCGGCGAGCGCCTACTCCAAGAAGCGCTATGCGGAAGACCCCGAGTACCGCGACAAGAAACGGAAGGCGTCGAAAGACTGGATGGCCAACCTGACCGACGAGCGGCGGAAGGCCCACTACCGCAAGGGCTGGCTCTGGTCGATGTACCGGCTCCGGCCGGGAGCCTTCGACGAAGCCGTGAAGGATCAGAACGGATGCTGTGCCTGCTGCGGCGACATTCCCCAGGAGTGGATCATCGACCACTGCCACGACACCGGCCTGGTGCGTGGCCTGGTCTGCCGGCGATGCAACAACGGGCTGGGATCGTTCGACGACGACATCAAGGGGCTGGAAAAGGCTATCGCCTACCTCCGAGCCTTCAACGACCGCGATAAGGAGCCTTGAACTATGGCACGCGACGAGAACATGCCCTTCCCGCTGGGGCAGACCTACTTCGGTGGGGACACCTACGAAATCGATGTCAACGCGGGTACGAACCTGGAAGGCCAGGAGTATTCGATCGAGGACGACAACCTCAGCAACGGCACCATCGGCGCGAACGCCAATCGCTCGGGCCGCCGCCGCAAGGTCCGCATCGTGCGGAACGTCAGCGCCGTGGCGCTGCTGGCCGGCCAGATCGCCAAGATGGACCTCGGCGGTGCGCTGCAAGGCAACACGGTCGGCCAGACGGCCGGCCTGGTCGCCTCGGCGGCCGACAAGGGCTTCCCCGTGGATGAGTTCCTGGGGCCGAACGGCTGCCTCGTCAACGACATGTGCTACGTCGTCATCGATGGTCTCGCGACCGTCAAAACCGATTCGGCCGGCACGACCACGCTCATCGTCGGCCAGATCGCCGTTCCGGGCGCGACCACGGCGGGAACCGTCGTGGCCCAGGACACGACCACCACGGGCGCTGCCCTCTTCAACCAGATCCAGAACGCGATCGGGCGTTGCGTGACCGCCGTGGCGGCCAACTCGACCTCGTTCGTCGTGGATGTCGGTGCCACGCACCGATAAGTCCACGGTCTCCGATGCCCCTGTTCCCGATCCGGCGTTCGTGCCGTCAGCAATGGCGGCACGGGCGCTCGGGGAGATTCCGCGCGCATGGAAAAGTACATCAGCCCCGATGTGGCACTGGCGGGGTTCGGGCTTCTGGGCCTCATCTCGATCCTCTTGGCCATCATCGTGAGCATCAAGAAGTTGGTGGCCAAGCCGAGGCACCACGAATCCATTCCGCGCGGCGAGTACGAGAAGGACGAACGGGGTAGAGCGGAACAGATCGAGGCCATTGCGACACGATGCACGCTCATCGAAGCGGCAGCGGTCAAGAACACCGAGAAGCTCATCGAGTCGATGACGCAACTCCGGGTGGAGCTGGCCATGTTGACCGCCTTCCTGCGATACACCTACCCAGGAGAAACCGAATGGCGCAGTCCACCTCCGGCACCACCGACGCAGGAGCCGAACCTTGGCCCACCCCCACTCCCTCGGGGGTCGTCCCTATCTCCCCGCCGAAGCCAGGGTTCGGTTCCAGCGAGTTCTACCTGAGCCTCATCTGGGCGATCGTCATGGCCGCTGTGGCGATGCACATTATCCCGGAGAACGATGTCATCCCCGTCCGCGACATGCTGACGCAACTCATCACCGACGCGATGAGCATGGCGGCTGGACTCGCGGCGGTGTGGAAGTACGCCCACGACCGATCGGTCGTCAAGAACATTTTCCACGAGGCCCAGGCGAATGTGGCCGTGGCCCTGGCAACGGCTCCCGCGCCGGTCGCGCCCGTCGCGCCGGTGGCACCCATCGCGCCGATCGCACCGATCCTGCCCGTGCTGCCCGTGCTGCCGGTTGCCCCCATCGCACCGCTCGCTTCCGTGCCGGTGGCCGCCGTGGCTCCCTCGTTCGACGCCTTCGCGGCGACCAACAAGCAGGCCGTCCCCGCGCTCCCTCCCGAAGCCTTCAAGGTTTGATCTTGCGGCGAGGTCCGTGACCTCGCCGCCCGTCTCGTGTCCATCCAGGAACAGCAAATGCAAAAGTTCTTCGTGTCCATCCTGGCGTGCATCGCGCTCGCCCTCCCCAGCATGGGCCGCGCCCAGGTGCCGGCCCCTCCGCTCCCCGCGCCCAAGCCCGCCCCTCTGCCCGCCCCTGCGCCCGCCCCTGCGCCCGCCCCTGCGCCCGCCCCTGCGCCCAAGCCCGCCCCGGTCATCCCGCCGGCTCCGCCGGCTCCGTGCCCGTGCGACAACTGCAAGGACTGCTCGATCGATGCTCCCGAGACGCTGGCCGTCTGGGTCGGCCGGCCGACGGCCCTCGTCGTCAAGTGCGAGAAGGCCGTGGCGTTCATCCCTCCCGACGAGGACGGCGAAGTGACCGTCACGGACACGGCGGTCGTCAACAAGTTCAACGTCACCGCGTTCAGCGAAGGCACCTATACGCTCGTGGCCGTCGTCGCCTGCAAGGGCGACGTGAAGCACGTCAAGGTGAAGATCGTCGCCACCGTGAAGCCCAAGCCAGCCCCCAAGCCCGACGTGAAACCGGACCCGAACCCCGCGCCGACGCCGCCTGCCCCCTTGCCGCCCAAGCCGACGGACCCACTCTCGAAGGACTTGCAATCGGCCTACTCGCTCGACCAGACGCCCGACAAGGCCGAACAGGTCCAGTCGCTTGCAGCCCTCTACAAGAGCGGCATCGACAAGGTAGACGCCGCTACCACGGGGGCGGCATTCCTCAAGAGCCTCAAAGCGGTCGCCGAGGCCATGAAGATCCCCGATGGTGCCCTTCCTCTCGTCCGCTCGAGGATCGGCGTCGAACTCAAGAAGACTATTACAGCCGGCACGCTGACGGCCGACCAGAAGACGGCGCTCAAGGCGTTGTTTGCCCAGCTCGCGACCGGCCTGGCAGCGTGCAAATAACCGCTATCAGCTATCAGCTATCAGCCGTCAGCCAGCAAAGGCAGTCTCTCTGGCTGAAAGCCGATAGCTGAAAGCCGATAGCTCGAACAAGGAGATCCACCATGAAACTGCTCGACCTGATGCGGCTCGCGCCGCTCGTTCTGCTCGCCGCGATCCTGTGCTTCTTCCAGTGCGTGGGAGCCGCCCCCGACCTCGACGTGTTCCCCGAGAAGAACAAGAGGAAAGCGGTCATCTGCACGCAGCGCGGCTGCCCTCCCTGTGCGGCCCTCGAGAAGGAAGTCGAGGGGAAGAAGTTTCCTTTCGAGATTGTGTGGGCCAGCACGTCCGACAAGAAATGGGCCGTCAAGGCCGCCCCGACGACCATCAAGCTCGTGAGCGAGAAGGAAGTCGATCGCAAAGTCGGCTTCCTGAAGGCGACCGATCTGACCGCCTGGATGGCCAAGTAAGAGGAATCGAGAAGGAAGTGCCTGCGGGCACCTCCTTCTCTCACCCGGAGGGACTGTGAACATCATTCTCATCATCAGGCTCATCGGCCTTTTCTGTGCGCTCTTCCACCGGAAGGACCACTCGAAGGTGGGCGACGTATCCTACGACGCCACGGAGGACGCTCCGGGTCGCACGGCAGAACTGTGGATGTGCCGCAAGTGCGGCAAAACCTGGGAGGTTCCCTCCTGATGGCACCCGCCAAGCTGCACTTCGGCTGGATTCCTCCGGCCCAGCGCACCGAGGAAATGAACGAGGCGAACGAGGCCGCCATCGGAGCGATGCCCAAGTTCGAGATCAAGGGCAGGCAGAGTTTCGGCAAGAAGGTCTGCCTCTTCGACTGGTCGAAGGAGGCCAACGATGGGAAGCATCTGCTTCCCTTCAAGCAAATCAAGGGTAGTTGCGTCGGCAACGGCCTGGGCATGGCCCTATGGGTTCTCGCGGCCGTCCAGCGCGTCAAGCTCGGCGAAATGATTTCGATGGTCATGCCGTTCTGGCTTATCCCCTACGGGAAGAGCCGCGAGCTGGCCGGCATGAACAACAAGGGCGATGGCTCTTCGGGGGCGACTGCCGCCCAGGCCGCCCAGAAGTTCGGCACGCCTCCTTCCGATATGCCGGGTATGCCCAAGACCTCCATCATCGATGGCGGCCTCTCCTTCGGGGGTGCCGTCGAAATCAAGTATTCGACGCCGGCGGGAATCGACCCGACCTTCATCAAGGCCGCGACGAACCACCTGTGCCGCACGGTTGCCCAGGTCAAAACTGCCGACGCGGTTCGCGACGCCATCGTCAATGGGTACAGCGTCACGATTGCCTCGAATTGGGGCGGCCAGATGAAGGGGACCGTCACCGAAGGCGTCCTCATGAACAAGCGGGTCACGATGTGGCCCCATCAGATGTGCGTTCTGGCCTGGTGGGAGCATCCGGTCCTCGGCGAGATTTTCTGGATTCAGAACTCGTGGGGGGCCAATACGTTCGGCGTCTGCCCCAGCGGCGCGCCCCTCGGCGGCTTCTGGGTCAAGAAGACCGACATGGACTACATCGTCCGCCAGGGCGACAGCTTCGCCTTCTCGTCCTTCGTGGGCTTCCCCGCACAGGACATGGAACTCGACTTCTACGTCTGAGGAGATCCAGATGCGTCCGTTCGCTTTCGTCGTCTTTTCGATCCTGCTTCTGCAAGCGCCCACGGGCGCTTCGCCGAAACACGACCGCGCGGCCCGCGCGGCCTGGGCCTGGATCGCCGTCTCCAAGGCGCAGGAAGTCGCCCCCGTCCCGGCTCCCGAACCCGTCGCCGGCAAATGCTGGTGCGACAAGGGCTACCAGTGCGACTGCGATCCCTGTCTCTGTCCGGGATGCCCAGCGAAGCGGGGCTGGACGTGGAGCGACGAGGAGGGCGGCTGCTGGTGGCGGAACAAGCCCCGGCCGCAGGCCGTCGAACCCGTCCGGCAGCCGGCGTATAATCCGGCGTATAATCCGGTCGGTTTCTCGCGCGGCGGTTCGCGGTCGGGAGGCTGTTGAGGGTGACGGAAAGCACTCGGTTCGAGTGCGTGAATTGATGGTTGACACTTACGAACCGATAGATTACAATGTGCGGGCCGGGCGAATGTTTCGCCCGGCCCGCTTTCGTAGACACCGGAGAAAACGCATGGAAGTCGTCGAAAAGAGCTTCATGCTCCTTCCGCCGGCCGATGGCAAGTGCCGCATCTGCGCGGCCGAACACAAGCCGGAATCCCCACACGATGGGACCAGTCTCTTCTACCACACTAGATTCAACATGAGGTACAAGCGCCCCGCAACCTGGGCCGACGCCATCGCCCACTGCTCTCCCGAGATGCGAGCCGTCATCGCCACGTTCCTCGCCGGCAAGGGGCTGTGGACGGAGCCGCCAGCCGGCGTGAAGCCCATTTCCGAACCCATCGACTCCTGAAAGGATCCGCTATACCGATGACGCGAAACTACATGCAATGCGATTGCCCCCGATGCGGCAAGCCGAGGAGGGCAGAGCATTTCACCGAGGGATGTCCGATGACCCAGGAGATGTGGGACTATCTCTTGGCGTACCGCAAAGCCAATGGAAAAACCTGGAAGTCGAAGCTGACCACGGCCTGGTCCGAGAAGCCCATGTCGGTCGGCCCCATCCTGATCCAGGTCCGCAACATCATCGGGCCAACCCGCCTCTACAAGCTGAAGTTCCCGAAGGAGTCCAAATGCTGACGCTGGCTCAACTGGCCGAACGCAAGAAGGCAATCGGCGGATCGGACGTGCTGCATCTGGTGGGCCTCGCGCCCTTCGGATGCCAGCGCCGTCTCTGGTACGACAAAAAGGGGGTGCCCGAGGACTTCCCCTTCCGGGGAAACCGGCACACCCGGCGCGGCGACGTGATGGAGGACATCGCGAGGGACGAATACCTCGACACGACGGCGCGAACCGCTCGTAAGGTGCCGTGGAAGCTACATCCGCGCATCCCCTTCTTCGGGGTCCACGCGGACGCCCTGCAACAGATCGACGAGTTCGGACCCGAATCGGTCCTCGAGATCAAGTGCCCCACGTCGCGGTGGTTCCTCGCCTGCCGCAACAAGCCGGAGCCGCCCAACGAAGCGGCGCTCCAACTGCAATGGGCCATGCTGTGCTGGGAGAAAACGCAGGGGACCGTGGTGCTGTTCTCGGCGGACGCCTGGATGCTCAAATACTGGGACGTTCGCGAGGACAAGGAAATGCAGGGGGATCTGGTCGATCTGGGCAGGGAATTTTGGTCCACTCTCAGGATGACCCACAACCCCTACTCGATCCTCCCGGACACCGATCCCCGGTGTCGCGAGTGTCCGTGGCGTGCAACCTGCCAGGGTATGCCCAAGGACACCAAGGACTTCGATCCCGACTGGCAGGCGGCCGAAGACGAATCCCCTAAACTAATCGTCTGCGGAAAAGAGGCGGACGAGGCGATGCTCCAGTACATCGCCAGCAAGCACAACCTCGAGGATGCCAAGGCGATTCACGAAATCAGCAAGGCCAAGGTGATGGGCCTGTTTCCCGTCGAGGGGACCATCCAGACGTCGATTGCCAAGGCCAAACTCAAGACGGTCCACCGCGGCGCGTACACCACAACCGTCAAGGCGACATCCTACCCCCTACTGACCGTCAAGCAGATGGCCGAGGAGACCTACGAAGATGTCGGAGACATCGAAACCTACTAAGGCATGGCAGGCGTGGACGACGGGCCAGGAGCGCACGCTCGCGGCGCTTCGGAGGGAGGGGCGTACTCTGCGGGAAATCGCCGAGCAGATGGGACGCACCTACCGCTCGATCGCCAAGCAGTGCGAGCGGATGGGCGCAGGGGCGGCCAGGCAAAAGAGTTCGCGGATGCGGGAATACTATCGCGAGCTACAGGTGATCCACACGATACCCCAGGTCGCCGCAAGAATGCGGGTCAAGCCGGATACGGTGACTTCGGCCAAATGCGCCCTGCGGCGGAAGGGGTTGTCCGTCTGCCCCGCTCGCCGCAAAAAGTCTCTAATGACCGACACGAAAGGATGACAATGCCAGACACGATGAAGCCTAACGAACCGGAAACCGAGGTCGAGGTCGAACTCGACAAGGATGACAAGGACGCGCCGGTCGATGAAGTCGCCAAGCCTCCCAAGTCGAAGAAGGCGAAGGCACCTGCGCCGACGGCCAGCCAACCGCTGTCCTACCAAGCCGAACAGTCGCCGTCTGTGGGGCGGATCGTCCACTTCTGCATTCCCAAGGCGATGCACGGCGGGGATGACCCGGTGCATCGGCCCGCGATCGTCAGCAACGTGCGGAACGCGAAGAAGGGGATCGTCGATCTGCACGTCTTCGTGACGAAGGACGACTACCCCGGCAACTACCACCCCGGCCCTCTCATGACGGCCGACAAGGTGGGCTACTCCGAATCGGAGGAAGACGGCACCTGGCACTGGCCCGAGCGCGTCTGACCCTCCCTCGAGGGAAATGGATCATGGATACGATCCTGCGTCACATCCGAGCGATGTCTTATGCCGCTCTCGGGGTGTCCCACTTCCTCCTCACTGTGTGGGGATACCCCGAAGTGGCATGGGGCATCGACATCGCCTTCCGCCTACTCGTCAAAGCAAGGGATCTATGAGCCAACCCAGCGTCATCGGAGAAGTCGTCACCGAGAGGCAACGCCAGGACGCCCGCTGGGGCGGAGCCTATTGGGACGACAGCCATAGCACCAACGACTGGCTCGCCATTATGGTGCGGCACCTGGGCTTGGCCGGCAACGACGGCGACACGATGATTCCCAGCGGTGCCGATATGGTCCGCTACCGCCGGCAGATGATCCGCGTCGCCGCCCTGGCCGTAGCGGCGGTCGAATCGATCGACCGCCTTCGAGGAAAACCGACCGATGCCCTGTGACCATCTCTCCCGCAAATTCCAGGAAGGCGAAGGAATATGAGCGAACCCGCAACGACCATCGTGCTGGCCGACAACGACTACATCGCGGACTTCCCGCCCGATTCCGAGGCGAGGGCCGTCGGTGAGGTCGGGGCCAGGTCCGTCCAGGCCGCGAACTCCCTCGGCGCGAACAATGCCAGCGCCGGGGCCGTCGCCGTCGCGGCTATCGCGACCATCGAACTTCAAATGAAAATGGCCATGTCCTTCCCAAGGCGGAAGGACAACGTGATCGTCGCCCTGGCTCAAGCGTGCCGCAATCCCGAATTCGCCGACGCGGCGCTGTACAGCTACCCGCAGGGCGGCGCGATGATCTCTGGGCCCTCGATCAAGTTGGCCGAGGAGGTTGCCCGCCATTGGGGCAACATGGCATCGGGCTACCTGATCGTCATGGACGACGACGCGCAGCGCTGCATCCGGGCCTGGGCCTGGGACATGGAGACGAACACTCGCCGCGAGATGGATCTGACTTTCGCCAAGCTCATCCAGCGGAAGGTTCGCGGCCAAACCGAATGGGTTCAACCGGGCGAGAAGGAGCTACAACAACTCACGGCGGCGAAGGCGGCCATCGGCGTCCGCAACATGATCCTGTCGCTGATTCCCGACTCGATCAAGCGCGACGCCGTGTCCTGGTGCCGCCAAACGCTGGCATCGAAGGACCGCGCCGACCCGGAGTATTTCAAGAAGCGCATGATGATCCGCTTCGCGAACCTGGGCATCGGCCCCGATGTTCTCCGGGATATCGCGGGCAAGGAGCTGGCCACCCTGCGCTCCCCCGCCGACGACACGATCATCGAGTACCTCCGGGGAGTGTACAACCGCATCGACCGGGGCGAGGCTAACATCCAGGAGATCTTCGCCGAGCGCGCCGCTCAGTTGGGGATCGAAGGGCCAGCCCCGCAGACCTCGGCCGAACTGCGCACTCGCGTGGCGGCCAAGGCGAAGCCCAAGAAGGAGTGACCGTGGACAGTCGAAAGAAAGTCGAGCCTACGCCGGCCATCGTCGCGTGGCGAAAGGCCAACCCGATCCGCAAATGGATCGACGCCAAGCCGAAGCCGCGCGGGGCGAGGATCGCGTATCTGGTGAAGGAGTTGGGAGTCGTCCGCTACGCCGTCTACCGCTGGATGCACGGGGTCAACCTGCCCGACACGGCCCGGTTCTCCGCCATCCTGGCGATCGTTCGGTGTTCGGCGGCGACCTACATGAAGTGGTGGAACTCGATGCCCCAGGAGGAACGGCTATGCGTGGTACAACCGCACGGCGAGACGGTGGATTCAGATCGGCGTTCTTGACCGACGAGAGGACCGCCGAATTCGACGCCGCCGACCTGGGAGGACTCATCCTCCTCATGGCCCGCGCCTGGATCGGCGGATCGATCCCCTCGGACGCAACATCCCTGGCTACCCTGTCCCGCCTCGGCGCGGCCTGGGAGTCGTCGCGCCTCGCCGCATCGATCCCGGACTTCTTCTTCCTCGCCGAGGAACGCCTGTTCAGCATCGACCTCCAAGAGCAGGCAGCGCATCGGGACAGGGTGAGGGTGTCGAAGGTGGCGTCTGGTAGGAGGGGCGGTCTCAGCAAAGCTGTAGCATTTGCTACAAGCCGCCTAGCATTTGCTACAAGCCGCCTAGCAGATGCTACAAGCCCTCCTCTAGCAGATGCTAGGCGGCTTGTAGCAAATGCTACAAGCCCTCTAGCAGATGCTACGCAGGGTGCCGAGGGCGCGAAAACAGACAAAACCGACGAGGTACAACCGCCGGAACTGTCCATCCCGGCCCCCGGCACTGTGAAATGTACCATTATCGACCCTCCGGCGTCAGCGGAAGTCGATGCGCATTCTTCGACGGAAATTATCCCCCCCCATACCCCCCTATATACAGATTCTTCTATTTCTTCTTTCGATGGGGGTCCGGGGGAAGGGGTTTCTTTCGAGAACTCCAAACAGGTCGATTTGTTCGGCACCCCCATAAAGGCACCCAGGAGGCTCAAGAAGGCCACCCCAACTTCGGATGACCGGGAAGCCGCTGCGCTGGTCGTGGACGCCTACATGGACGAGGTAGGCCCCGAGCATAGGCGGACAATCGCGGCGGACAACAACGTGGCGAAGTGGCTCGCCGAGGGAGTGACCGTCGCGGACCTCCGCCTGGCAGTCAAGAACTACGCCCGGATATGCGATCGCGGCGGACGCGATGCCCTGTACAGAAATGCAGCCCACAACTTCTTCGGCCGTCAGAACCCAATCTGGCGTGCCCACCTGAAAGGAGCGGATGAGACCCCAAGTAAGCCTCGCAACACTGGACCAGCTGGTCGAATACGCACTGGCAAATCCTACGAGGGCATCGGCGTCACGGCGTATACCGCTGGCCATGACGCTGCCGCCCCAGCCGATGCACCGATCGGCCAAGGAGCGGAGTGTGGCCCGAATCCCTTCCGCACTCCGCGAGCAGATGGCTAGTGTCATCGACGGTGCCGCTCCGTGGCCCATGACGCTTCTCGGCGCGGTCGGCGCGGGAAAGACGTGCGCCGCCTTGGCCCTGTGCGATCACGTCTACAGGTCGATGTACGAATCCTTCGCAGGCCACTGCGACCTGCTGCGCATGGCCCAGGAAGGGAAACTCGAATGGTACTCCAATGGGCAGGGAGGGAAAACGACGGCTCCCCAGGTGTGGAAGGGATACCGCGATGCGCCCCTCGTCGTACTCGATGAGATCGGTTCCCGCGAAAAGGTGAGCGACTTCCAGTACTCCTGCCTCTACGACATGCTCGAGAATCGGGAGTGCAAACCCCTGATCCTGATATCGAACCTCAGCCTCGAGGAGCTGGCTCGCGTCTTCGACGAGCGGATCGTCTCGCGCATCATCGCGGGCACACCTATATTCGTCGAAGGGGCGGACATGAGAGACCCCAGGAGTAAAGGATGAAGTGCTTCTACTGCGAGCGAGAAGGAACGGTCTTGTGCGATCGTCCCACGTCGTTCCATCCCGCCTCCCAAACGTGCAGTCGGCTCGTCTGCACGGATCACGCCTACCGCAGGGGGAACGTCCACCTGCGCTTCGCCGCGAAGAACGAGATGGGTTCTCGCGGCGAGTGGCGTACCATCGACTGGTGCCAAGGGTGCCAGCAAGCCTATTCGGGAGAATCCAGTGAACGAAGTGCAGACGCAGTGCCTGAACGAACTGATAAACGCGGCGTGGTCGCTGGTGGAGTATCATCGGTGGAGATGCCACACCGACCTGTCGAAGCGACTGGAAACGACACTGCTGCAAGCGGAACGGGTATTCTCGGCTCCCGAGCCGGTGGGGACTATCCCTACCGCGTGAAGATCCTCTACGAGAATTACAAGGGCGTTAGGCGTTCTCGCGTGGTCGTTCCCATCAAGATCGAGTACCGGACCTCGAAGTACCATCCGGGTACGCAGTGGATCATGGACGCCCACGACTGCGAGGACGCCATGAAGGTGAAGGACTTCGCCCTCTGCGGCCTCTACCCCGCCTGGGAGATAGCGGAGATGGAAGAGCCGGCGTCGAAGCCGGATGCCGGCCCTCCCTACCCCAGGCCGTCCGCAGTGGGTCCGCCCAGGCAACAGAGGCTCCCCGGAGTCGGAGAGGAGACGATGCGATGAAGAGCGCCGCACCGGAAAGCAAGTGGACTCTACGCCCCATCCTCCGGCACACGATGACGACGGAGGGTGCTACCTTCCCCGCGCCTTTGCCAGCCCCGATCCTTCCGCCGCGTCCGCGTCCGAAGCCGCCCATTCTGGTGGAGAAGACGAGGCCCATGCTGCTCGATCTGTTCTGCGGGGCCGGCGGCGCGGCGATGGGGTACTACCGCGCTGGCTTCGAGGTGCAGGGCGTGGACAAAAACGAGCAACGGAACTACCCCTTCGAGTCGGTTCGCGCCGACGCGCTCGAATACCTCGTCCAGTTCGGCGGCCTGTTCGACGCGATCCATGCTTCGCCCCCCTGTCAGCGATACTCGAAGGCCGGTTACATATCTCGGAACCGAATGAAACATCCCGATCTGATCGGCCCCGTCCGCGACGCGCTCGTTTCGCTTGGAAAACCGTGGATCATCGAGAACGTCGAAGGTGCCCCCATGCAACCGCCGGCCATCCGACTCTGCGGCCTCATGTTCGGGTTGAAAGTATTCCGGCACCGATGGTTCGAGTCCTCGGAGCTTCTGTTCGGGATGCAGCATCCGATGCACGGGGAGAGGCGGATCGGTAAGGATGGCATGTGCTGCGTGGTGGGACATGGGGGAGGCGTCTCGCCGAGGATGCGCGCCCAGATCGCTCGGCACGGCAAGGGCAACCCTCCCACGAAAAAGGCGTGGGAGCTGGCTATGGACATCGACTGGATGACGCGCGACGAACTCGCGCAAGCGATTCCGCCAGCCTTCACGCAACACCTGGGCATCCAGATGCTACGCATCCTGAACTACCGGAGGGGCGAATCGTGAGCGCGAAGAAGATGCGGCGAGGACACCGCGGCAAGCGACCGAGCAAGGACGCCGGCAGGGCGAAGGCGAAGAAACTCCTGGTCCTCGATGACTCGATCCTCGAACTCGAACGCTTCGACGACGACGAGCAGGACGTGAAGGACCGCATCCACCAAATGGTCCAGGAGCGGACGGAGTTCGACCCCGCCACGAACTGCCAGATATTCACCGGAGCCTGGGAGGAGAACGGGCAGGCGAAGATGCGCGTCGGCGCGCGAGTCTACTGCCTGTCGCGCATCGTGGCCTGGCTCTATCACCCCGGCTTCCAGCTATGGGGTCTCAATCGTGCGGTGCGGAAGTGCGACAACCCGGCGTGCTGCAACGGCGAACACGTCGTCGTGGTCGCCGACCAGGCCGAGGCGATGAGTGCCTTACGGCGCAACGGAAAGGTGTGACATGACGACTCTGGCAGCGACGGTCAACGCGAAGGCTATGAGGGACTGCGGCGCTGACGAAATGCCGGGAATACATCTGGGGTCCGATGTCTAACGGGAGGTGATGAGTGGACAGCGCTATGCAGAAAGTCATCGACGGGAAGGTTCCTTACGCCTTCGTCGCCGGCGACAGTCTCGCCAAACTGCGGGAGATGCCCGAGGGGTCCGTGGACCTCGTGTTCGGTTCCCCCCCCTACGAGGACGCCCGCCTCTACGGCGAACTCGGCTTCGCCCTCGCAGGCGAGAAGTGGGTCGAGTGGATGGTCCAGTTCTTCCAGGCGGCCGTTCCGGTGACGCGCGGCTTAGTGGCCCTCGTCGTCGGGCACGGCAAAACGAAAGGGTTCAAGTGGTCATCGACACCGAGCAAGCTCGAAGCCGACCTCGATCGTATGGGATTCCACTTACGCGCACCTGGGGTATTCGGACGTGTCGGCATCTTCGGTTCCGGCGGCCCCGACTATTTCAGGCACGACATCGAGTGGATCGTCACCGTGCAGAATACCAAATTCGCACAGCGCATCGGCTCGGGTGGGCCTCGACTGCCCTGGTCCAACAACGTGGCTTGTGGGCACGTCCCGGTCTATGGCCCCGGTGGTGAGGCGTCCTACCGCACCACCTCGGGAAGGCGCGTTGACCAGTGGGGCGGATCGAGTACGCCCAACAAGGGAGCCGACCGCAACGGCTCGCGCAACGGATCGAGGCGCAAGGATGGCGACCGCCAGGAGAGTGGCAGACCATCGCACCGAACCTCGGCCCAGCGGAGGAAGGATGGGCACCGCGACGATAAGGAATATCGCCCGCCCGCCCTGGCTAATCCTGGCAATGTGGCCGAGGAGATGTACACCGCCGAGGAGGTACGCGAACTCCTCTCGGGACTCGAAGGTTCCCTAGTCAGCAAGGGGGCGGTGGGTGGCGGACACATGGGCCACAAGCTCGCGCACGACAACGAAGCACCGTTCCCCCTCTGGCTCGCCGAGCGCTACGTTCTCTCCTTCTGCCCCCCAAATGGCATCGTTCTCGACCCCTTCTGCGGGAGCGGCACCACGATTCACGCGGCCCACGAGAACAAAAGGCGCGGAATCGGCATCGACCTCCGCGCCGGCCAGGTACAATTGGCGAAGAGGAGGCTCGCCGGCGTCACGCCGAGGATGTTCGTGGAGAGCGACGATGAATACCTCCGAAGACTGGAAGCCAAGGCGGCTGAGGCCAAGGGTGAAGCCGATCACCCGAAGCCGAGCAAAAAAGCTCGCAGCCGGCGTGGCGTGGCAGGCGATCCGGTTCGCCATCCAGGAGAACTGGCTGCGGCATCTGACCCTGAGTGACGAGGACCGGAAGCGCGTAGCGCTCGCGCTCGAGATCATCGAAGTCCGCGCCCTGTCGGGCGCGCGAGACATCATCGAACCCATCCCAGGAGTATCCCTTGGACGTAAGCGTACTGAAATCGCTGGCCTGCCGGCTGTGCCCGCCCGGCGCAAAAAAGATCGCCAAGACGCGGGGGCTGTGCCACACCTGCTACAGGCTGAAGCGCGTCGAAGTCAACGCAGGAAAGACGACATGGAAGGAGTTGGCGGCACAGGATCTCTGCCACCTGACCCCCGGGGAGATGGGCCTGCCCAAGAACGTCCTGTTCTCCCGCCAGTATTTCCCCCGCGAGATAGACCTGGTGGAGAAGAAGGATAAATGAGCATGAAGCTACCTCTCGGCTTCTGCGGGGCTTGCGGTGCCAAAGTGGGCCGGCGCGAGAAGTGGTGTCCCGACCACAAGAAAGCCTCGAAGTACCGGGCTGTAAAAACGTTCGGCGGTGGGATAGTATTCGATTCCAGGAAGGAGGCCAGACGATACGAGATCCTGCGACTATTCCAGGGTCGGGGGGTCATCCGGGATTTGGAGTGCCAGGTCCGCTACCCACTCGAAGTCAACGGTGTCCAGGTCTGCGTATACGTCGCGGACTTCGTGTACTGCCAGGATGGCAAGAAGATCGTCGAGGATGTAAAGGGCTACCGCACGAAGGAATACAAGCTCAAGGCTAAACTGTTCGCCGCCGTCATGGGGTTCTCGATCGTGGAGGTGTGAATATGAACGTCGCCGAGTCGGAGATCGAAGCAAAATATGCGATGGTTTCTGCCGAGTACCGGCAGGTGTTCGGGAAGCAACCCTCCCTCCGTTTCGATGGCTTCGCCGGCTGCGAAGCCATCGTTGTGTCCGACTGGCTCTGGCTCTACCGGGAAGACCCCGGTTCGGCTCGCTGGTCCGTCCGCATCGTCCTTCCCGACGATCCCTGGTTCTTCCGCTTCGATTGCTTCACCCGTCGCGATGGCTACGAGATCGAGAAGCCGTCCTTCGAGGAGGCGGTCATCTACCTCTTTCAGCACGAGACGCACCGCCGCTGCCATGTAGCTCGCGAGAGTCGGCTATGCCATCGTTGATCGATGAAGTAGAGCGGAACATTTCTGCCCCCTTTTGCCATCCTGAGTCGCATGGCGAGGCAAAAGCGGAAAGCGAGCGAGGCACTCGATCCCATCTTGAAAGCCGGCAAGGCGCTCAAGGTTGGCGACTTGGCCGAGGAACTCATCTCCGCCATCGGCGGCACAGCCGAGTTCGCGCGCCTGTACGCCGAAGAGCTACAGGACGGCACCAAGCCCGGCAGCGTCGCGCGCGCCCGGATGCTCGACGGTATCCTCCGCCTGGTCACGAACGCCTCGGCGCAGAACAAGTCGATGGCGCGTACCGAGGACGAGATGGAGGACGAGGAGCTGGCGGAGATCGCCCGCGAACTCCTCGGTCGATCTACGTCGTCGTCCCCACAATCATCCGGGACGGCGTGAAATGGGGAAGGCCAAAAAGACCAATCGTGCTGTCGAAGAGAATGCCACGGAAGGGTTCTTCATCCCCGGCGTTTCCGTCGAAGGAACCCGGAGGGCCGACCTCGATCTCGACGAGCGGAGCGATGGCGTCGATGGCCGCGTCGATGGCCGCGTCGATGGCCGCTTGGCGAATCCAGGGCTTGAGGGGAAGATCCCAGAAATCCTCCTCGCCCAGCCCGCGCGCAAGTTCACTCAGCTCGACCAGCAGACCCTTTTGCGCACCCTCGCGGAGATGGCCGGTCGGCGATGCGAGAGCCTGCGCCTCTACGAACCGATCCCAGCCATCGACGTGTTCCATAGCGACCGACGCCGAGAACGGCTCTTGCGTGGAAGCAACCGTGCTGGCAAAACCCTCGGGGCCGCGGTAGAGATCGCTCGGGCCGTAACCGGCCAAGATCCCCTGAAAAAGTTCCCCGCCGCCAATGGGCGTGCCGCCATCGTGGGCTTGGACGATCGGCACAATGGAATGGTGCTGTACAAGAAACTGTTCCGCGCGGATAGCTTCAAGATAATCCGCGACGCTGTCACCCAGCAGTGGCGTGCCTTCCGTCCCCTCGAGGATAAGGCTCGAAAACATCTGGCCAAGGCTGCCCCGCCTCTGATCCCGAAACGCTGGATCGAGAGTATTTCCTGGAAGGAAAAGAAGTCCAACATCCCGTCGATCATCACCCTCAAGAATGGATGGGAACTGTACTTCTTTAGCAGCAAGGGTAGCCCGCCGAACGGCATCGATATCGACCTGCTCTGGATCGACGAGGAGATCGAGAACGAGTCGTGGTGGCCGGAAATGGTAGCCCGCCTCCTCGATCGCAAGGGGAGCGCGTTCTGGAGCGCAACGCCCCAGGTGGCGAGCGAGCATCTGTACAACCTGCACGTCCGGGCGGAGGAATCGCCCGAGGAAGTCGGGGAACACATCGCGCTGCTCGCCGATAACCCCCATATCGACTCCGAGGAAAAGAGACTCTTCGCGTCCCGGCTCGCAACGGACGAGGAACGCAGGGTGCGAATCGGTGGCGAATTCGCCATGACGGGGTACAAGGTCTACCCCAATTTCTCGATGCACGTCCACGGCTTCGACCTCGAAGGCCCGGTCCCGAGGGACTGGGCGCGGTTCATCGCCGTCGATCCGGGCCGTCAGGTTTGCGCGGTGCTTTTCGCGGCCGTCCCGCCGCCCCACCATGCCAATCCCTGCATCTTACTCTACGATGAGTTGTACTTAAAGGCGTCGGACGCCGAAGTTTTCGGTAAAGCGGTTGCGGGGAAGATGGACGGCGTGATGCCGGAAATCTTCCTGATAGATTCCCACGCCGGTAGGGTTCACGAGATGGGTTCGGGCCTGACCGTCGAGGCGCAGTACATCGCCTCCCTGGTTCGGCACGGCGTCGAAATGGGCAGCGGTAGACCTTCGTTCACCTGGGGGGCCGACGATCCGAAAGCGGGTGTCCTGGCCGTCCACGAAGCGATGCGGATTCAGCCCAATGGCAAACCGATCCTCCAGGTGTGCGTCGGCCGACTGCCGCAGTTTTACCAGGAGATCACGCGCTACCACAACAAGCGCGTCAACAAGATCGTCACCGACGAACCGGAGAAAAAGAACGACCATCTCATGGATTGCTTCGACCACGAAACAGAAGTCCTCACCGCCGAAGGGTGGAAGGCTTTTCCTGAAATCACCCTCGACGACGTGTTCGCCACGGTCGATCTATCTACCGATCTGATCGAGTATCAGAGTCCCACGGAGGTTATCCACAGGAAGCATCATGGGCCGATGATTCGCTTCGGCGGACACAAACTCGACGCGATGGTAACGCCCAATCACCGCATGGTTGTCTACCCAAAAAAAGGCCACTCTGGATACGACGATGGCAGACCTGTGGTGCGGTCGGCGGAGGAAGTATCCCGCTGGGACAGCCTCAAGCTCCATGCGACATGGCATCCGCCTCATCAGCGAAACAGCACGGCCCCGGCGATTGGGTCGTGGGAGGACTTGGCAATCAGCGCGGGCGATTTCGCCGAACTTATGGGCTGGTACGTCGCCGAGGGGAGTCGCGCGCAGAAGATCCAGACGCCCGGACGTGGCTACCAAGTCGTCATCAGTCAGACGAAGCCGGAAGGCGTGGATCAGTTGGCGCGTCTTCTGGCGCGGCTGCCCTGGAAGTGGAATGCCTTCGCCGAAGGCTTCCGTACCAATTCGTGCAAAGCCCTGTGGGAAATCGTCGGTGCTTGCGGGGATGGGTGCCAGAATAAGCGCGTCCCGGAATGGATTCGTTGGGAGCAGCCCTGGATAATCGAGCGATTTATTTCGGGTGCGGTCGCAGGGGACGGGTGGGTCCAATCGGGGCGAAGGAATTACGCCACCACGAGCAAGGCGCTCGCCGACGACATGCAGGAGCTTTTCATCAAGATCGGCAAAAGCGCGAGTGTCCGACTCCGCAAGGCCGCAGAATCCTACACGATCGATGGCCGAACGGGGACGAACCTCCGGGACCAATACTGGGTTTCGGAGTGGAAGTGCAGGAGCGGTGGTTTGCGGAGCAAGGACAATACTCCGAACTTCGCAACCGAGCATTACCACGGTACGGTCCACTGCGCTACTGTTCCGAATGGGACGCTGATCGTCCGCCGCAACGGCAAGCCGATGATCGCGGGAAATTGCTTGAGGTACATCGTCTCATTCCGGCCGCAGTGGTCGAAGCCGAAGACCTCGCGCGCAGGGGTCAACTACGCTGTCGCCGCTGTCGCCGCAAAGCTCGCCAGGAAGAAAAAGAAGTCCGGCGGTTCGGGTGGTGTTCGCCTTGGACCGGGGCTTTCGAGAGGGGAACAATAATGGTGATCCGAGAGATTCTGGACGGGTTGGACAAGGCGATTGCCGCCTGCCGCTCGCAGGCGGCGAAGCTCGACGACATGAAGGGGCGAATCCTCTCCTGCTGTCGGCAGCCCGAAGAAGAAAACCCCATCGCCGGGAGTATCGGATGTCTCGATCCCGAGCCAATGCAAGCCAGCAGGAAGAGGCGGAAGGCGGCCTAGAAGGCAACGCCCTCATCGAGTCTGCCTGGCGCGCCTTCCAGGCCGCCCGAGGCGGACTCGGCGAGCCGGTCCCCGACTGGTCCGAACTGGACGACTCTTTCCTTCTGCCGTTCTCCACGGCGATCCTCGAGATCCGGGATTACATCCTGGGTTCCGAGGAACTCCCCGAGGGCCAGGTGGCGAGCTTTTCCGCCGCCGCCGGCCGGGGTCTTGCGGTTATGCGTTCGGCCCTCGGCATCGACGAGGACGTCGACTCTCCGACGGCGCACATCGCCTTCGAGGCGGTCGCGCGCCACATCACCAACGCTCTGGCCTGGGATGCCGAGGACCACGGCGAACTCGACGGCCACGAAGCCGGCTGGGCGGATTGGGCCGCCCAGAAGCAATCGCAACTCCAAGGGGTCTCCTGATGGCGAAGGCGAAAGAATCCAAGGTCGAGGCTCCGAAGTACGTCATGCCGCCCGTCGAGATGGGCGACATCGTGCTGTGGCACGCCGCTCCCGACGAGCCGGCCGTCTGCGCTGCGGTCGTCACCGAGGTCTGCCACGAGGGGATCTGCGTCAGCCTCATCCACCGGAACATGTACAACATGGAGCCGAAGGATGGCGTGCGGCACAAGGACCATCCCGACCGGAGGCTCATCTTCTCGACCGAATCGGGTTGCTGGTCGCACAAGTCGGTGAAGGTGGACCCGCGCAACCTCGAATCGATTTTCATGGCTGGCCCTGCGATCGAGGTCTAAGCGATGCCCTTGATGCCTCTGGGGGCTTCCGATACGCCCGGCAACACGAATCCCGATCAGGTCGGCCCACTCGCTGCGGGCCAGCCCCCCTCCCCCACGTCCGTCGATATGGAGCATCCGCTCCGTCCGCTGGTCGGCATGTGGCTCGAGAAGATCCGCATTGCCGACATCTACAAGAAGTCGCGGTTCTCCGACGACGCCACCGAGGCGATGCAGTTCTTCTCCGGGCCTTACGACTTCATGTACCAGCGGTCGTTCACCAGCCAGCCGGGCGGCTTCGCCTCCGGCTGTGGCGACGACGAGCAGATGCCCGAACCCGCTTTCAAGATGACGGTGAACAAGGTCGCCGAGGCCGTTCAGATATTCGGGCCGGTGCTTTACCACCGGAACCCCACCAGGCAGGTGAACCCGCGCGAAGTGCCGCCGATCCCGCCGGAGTTCTTCGGCAACCTGCAAGACATCCAGACACAGATGCTCGTCCAGCAGGCGCAGGGCCAGCAACAGCAGGAGACGGGGACCGACGCGCTTCGCGCCATGCTCTTGCAGTTCTACCTCAACTACACGCCCACCGAACTGGACCTGAAAACGCACTCGCGGCGAGCGATCGACGAGTCGATCATCAAGGGGATGGGCTGCCTGTGGACCGAGGTCTACGTCCCCAAGGGCCAACCGCCGCGTCCCGATGGGACCACGCTCCAACTCGTCGGCAGCTTCTTCGAGAGCGTCGATCACTTCATGATGGACCCCGACGGCGAGACGCTGGAAAACGCGAAGTGGATCGCGCGACGGTGCATCCATCCGGCCTGGGCCGTCGAACAGCAATACGGCCTGGAACCCGGCACCTTGCGCGGCGTCAGCGAGAGCGCCTGCCGGTCCTCGGAACTCAACTCGACCGTCGATGGCGACTACCAACGGGCGACCGGCGGCTCGGCCGATCTGGTGGCCTACTGGAAGATTTTCTCCAAGATGGGCGTCGGTGGCCGACTCCAAGGGATCGGCCAGGATCAGCGCCGCATCCTCGACAAGTTCGGCGACTACTGCTACCTCGTCCTCTGCGAGGGCATCCCCTATCCGCTCAACCTTCCGCCGGTCCTTATCGACTCCACCGACCCCCAGGCAGCGCAACAGATCCTTGCGCGGCTCGACTGGCCCACCCCGTTCTGGGCCTCCGACGATTGGCCCATGACGCCGATCTACTACCACGAAGTGCCCCGCTGCCCCTGGCCCATGGGCCACTTCAAGCCCGCGATGGGAGAACTCAAATTCCTCAATTGGGCCTACTCGTTCATGGCGGGCAAGATCCGCAACACCTGCCGCGACTTCGTGGGCATCGCCAAGGGCGTGGACGACGAGATGAAGGAGGCGATCCTGCACGGGGCCGACCTCACCCTCATCGAGATCCAGAAGCAGCACGGCACCATCGCGGAGATCGTCCAGTTCTTGCAGCATCCGCAGATGAACGGGGATATTTGGAAGGTGATCGAGGCCGTCACGCAAAACTTCGAGAAGCGGACGGGCCTCACCGAGTTGGTCTACGGCGAATCGGCCAGCTCGTACCGCTCCGCCGAGGAGGCGCAGCTCAAGGGAAGCCAACTCCAAATTCGCCCCGACGATATGGCCCAGAAGGTCGAAGATGCCATGACGGCCGTTGCTCGCAAGGAAGCCCTCGCGGCCCGGTGGCATTTGAGTGGGCAGGATGTGCAGGGGTGCATGGGGCCGATCGCGGCGCACTTCTGGGATCAGGTCGTCGTCACCCACGACTTTTTCGAGGGGTCGCGCCAACTCGATTACCGGATCGAGGCGGGCAGCAGCAAAAAACCCAACAAGCAGCGCGATCAGTCCAACATGAAGGACGCGATGCAGCAACTCTTCCAGCCGCTCTTCGGCTATGCCCAATCGACCGGCAACACGGGGCCGATCAACAACCTCATCACCGATTGGGCCAAGAGTATCGATCTCAAGCCGCAAGGGTACTTGCTCGCGGTTCCGCCCCCTCCTCCGCCTCCGCCGGAGGGAGGGGCTGCGGCTCCACACGGCGGGGCGGCAGGGGGCGGAACCGCTGGCGGTCCTCCGCATCCGGGGCCACCCGGACCACCGCAACCCGGCCAACACCCCGCAAAGCCCCACGGCCCCCCCAATGGGCCATCGGGCCAGCATCCGAACGCGCCACCGCCGAAATAGTTCGGTAAGCTGACAACGGACAACTGATAACTAGGGGAGAACGCCATGATTTCCGCAGACACCTACAACCGAATCCTGGTCGGCCTGACCTCGCCGGCAGCCGCCACCGAGGTCGCCAACCAACTCAACAACCTCACCGAGACGACCACGGACGCCCTCACCGCCCTGGCCGGCGGTGCCAAGGCGGGAGCGACGCCGCTTCCCTCCCTCATCAACCGCGTCGTCACGGTGGCGACGGCAGCCGACTCTTGCCTCCTGCCGTCGGCCGTTCCCGGCCTCAACCTGACGGTCATCAACGCGAACGTCACCAACGCCATCGCCGTGTACGGTGCTGGCACGGATATCATCAACGCCCTGGCAACGACGGTAGCTTTCCCCGTCGCGGCGACCCAGGTTGCCTACTTCGCCTGCGCTGTCGCCGGTAAGTGGAACGTCACCCAGGTCTACAACCTCACCGAGACGGTCACGGACGCCATCGCGGCCCTGGCCGGCGGGACCAAGGCCGGCGCGACCCCGCTGCCTTCGACGCTCAACCGCGTCGTCACGGTGGCGACGGCAGCCGACTCTTGCCTCCTGCCGCCGGCCGTCGCGGGTACGGACCTGACGGTCATCAACAGCAACGTCAGCAACGCCGTCGCGGTGTTCGCTCAGGGCACCACGGATGTCATCAACGCCCTGTCGGCGGCAACCGCCTTCTCCATCGCGGCCACGAAGTCGTGCCGCTTCATGTGCGTCGTCGCCGGCAAGTGGAACACCCAACTCGGCGCTTGATCCGACTTCCCGGACCAGGAGATTCTCCTGGTCCGATCCTCCATCCGTAGGGGCACATCGTGGAACTGTACATCGAGCCGACCGTCGCGGAGATCAAAGAGCGCCTGGCTGCCGACCCCGACGATACCTGGATGGATATTCTGAGTCGCTGCAAGGGCTCGAGGTGGCTCTCTCTGTGGAAGGTTCTCCGCGACGAGTCGTTAGCCAGGAACTACCCGACCGTGGCCTACTGCAACCGCCTCAAGGGGGCACGCATCCAGGCGGCCTACATCGCCATGCGGCTCGATGGCCTCGGCCACAAACTGGCGGACATGTTCGCGCACCAGCAGCCTCCCATGAGCAACACCGATCGGGAATTCCTCGAGGGCCATACCAACGGGTCACAATTCGAGAAGACGCCCGGCGTCGGGGACTACTACGCCCGCGAGGCCAAGGCGCAGGGCGTGGACATCACGGGTGCCGTCTACATCAACAGCCTGGCCGCGTACCCCGGCGATCCCAAGGCGTGGGTGCGCGGACGAGGCGACCTCGAAGCGGTCGTCAAGGAACGCAACTGGTCTTGTCAGGGATCGAGCAACATCAAGGGCGACCCGCGCGAAGGGCCGGCGGACGTGCGCATCGCCGACGACCTCGTAGAATCGAAGATGATCGACCGCATGGAGGCCGACCCAGCCCTGGCCCTCAAGGGACGGGAGGATCTGTTCCAGGAAACCCGCGAGATGATCCAACCCCATTGGGCCGCATGAGGCTGTTGCACCAGCGCAAAGACGTACTCGACAGGGGTGGCGTCCTCGCTATGATCGAGGACGCCTGCAGCCGGAAAGCCGCCGCCGATCCGACCGCCTCCATTCTCTTTCTCTCTCCCGAACTCTACGAGTCCGCCCTTCTCGAGATCGACATGCCCGTGCAGCGCGTCACTTGCGGACCCTTTTCCCTCGCCATCTCTTTCGCGCTCTCCGGCGTCTCCATGCGCTGACCATCTCCCCCATTTTCAAATGTCGCCTTCGTCTCCCGCAGAGGGGAACAGGGGGACTTCGCGCGCTTAGATTGCACCCTGACGTTCCAGTCCCTCTGTCCTGCTGGGGCAAACGATGGCCGACATTACCGATCCTGGAGCCGTTCTCTTCTGCAACAAGCTCGTTCGTCCCCTTGCCGACGCCGTGGCCCAGGTCTACGGATCGATCAGCCTTTTCCCCAACCTGTGGGAATCGAAAGGGATGGCAACGCTGATCCCCAACGATCCCACCGCCAATGTGATCGACGGCTCTGCCACGGACGGACGGACGCCGATCACCGGGGCCGACGCCAACGCGATGCTCGCGTTGGCGAACGCGCTTCTCGCGATGGCGACAGGAGCCAACGGGCAGATGGGCACCGTTCTCAAGGTCGCAGTCAACCCCGGCTGAGGATAAGGCGTGGCCTTCAGCGAATTTTATTGCAACGCTTCGACCGGATCGAACACCAATGGAGGTTCGGATTCCGGCAGCCCCTCCATGTCCGACACGGCAGGCACGGGGGGTTGGGTCAGCACGACCAACGTCTACACCAGCGTGGCGAAAACGGGAACGGTGACAGTCGGCCAGTATCTTTGCATTTACACGACCGGCCAAGGACCATCGACAGCGGGAACCTATTGGGCACGAATTACTGCGGTGTCGGGAGGCGGCGCATCGGTCTGGGTAATCACCCTCAGCAGTACGGCCTTCTTGGGGGGAGCGCCTGCTACGGGATCGGCCTTCCTCGCCCAGGTGGGAGGAGCATGGAAGGGGCCGAACGGTGCCGTGCCTTTCCCCTTGAATCAGGTAAAGACGACGACGACGAACGCCGCCGGAAATCCCCCTCGCATCAACCTCGTTGCTGGCACGGCCTATGCCATCACGTCCGCGCTGACGATTTCCGCTGCCCAGCAAGTCGTCTTCCAGGGTTGTACCGCAACGCCCGGAGACGGGGGACGGGCGACCATCTCCGGGCCGACTACCGGAACGCAATTCGTTCTGATCACGTTTACGGGAGGCCCGTACCACTACGCCGACATCATCTTCATCGAGAACGGGGCGACGGGGGGAACGCAGCAAAATGGGATATCGCTGACCTTTACGTCCTCTTACGCCATCTTCGAGCGATGTACGTTCGCATCGATGGGGCTGTCCGGGGTCAGCTGTGCCCCCACGACGAGTACGGTCAGTTTCATTCAATGCGAATCCTACTCCAACGACAGCGCCGGGGGAACAGGTTCGGGATTCAACTTGGCAGGCACGAGTTCCGCCTATCTGCTCGACAGATGTATCTCTTCCGATAACCAGGGGCCGACAGGGTACATTCTCGGGACGGGATGCTCGGCGTCGTTCGTGAATTGCATAGCCTACGGCAACGTGGGGCCAGGATTCCAACTCAACGCGACCTCGTGGGCCTCATTCGATGGATGCGCCGCTTACCAGAACTATACCGATGGGTTCGCTTGCCTCGGCGGCTTCATGATTTTGACCAACTGCATTTCCACCAGCAATGGCGGCTATGGATTTAATCCCTCCACGGGTGCCGTGGCCCTCTTGCGTAACTGTGCCAGTTACAGCAACACATCGGGGAGGTCTTCCAGCGCGCTCGTCGATGACACCGGCGCGATCGCCTTGAGCAACGATCCGTATGTCAATGGCGTTATCGGGAACTTTGCACTGAGTTCGCAGGCGGGATCTGGAGCTTTGTGCCGAGGAACCGGAGTGGGATCGTTCACCATAAGTAGCTCAGACTTAGCTGTTACAACCATCGGCTTCCCCGACGTGGGGCCAGCGCAGTGCGCCAACTCGGGCGGTGCGTTGCGCCCGTCCGTCGTTTCCCCTTCCTTCTCGCCTTCTCTGTTCCAATGATCTCAAGGAGCCAATCATGGCCGATCTGATTCTGAATGTGCCCACGGGCGAAATCTCCCTGGTCGCGGCCACGGCCAAGACGATCCTCATGGCCAAGGCTCCGGCGAACCAGCGCTTGAAGCTCAAGGGTCTGGAAATCTTCGGCAAAGGCATCAGCCCGACCGATGTGCCGATGAAGGTGGAACTCTGCATCATCACCACGGATGGAGGGACGGCAACCACCATCACGCCCACCGCCAACGACAACGAGATGGCGGAGACGGCGCAGGGCACCTACAAGTCGAACTACTCCGTGGAGCCGACGACCTATGGCGCGGCCATCCGCACCTGGGAGGTTCATCCCCAGACGGGACTCGTCGTGTATTTCCCCATGCACGATGAGCCGAAGCTGAAGGGCGGCACGATCTTCGGCCTGCGCATGACGGCCGCCGCCGCACAGACGATCAGCGCGAATCTCATCGTCGAGGAGTAATCTTCGATGATCCGGGCCGGCGGACCTTACCCCAGACGTTTGCCTCTCGTCGGGGCACCTCCCCGACCGGCAACCGCTACGGGGTCGGTGCCGCGCGCCGCTCGGGTCGTATCGTCCCCCGTCGTGCCATTTCGAGGAGTCGCGATTCCGTCGCGACTTCCTCGTCCCCTTTCCCCTGCGGCGCGACCCTCGCTGGTCGTGCGGGGTGCAACCGCGCTGCGGAGCGGACTGGCCCTCCTGTCGAGGGCTGCACGCTACCCTTCCATCGCCGCGCGCCACGTCGTCTCGTTCCTGCCTCCGCGCCCGACCAACGCGGGGACCGTCCTCCTCGGAAGGTCGCGCCGTCCCCTTTCCCCTGCGGCGCGACCCTCGCTGGTCCTTTCGATGACGAGACCCTCGTCGAGAGGTCTTACCGTCTTCTGTCGCCCGGCATTCGCAACGCTGCTTCCGGCGGTCGTCGCGGCTCGGCCGGCCACCGTCTTCGCGCCTTCCTGGAAGGCACCGGCCAAGAGCGTTGTCGTATGGACGCGGCCGTCTCGGCTCCAACCGCCTGCGCCAGCGACGAAGGCTGTCCGAGCTACCACCGTTTTTCTGCCACTCCGGCCTGTCATTGCGGGAACCGTCTTCCTGGGAAGGTCGCGTCCGCCTTCCTATTTCAACCAACGCCTTCGTCACTGGATGCTGGCCGCGGGACTCTGGCGCGCGAGGTATTGACCGATGTATCAATTTTCTCCTGGAGCCACTTCGACCGGCATCCAGTACCTCATCCGGGACGCCATCACGGGCCAACCGAAGACGGGACTCAGCGCCTCCACACCCGGCGCTGTCGCCGGCTACACGCGCCAGAACGGTTCGGCCGTCGCCATTCCCATCGTGGCGCTCGGCAGCCCCCTCTCGGTCTGGACGGCGGGTGGTTTCGTCGAAATCGATTCCGTCCTGGCGCAGGGCGTCTACCGCTTCGACGCCCCCGACGCGGCCTTCGCGGTCGGCGCGGCCTTCGTGACGCTCACCATCGACATCCCCGGAGCGCTCGGCGAAGGCGTGCTGATCCTCCTGCAAAACTCCTTCAACAACGTAGGTCCGGGCGCGTTCCAGTACGCCGTGACCCTGCAAACGGTCGCGTCCGCGCCCATTCAGGGCGGATCGCTGTGGGTTTCGACCGATCCGGGGGGAACCAACGTCGTTGCCGGCTCGCTGACGACGAGCGCGGCGGGCATCGCCACCTTCCTGCTCGGCAACGGAACGTACTACCTCTGGGTCAACGCCGCCGGCTACACCCCGGTCAACCCGACCGCCTTCACCGTCTCGGGAAGCGGGGGCCAGACGCTCGCGCTGGTCGCTGCCACCGCTCCTCCGTCGCTAACGCCGGCGCAGGGACACGAACCGGCGACGACGGCCTACGATCTCGTCGAGCGGCTCCTGGACTTCGTGGGAGCCGACGCCGACGACAAGAACTACCGCGCCACGAGGCGGGCAGCGCTCGACGCGATGCGGGAGTACGCCACCATCCACCGCTGGACTTCCCTCCGGCAGTTCGGGAGACTCGCGATCAACGGGGCGTACAGCGGCAATGGGGTGGGAACCGTCCAGTACCAGGGATCGTCGGGAACCTACGCCAACCAGATCACTCTCACCGGAGACTCCTTCCCGTCGTGGGCCGCGAGCGGCTACATCCGCATCGGCGTCGTCGTGGCGAAGGTCGATCGGCTCGTGAGTTCGACCATCCTCACGCTGAAAGACCCGATGTTCGTCGTGGACATGCCTGCCGGGCAAGCGTTCACCCTCTACCAGGACACCTACACGCTGCCGTCCGACTTCGTATTCACCAACGACGCGATGGCCGAGACGACGTGGGGCACCCTGTCCTACATGACCTACGAACAGTGGGGCGGACGGGTCCGCTTCGGCCAGGGGATCAGCACCCCGAGGTTCTGGACGATTGCCGGCTCTCCCGACTTCCCCGGACGCCTCGCCATGCTCCTCTATCCTTCCCCCGACGCCTCGGGCACTCTCGACTACATGTACTACCGCCGTCCTCGGCAAGTCGTGAATTTCGATATCAACACCGGAACTGTTTCGGTTTCGACAGGAAACGCGAATCTCGCGACCTTCTCGACCCCCGTCCTGAACGCTTCCATGAAGGGGTCGATCCTGCGCATGGCGGCGGACGCCACGGGTCCGCCCACGGGACTCGACGGACTCGAGGTCTATGCCTACGAGGGGAGCATCGTCTCGGTAATCTCGCCGACGCAGGCGATGATGGACTCGCCCGGTCCTGCGACGCCGACCGGCGTGAGCTTCCGCATCAGCGACCCCATCGACATCCAGGATCTCCACCAGACCTTGATCGCGCGAACGGCCGAACGGAACCTGGCTACCTCCCGGATCATGTCGAAGCAGATGCCCGCAGCGAACGCGGCCTGGAACCAGGCGCTCGTCCTGGCGCAGGAAGGCGACTCCCGCGTGTCCGCCCGGAGAGCCGAGGGCCGATCCGGCATCGGACGCGCCCGGCTCGCCAACATGCCGATCGTGTGGGCCGAATGAGAGTTTTCAGTTTTCAGTTTTCAGTTTTCAGTTTTCAGCAAAGACGCCCCTCTGGCTGACGGCTGATAGCTGATAGCTGACAGCTCGAGAGAGGGGAACACGCCCCCGGAGCCGCTTTACGATCCACCTGTTGCAAGGGTCGATCGTGGAGGGCTTCCGCGTGGCAAGAGGCAGATTCGACTATCCGACTCCGGCGATGGACCCGGCCGACCGCGACCATTCGCGGTGCCCCGTCTGCGGCTGGAGTCCCTGCACGCTGACCTGTAGCCTCGGCCTGACCGCTGGCGATGTCATCGAACTGGCCCTGATGTTTCCCTGCGAACACGGCGAGGCGAACGATGGCTGAAGTCGTCGATAGCACGGTCGCCATGCGCGATTTTCCGGGCCTCATCCTCGACCAAGATCCCCTGGATCTGGCCGGCGGCGCGGCTCGCGAACAGACGAACCTCGTGAGCTTCATGGGTGAGTTGAACGTCCGCAAGGGCTTCCGACCGCTCTCCTTCGACTCGATCGTAGACGCAACCGCATGAAGACCCTTCTCTCGATCGATGGCGGCGGCATTCGTGGGATCGTCCCTGCGACAATCCTCGCGCACCTCGAGGCGCTCCTCGGCTCGCCCGTGCGGGAGCATTTCGACCTGATCGCCGGCACGTCCACGGGCGGCATCCTGGGCCTCGCCCTGACGTGCCCGGAGGCGTATACGGCCGGGCAGTGCATCGACTTCTACACCGAGGATGGGCCGACCATCTTCTCGCGTTCGTGGGGCCACTTCATCGGAAGCGGCGCGTCGCTGTGGGGTCCGAAGTACCCCGCCACGGGAATCGAGTCGGTCCTGACGAAGACGTTCGGAGACGCGACACTCGACCTCGCCCTGTCGAAAGTCATGGTGATGACCTTCGACTACGCGGCCTACAAAACGCTAGTCCTCAAGAGTTGGCAGCACGACGCGACGTTCTTCGATGCCGCGCGGGGCACCTCGGCGGCACCGACCTACTTCGCCCCGCACGCCTGCTCGCTCGGCCTCCTGGCCGATGGAGGGCTGTTCGCCAACGACCCGGCCCTGTGCGGTCTCCTGGAACTGCACGCCCTGTACCCCCAGGAGACCGACTTCCTCGTCGTGTCGCTGGGATGCGGGACGAAATCCTCGAACGTGGGACCGTCCAACGCGGGCCTGATCGGTAGCGGGGCCGAAGTCGTGGAAGTGCTGTTCGACGCGCAACCTCTGGCGACGGACTATCTCATCGGTGAAATTCTTCCGACCGATCGCTACCTCCGCCTGAATCCGGCGATCCCTGCCGTGGCGATGGACGACGCCTCGCCGAAAACGCTGAATTTGCTGTCGGCGATTGCGAAGGGCTGGATCGCGGCGAATGCCGATACGCTGGTGGCGCTGGCAGCGCTCTTGAAAACGGGAGCGCAACCATGCAAGCCGGCGGCGTAAACCTCGGAGATGTGGACCTCGGCGACACGCTCGCCGCCGCTGTCGTGACGACGGATGGCTCGGGCACGCCCCAAGATCCCACCATCGCCCCCGTCTTTCGCATCTACGGCCAGGGTCCGGGACCGATGGCGAACGGACTCGGCTCCCTCTCCAAGCTCGACACGAACACCGTTTCGGGCGCGAGCAACGCGACACCCATCATCATCACCACGACGATCGCGCACGGCTTGCAGACCGGCGACAAGGTGACGATCTCCGGCGTCCAGGGCAACACGAGCGCCAATGGGAGCTTCTCCGCGACGGTCATTTCCAGCACGACCTTCAGCCTCGACGGCAGCGCGGGCAACGGAGCGTGGACCTCGGGCGGATCTACCCATCTGTCGGGGCTGTACCTCTTGAACCTCCCGGCCAATCCGGGAGACGGCTACCTCGCCGGGGTCAGCTACCGGGCGCTGATCTCCTGGGCCATCGCCAGC
>OBLU010000625.1_pt1 | contig 33328 bp, 34 predicted proteins | sample 1518681 | NCBI WGS metagenome assembly OBLU01 (sample SAMEA3539304, study PRJEB22396) | soil metagenome | biome: tundra; feature: field; material: soil | place: USA | collected 2010-05 | depth 0.15 m
CAGTGGCCCAAGCGGCGGCCCGAGCGGCGCCCCGAGCAGCGTCCCAAGCGGCGTCCCGAGCAGCGGCCCGAGCAGCGGCCAACTCTTGTTTGGTTGCATTGCCTTCGGCAAATCGCCGCACTACCTGGATGCACTCAAATACTCGTTTGTCGTCTGGTGAGCCCTTTTGAAAGATTGGTAGCACATCCTCCGCACAGTCAGCGGCGAACAGTCGCAACTTCCGCTCGTCCGTAGTCCCGATTTCACGCACGAGCCGCATCTGCGTGGAAACAATCTTGTCATTGCCTTTTACGAGCTCACCCTTCACCTCAACAACCCACAACGCCGCGTGTTCCTGGGGAAGGTGTGTTAGAACATCGCGCTCGTAGCAGGCGTGCCAGCCAGATTTACAGAGACTGGGCGCGAGTGGTTCGGTCCACTCACCGACCTTGACCGGCCACTTGAACTTCTGGTCCGACGTTTTACCGTCCACCAGCCACTTGTAGAGAACCTTATCCATTTTCCCGCCTTTCACGTCATTCAAGGTACGAACCTCTTTCGTATCCGCTAATCTTAGTCTTGTGGCTGGTAATCTCGGTGCGTAGCGCTATGGACAGTGAGAACGTGGTCCTACAGTGGTCGCAGTACAGCGCGTACACGCGGTAATATCGGTCCTCGCCATTCTTGTTCTTCTGAATCAGCTCGCCCCCACACATGGCGCAGTTCACGGCGATGCTGTAGTTGGTGCCCTTGGTACGGATTACGCGTATCCCGTTCATAGTTCTGGAAACACTTTCGTTGGCGGTGTCACGCTCGGGGAGTATTTTGCGGCACACGCTATTGCACCCCTGAGCTCGAACAGGCTTATGCCGTCACAGGCCTCTAGGTATCCTATGGCATAGTTCGCGCCACTCCCTACAGAGAAGAATGGCGACTGCAATTCTAGGATGGCTCCCTGGTCATCCATTAGTATCAGGGGGCTCCCCGGTATGTCTATGAGTACTTCCACCCCCTTCAACTTGTAGGGAAGTGCGGCAAGCGTCCGGGCGATTACTCTCGGGTCACACGCCCCTACAGACAGGGCCGACAAGGCCGTAATCACGGCCCAGGAGCCACACGAGCCCACTAGACCGCCGTCCACATGACGCCACACCTTTGGAGTCCTTATGGCCGTCACGAGGTCGCCGTTCGAGGAGGCAGAGTCACAGGCCATGCCCACCCCTCTGGCTGCTACTATGACCGTCATGCTCGTGTCTTGGTCTTGAACTTATCCGGCGTTATTCCCCGATAGACAAGCTGTTGGTCCTTGGGCTTGAATGTAAGGTAGCACTTGGCACAATAGACCTGGGAGCTGGTAAGACGCAGGTCTAGTATCCAGTCGTGAAAGCAATATTCCTGGTCTTTCTTCATTCGTCCAGCCCAGCTATCACGGCTACGACGTCGAGTGAGTCGAGTTCGGAAATCTTGCAATCCTTGCCGGTAACGCGCTGTACGAACAGACTACGGTCCGCGTTGGTGGTGAACGCCTTGCTCAACTTGTCCCTTAGCACATCGAGGTTCCGTGCGTCATTGTTCTGCTTCTCGACCTCTTTGTCCTTTTCTTCGGTCCCCTTCTGTCCGTCATCGTCCTTATCGACCTGCAAGCCGAGGGTGGTGACTAGGGTGTAGCGGCGCAAGTACGTGACTGCCGACGCTTGAGCCTGTGGGTCACTCTTGGCCAGGTGAAGCAGCGCGACCGATTCCTTCCACTCGCCCGAGGGGGTGTGGAACAGGAGAGTCGTGAGAGTGTCAACTCCGTTGTCACTGGTGATGTCCTGTGACACTACCAGGCCATTCTTTTCCAGAATCGGCTGTATGTACTCCACAATCTTGTTCAGCGGCGCGAACTTGCTCTTGAAGAACGGGTTATCTGCTGTCTTGGGAATGGCCTTGACGGAGTTCTGGAAGTTGCCCAAAACCTTCATGAGATTGTTGATTGATTCGCTTTTGTTGGTCATTTCTCTCCTAGTTGGTACCTGTCAATATTTTTAGAAATTTTGGAGCCTAAAAACTTTCATCTAAGCTGTAGCCCAGGGCGGCGAAGCATGTCATGATAACATTGACTACCTCGGTAGTCTCCTCGAAGGTCGCCACTTCTGCTATGACTACTGAGGACCAGCCGCTATCTAGGTGCACCAAGTACTTCTCTTCATCGGCGTCTTCGTCTAGCCACAGGGTTAGGTTAGCGCCGGGTCCGGTCATTGAAATCTCTGGAAAAAATGTGTTCACTTGGTTCCTTTGTATAGATTCGTTGATAATTCTAGCACACCGAAGGGAGTTTGTCAATAGCCCTTTGCATATTTTCTTGGTGAGTTACTGGCTCAAGGTGACTGGGGCGAACGCAATTCTTGTTTCGACAGCCATTTTCCCACACATGGTCAACCTCTAGACCATCTGGTATCGGCCCCACTAGAAGTTCGTAAGCGAAACGATGAGCATAGACAAGCTTTTTCTTTACTTGAAACTGCCCATAACCGCGGCCTCTCAAAGCTCCGGTCCAAAGCCAACAGGTGTCTGTCTTATTGACCTTGAACCAGAATCTTTCTTCTAACGTCATTTCAAATTCTGGTCTGAATGTAATTAGCGCGTCTCCATGCCGCCTAAAGCGACGTTCATGCTTAGAACACATCCCCCTAGAAACCGCTAACCGATCGCAGTCGTCTATCGAACAGACCGTTGTCACTTGGTTCCCTTAAAATTTAGCACGGCATGGAGTGTGTGCTTTATTGTCGCCAAATCCTTTTGGTCCTCCATAACTGTTTCTATTGGCTTGTAGGCGGCGGGAGATTCGTCTAGTAATTGATTCGCCTTGTCGCGATTCCATGCGATTCCCGTCATCGCACGTTCAAGGTCGTTTGTCAAGAGGGACTTTCGAGCCGCGTTGCGGCTCATCGTCCTTCCTGCACCATGAGAACACGAATTATAAGACAGAGAGTTACCCAATCCCTCAACAATGTAGGATGCTGCCCCCATACTCCCAGGTATAACACCAAGGTCACCGACGCGAGCGCGGATAGCACCCTTACGAGTAAGCCAAACGTTATTTCCGTTGTGATTCTCCTTTGTGGTGTAATTGTGGTGGCAGTTGATGCGCTGTACCTCGTATCCGACACCTATTGTGTCGCCCAGACCAACGAAGGCCCAGAACTGAGTCAGTACGGCGTCGAGCATGGCGTTACGGTTAGCCTCGGCGTAGTCCTGTGCCCAGGTCATCGCCCTGATATACGCATCGAACTCCGGTGTACCCTCGACAAGATAGGCGAGGTCCGGGTCGGGCAACTCGATGAAATATTTCTTCATGAGTCCCTTGGCTTTCTCGATGTGCTCCTGCGCTAACTGATTGCCTACCCCGCGACTGCCGGAGTGGAGTACGACCCACACTTGGTCATTCTCATCGAGGCTTATTTCAATGAAGTGATTGCCGCCGCCAAGAGTACCGAGTTGTTCTCGGGCGACGTTGAGTTGTTTAGTTGTAGTGAGGTCCGCGCCTCGTAGTACCATTTCAGGAGAGAGTCTTGGTCCTCCCCACCCATGTCCCTTGCCCATGCCAGCCGGAACAACTGCCCCAATATATCCAAGCATCCTGTCAAGGTCATCGGGAAGACCGTCCGCGAACAGGTCCGTCTTTACGGCGGCCATACCACACCCGATGTCGACACCCACCGCCGATGGTATAATCGCACCTAAGGTGGGAATGACCGACCCGATGGTCGAGCCTTTGCCGAAGTGCGCGTCCGGCATTAACGATAGATGTCCCGAAAGAAACGGCAAGGAGGCGGTCCTCTGCGCTTGCTCTAGTGCCTCGGTTTCCAGAATTGATGCCCATGATATCACGTTCCCTATCTTAGAGATGGTCATTCGACGCCCTCTATCTTGATGATGCCTGCCCCGTCATCGAGACAGGTGGTGCGGTATGCGCAGTACGAGCACATCCAGTCGTTTCCTAGTGGATTCAGCTCCTTGAGTTCCCCGTCGTCGTCTCGTGCGACACGAGGCGGCAAAAATCCTGAGACAATCACCTTGGAGTACTCTTTCATGCGGCCCAGCTCGTCCAACGCCAGCGGCTCCCACTCCTCGCGTGGTACCTCGAACTCAGCGATGAATCGGTTGAGGTCATCGCCCACAAACATCTTGGCTGCCTTATTCTTGGACAGCGCCTCAAGGGCTATAGCTCCCATGATGATTGTCTCGATACGAACCTCTGGGTCCTCGCGCTCGATGCCTAGCGCGTTCATGCCAGCCTGTGCTATGGCCTTGAGGCTCGGTCCCGCTGGTCCATTGTTGGTGTGGGTTGACCTGGCCCTGTTCCATCCGACCTGCTTGTCGAAGTTGTAGAGTCCCATCGTTTTTAATTCCCACAAGACATGTGTCCCACCGAAGTTCGAGCCGATGTCATGGATGCTTATCAGGGCGTCACAGGAGCCGGAGATGTCGTCGGTCTGCGAGGAGACCTCGAACTGCGCCGAGGGATACCGCTTGGCTATCTCTGCCTGCGTCAGCTCATGAATGATGGTGCCGAGTCCGGTAGCCCACGCTCCTGCTACGTCCATCGGTTCGGTTATCTCTGCGCCGATAGCAGCGTAGCCCATCTGCCGACCACACCCGAAGGAAGAACTGTACCTCATGTTGGTACCACGAGCCGTAGGCTTCTGTACCTTTGATTTTTCCAACAGGGCCAGAGCTAGAGCGCCGGTCAAACGGGGTGAGTTTGATTGGTTCATATTAAGAGTGCCCCTCCGAAGTCGTGTGTTTCTTTCTTTACCGCTATTAGATTAGCGGTAACATAAAGGATGTTGTGAAACCGATACCACTCAGATGGGTACCAGTTCTTGAGATTTGACACCTGAAACCTTACGTCCCCGTCAATGAAGTCGGAGAACTGTTGCTGGGTGTAGTACCAGAACGAGTTGGAGTTCCAAAAGGACACATGGGTCGGGTCTTGCCACGCCCCGCGGCCATCCGTACTTGGTGTCTGTGACAGTAGCATCCCCCCGTGGCAGAGCTTGTCGTAGCACCATTTCATAAACGCCTGCTTGTTTTCGATGTGCTCCATAAAGTCATGGGCTCTTATGACACCAACGCTGTCGTTGGCGACATCCATATCAAAGAAATTTCCAACGTAATCGACTCCGTCTCCGGGTCGTAAATCAACGCCGAGGTAACCCTTTGGTTTCCCGTGCTTGGCTCCAAGGTCAAGGCACAAGAGGCCATTTCGGTCAGCCCACGCAAGCGCGTTAGATTCAATGTGCTGATGGTATAACTCGACCGTTTCGATTTGTATTCGGGCATTTAAAATGTCCCCTTTCTGGGTATTCCCTGCGTGTACCCGCTGTAGGTACAAGCACTCGGGTAGGTGTACGAATGAGGTCTCCTTATACATCCGGCACATCAGGTCCTGGTCATCGAGGATATCCTTGGCGGTGTCGTAGCCACCCACCTTGTCATACAGTTCCCGAGTGAAGGCACGGACATGGTTAGGTGCGTACCATATGTACGAGACGTTGTGCGGGTGAGCCTCAAAGGACCGTGCTGCCATGTGCTTGGTGGTTAAGTTGTAGTACGTCCAGCCGTTGCCGGGAGCGAACTTGGTGAGGTCAGGCTTGCCGTCCTCGGTCATCTGTGCTGAGTCTGAGTACACAAATTGTGCCACAGCCTGGTCGAAGCATTGGTCGAGGGCCGTTAGCGCCCACGGTTGCAACACGTCATCGTGGTCCAGCTCGACTAGAATCTCGCCCTGGCAGTTGCGTACGGCCAGCTCCTTGTAGAAGCCTACGCCCTTGTCCTTGTTGCCGCACCTGACTATGCGTACACGGTCGTCCTTCACGATGGGCTCCCACTCGGCACCGTTGTTCAGCACCACGACCCATTCCCATTCAGTGAATGTCTGGGAGAGGAGAGACCTGTAGCAGTCGTTAATGAACCGGGTGTTATGGCTAGGGGTGTAAATACTAAACCTAGTCTTAGCATTTCTGGTGATGTTGTCGAAGGTCCCGGTGCGAGAAGGATGGTTCTTAGTGGCGGGTGGCCTGACGATAACGCCTTGGCTCATGACCACTGCCTCAGTCCGGGATACTTCTTGTCCATAAATTTCTCCAACGTCGTGCCCTCGTAGCGTCGGCACAGGTAGTCGAGGGAAATGAATTGTGGGTCGTATGAGCCATCTTCTACTTGGTGGCATACGATGATGCCCCGCCAGTAGTACAATTGTGGTCCGAGGTAATCCTCGTCATGCAAGTAGCAAGAACCTGCTACTAGTCCGTGTTGGGACTTGCCCGCCACGAATCGAAGGCTGTAGGCGAGTATTTGCTGGTGCCCTTGGGTGAAAGAGTGTCCGATGTTCTTGAGCCGGAGGTCCATCTGTCCAGCGATGGGTCGGCCCATCGAGTTGGTGAAATAATGGCTATAGCCGACCCCTTCAAGCCAGACGATATTAAGGAAGGGATGTACCTTCCAGCCGCTTCGCGCGTAGTCGAGTTGGTCGGTAGAAAGAAGTCCAAATAGTTGTGCATCGCTCTCCACTGCTCGGTTGATGCGGTTCTCGTGGTTTCCCAGGAGTAGGTGGCGGTCCGGTAGCCACTGGACGTGCTTGGTCTTGGCGCGGTTCTTGTTGAAGTCAACGAGGGGCTTGTTCAGTACCTTCCATGCCTTGTTCGCGGCCTGAATATCCTCGACGTATCGGCGCCCCTCCATAGCCCTGGTCCCACGGTCGTACGAGGACAGGCTCGGCATATCGGCATGGTCCCCCAAGTGAATAATCTTTATGTCCTCGTCGTGATACTCCTCGACAATGAAACTTCCAATCCATGATAGATGGTCTGTCGGCACCCCCTCTTTAGCCTGGGTATCCGGTATGACTATATGCTTCACAGGTCTAAGCTCATCTGGCCGGGGATACCAGCGGGGGGCTTGGTGCGCCTGCCGTACTCAATCATCTTCTCGGGATTATCGTCTCGCCACTTCTTTTGCCGCGCTGCGTATCTCACCGGATTATCCAATCGCCACTTCCTGCTCTTATCTATGATGTGCTGGCGATGGAGTGTGTAATACTCCTTGGCGTAGGCTGAGGCGTACCTCTTCTGGACAGCTTCAAGAGTTTCCATGACGACACCCTAGCACAAAAGTATTAGGGTGTCAAGCAATTCTTCAAGAGAATTGTTACGAACGGGTTACGGGAGCCCGTCTAGCAACCTCGCGGGCAGATCTAGTAAAACCAGTACACACCATTCACACAGGCGTCGTAGTAATCCACAGAAAAAGTGCGGAACAATCCCCACGTTACTATCCCGAAATACCCAGGCGTGTAGTCCACCAGGGCTACCGCATGGTTCAATGTGGGGTTTGGCTGGTCGTTCTTGTCGGTGCCAACGGTCCAAGTCTTCTTGGTGTAGTACGCATCCCGCCAAGAGTTATAGGTCAGCTCAAGGGTAAGCAGGACTCCACGGTACTTGACCACAGCTTCCTTCACGGCGTCCTGGTTCTTTATATCAACAGCCCCCCAGGCGGTGATGAGGCCCTTGGTCTTGCACCACTCGAACCAACCGGTCGGGTCTATGCCCGTGTTCGGACTTGGCTTCTCGTTTAGCGTGGCCAGGTATTCAGCATACAGCTCCAGCGAGTATGCAGTATGCGGAGGACGAAAGCCTATCTTGTAGAGCAGCTTCTTGAAGGTAGAGGTAGACAAAAGGTTCTGGCATATCCGTATGTTCTCGGTGCCTGCGACCACACAGTCCCCGTCTGCGTCGTTACCCAGGGCGGACCAGAATCTGATGGGGCCTCTAGCGTTAAACGCTGTGAGAAATGACATGGGGAATCTCCTTTTGAATTATGTCCAGCAACTGTGCTGGGGTGATTGTATAGACGTCGTTCCACATCTTTGCGGGCGGGAAGTGGGCGTACCACAGGCTCGCGGCTACGAGTCCTGAGCAAATCCATGTTCCGCTCCGACGCAGGCAAATCTCCGGGGGGAGAACCATGTCGAGCGCACAGCTCAGGATGGACAGGTAGCTGTACCTATGACCCAACTGAGAGCGCTGGAACTCCAAGAACCTATCTCGGTCCACCGATACAGGTAGGGTCATGGTCTCGAACGTTCCCCCTATCGCGATGGTGGCGAGTGGCTTGTCATCCGTGATGCCCTTTGGCTCGGCCTGTAACACGTACCACACGCCGTCCCTGCACTCATTGAGGATGCAGATGTGATTGCGCTTCCAGTCAACCTCTTCGTTGCGCCGCTGGGCGAACTGTATGCTCTTGCCGACGATTCCGACAGTGGTACAGACCACGAGGTCTCCAACCTGCATGGACTAGAACTTACCGTGTGTAATTACGGCAACGGCGAGATACAAGAAGAATCCACCAGCGCTGCTCGCGGCAACGATGACGCCAAGCCGCGCCATTTTCGCCGCTGACGCCGCCATGGCGAGAGCGCCGGTACGGTCCTCACCGTGTTCAACGCCGCGGTCGCGATTCTGCGCAGCTTGAAGTTCGGCAATGGCTTGAAGGACAGGGTCAGTTCCAGCGGTGCTTTTCCCTTGCTGCTCGTACTGGATGCGGCGCAAGTCCGCGATTGACTCCAGCACCGGATTAAGAGCGGTCGAAAGAGCCACGCGGTTCGCTTCTGCCGTCGTCGCGACTTGCGCGCGAAGCGTCTCAGCCGATGTCGCCACCTGCGTGGCGAGGGTTAGGGCCTGTGCCGCTGAGACCTCAGCCGCCCGGTTGACGGCACCCACGTCTACGGCACGGATAGCGTCAATGCGCTTTGTCTCGGCTTCGCGAAGTTTCTCATCGAATGAGGCCCGCATGGCAGCCATATTCTCTACATGGATTACTGCAGCGTCGGCTCGCTCTAGAGCGGCTACGCGTAGGTCATCAAGGCGCCTTACCGCAGTAACAATGACGTCCATGACGTTAATGCTAGGGTCACGGACAGGGACGCCCCGAGCATCGGTAGCCGCGCCGGGTGGCGGGTTGCCGTTGGTAGTCATTGTTAATCTCCTTGGGGTACGAATGGGGGTATGCGGGGTGGTACTTTGAGCACTACTGGCTTCTTGGTGAGGCCCTTGAGAATCTTGTTGACGTCAGCCAGGATGGGCTCACCGGGACAGGAGGGGTGGTCCCCACCGGCTACTCCCAGTTTACCATGTCCGATTACGCCGTTGGCGTTTACGTCCGTCGTATATACCAGAGTACTGCCGTGAGTGGCCTTGGCCCAGATGAAGAACTTCTCTAGGTTATCCCGCTGGTTCTTGTTCAGGCTCTCCCCGGCCATGCCCTCGTGCTCGACGCCGATGGACTCACCGTTGTACGAGGCGCAATGCCAGGCCGTCTCGTTGGTGTCCACGAACTGAATCATCCTACCCACCTTGGGGTTGATGAAGTGCGCTGAGACCTGAGCCTTCGGGTCATTGAACCAAGAGATTGTACCCTCCGCGCTGCCCTGGGCAACGTGAATGACTATGCGCTTGTGTGATATGGCACCGGTCGAGTAGTTTGCCTTGTTGCATCCTACCCATCGTGCTTGCTTGTATATTGCCATGATGCTCCTTATGAACTAAATAGACCGAGTGCTACGAGTCCAGCAATAACACCGGCCAGGGTGCCGCCAGATGCCTGCTCTCCGTTGAAAACCGTCGAGTTGCTTAATGTAGCAGCGCCACCCTCAACGACTATGGGAGGGGTGCCGGCACCAACAGCACCTATGTTTATGTTGCCGGGTACCGCCGTAATATTGATATCGCCACCGTATGAACCAACGGTAAGGGTTATACCGGTACCAGGGGTTTTATCTATTGTCCCGCTCACTGCTATAGCTATGCCATTCTCAGGGCCACTTATTTGTTGTCCCATTTCGATAGACGACTCGACGTAGCCACCGAAAGACTCAAGAATTATTCCGTCGCCAGTGTTCCCAAGACTTCCATCTACTACGGTGAGTCCTCCTAGTTGTTCAAGGTCTCCGGGCGTTGCCGTCTCACCAGCGCCCGTAAGCGATGCGTATCCGCTGCCTGTATCTGAGTTAGGGTCGTTAGTCGGGTCGGGGAACTCTCCCCACTGGACTCCGTTACCCCCTCCAAGGGACACCAGGGGTCGGCCTTTGCGTGCTGTGGTTGGTATGATTGACATTCTAAAAGCCTACCATACCTACGTCAGCGTCGTTACAACAGGGGTGTAGATGTAGGGCATCAGTGTCTTTAACGATACCACCATGTCGCCCTCGTAGCCACCGTCCCAGGTGTCCCTGAGCTTATGGGGGAGCCAGTCTATCGCATCCACCACACACTGTACGGACAATGGACCCTCCGTGTAGGTGATTATGTCGGCTATCTGGCGTAGGTTCTCAATCCACGCGAAGTTGTCATAGGGGTCAAAGTAGTACTCTTCGCCATCGGCCATATTGTTATCCATCGCCTGAATGATCGCCATTATCGTGGTGCCGGCCACTACGGCGGGCCAGGACTTGAGTACCCAGCGATTAAGGATTGGAGATATTTCATCCGTCGTCGCTCCGTCAGTGGCCAGTAGGGTGACGGTCAGGGTGAACTGCTTCCCTCGGGTCTGAGTAACCGGGTATCCCCAGCCCTCCACATATGTACCTGACGTAATTGAGTACGGTGTCTGTCCGTCTACCTCTAATGTCGCGGATATGAGGTACGATATCTCACTGTTCGGGTCAATGGAGGCGTCGAAGTATACCGGTATCTTCTTGTCGGCTATTCCATAGTCAAACATGCTGGAGGTTATGGTGCCGGACTCGACGTACTGGGAGACCGCTATGTTGCCACCCTCGTTGGTGGCGTACGGACCAAAGACCCCAAGACCGGCCACTCCCATGATTACGGTTTGCGTGAATGGATTCCAGTCGAGTGAATTAACAGCCCCTTGACCCGTGACCATGAGGTCGGAGACGTAGGCTGGTGCTAGTGGGTCTCCCGCTATGAAGGTCTGCAAGTCCATCTTACCTATGCCAGTACTGGAGCCGTCATAGTTGCTCCACGAGAACCAGATGAAACGCCCGTCCCCTACAATCGCCTCGACGGGCAGGGTAACCGGTTGAAGTATGTTTGGCTCAAGGGGTCCAGATTTCAGGTCGCCAGTAGCCGTCGCGGTAGGGTCGTAGACGCTTAGTGTTTCGCACATGCGTATGCCACGGTTGGTACCGATGAAGATGAAGTTAAGGTACGACACTACGCAGGTGGGGTACTCATCTGGTGACATAGGGAGGGCTTGAATCGGCGTGTTCAGGTTCCAAGGCTGGGCTACAGCCGCGTTGGATATAAGCGTTGTGTTGGTGGTGCTGGTAGTGGATGAACCTAGTAGGTCAGAGCGATAGACGCATCCTGAATACTTGGCCCCCGATGGTGACTGAATGTACCCGCCGAAATAGACCTGGGTCTCGCCACCAGTAGCGTCCGACCAAACGTAGTTGATGTTCGGGTGAGTGTAGAGGGTGTCGGGGGGTAGAGAAGTTACGATAGAGCCACCCACCGCTTGAAGCCCAAAGGACGCTAGCGTTACTATCGTGAATGTGTTCGCTGTCGGAGTCGTGTTGACGGTGAAGGCTGCGTTGAACGCTCCATTGGCCTCGCCCTGCGCGTAGCCACTTACTACACCTGTGGCATAGATGGGTGCGCCCATTTGCGTCTCTTTGAAGCTGAACGAGTAGGTACCTACTGCCGTGACAAGGGTGTTCTTCTCTACCCTGGTGCCACCGTTGCCGAAGGCTATGGTTACAGTTACGGTATCTCCTACCGCGAAGCCCGAGGCTATGGGGGATGACGAAGCGTCTATGCAGTTGCATAGATACGTTGTCCCCGTCTTGGTGGCAGTTGTGAATTGCGCCCATGCACTAGTGTTCTCAATAGTGACGGACTGACCGTTGCTCAGATTGTGAGGTAGCGCCGTGATGACGGTAGCAAGTAGCGTCGTCGGGTCATTGTTGTAGATGTTGTCTATGGCCCCGTTGTAGTCTCCGACCGATGGTATTACCCCGAAGCCAGGAGAGGCCGGTGGCGCTGAGCGTGGCTGGAAGGCGTAGAGCCGTGACTTCCTTGATGCTATTAGCTGGTCGTTGGCCCAGCGCACCATGTCGTAGCCTCCAGTAAATCCGGTGGTCACATCGTTGGCTGCGTACCGCTCTAGTACATTTGATACCCCAATCTCACAGAACCATAAACCGGTGTCGGTGGCAACGTAGACGTAGGAGTCGTTCGTGGTAATCGAGTTGACTACAGTGGGTTCGGTGCCTCCGTAGGTGAACCCCCAGGTACAGCTAGTACCTGACCAGGCCGAGTTGTACCATCTAATAGCGCCACCATCAGCAACTACAATATAGTCTCCACACCGGCTCACCAAGAGTGCAGATGTCACTCCTCCGCCGAGGTCATCGAGGCGATAGGTATCTGGAAGCAGCGTTGCCTGCATAGGGTGTGAGAATACATCCACACCCTTGCTGCTCAGGAATCGTGTCTCCTGGCTGTCACCCTTGCGGTCGAGTGCATATTGACCAGAGCCCATGCTCCAATCGGTCTGCTCACGACGCCACAGTCCCTCCGTGTTGACGGTTCCTTCGCCCATGATGTTGGACAAGTTGATAGACTGGCGCTGAGATGGGATGGTACGGTGACGGAACGCTTCGCGACGGTACGGCTCGAAAGACGTGTTGACAGAGAACTCGCGGGTATCGCCAGCCGAGCTAGTTAATGCAATCGGGAACGGCCCGAACTGGCCGAGAGGGGCTACCATCCACGGACCCTCGTGTACTGGCGCGTGAGCCTGTCCGCCTCTTCGTTGATGCGAGTCAACCTACGGACGGTCAGGGCGTTCACGGAGCCGGCGATGGCACCTGCCACAACTTCGATGGCCTTACGGGCGTCGGGCTGCGACTCCATGAAGTTACGGCTAATCTCTCGGGGCAAGGTCAGGTCAATCTCTGCCCCGAGAGCGGGCAGGTCTAGCATGGTCGGCGTCATGTTAGCAATGTTGGTGGTGTTATATCCCAGGAGTGGTGGTGCCTGGTCGTTGGTGCCCGGTGTCTCTAGCAGCGAGTCCGACTCGTCTACCAGTGGTAGAAACGGTGCCGAGTACGACACGTACATGGGCATACCGGGCCAACCTGAGCCGTACAAGACCAATACGTGCCCCGATGGTATCGGGGAGTCTGGTATGTTTCGGAGAACCTTCCAGTTCTTGATGGCCGGGTAGGTGCGATAGGGTGGGGCAATCTTGTAGCGGACCTCAAGGATGTCGATGAAGTTGTCAGGCAACGCACCAAGGTCGTACCCGGCGAACACCGGATTGTACTTGATAGCTGCGGTGCCCACACGGAACAGCCCGTTAGTGGGACTGGAGAGCGAGCGAAGGTCGTCATTGATGGCTACGCCTATGTCGTACCGTGAGTAACGCGGGTTGATGTAGGTGATGGTTCCGTCTACGTGCTCGGCAGGTGTAGAGCCAAGGTATCCACGAAGCACGGTGGCCGTCATATCACCCGCGCCCGTGCCCGGAGTTCCGTTCCATCCGACTATGTAGAGGAGTTCCATCTCGATAGCGAGGATGACGCCGGGCGTTAAGCCGATGGTCTGAGCTCCCTCTAATACTACGGTGGTGTCGTTTGAGCCTATGCCACCCGTCTGGTTAATCTGCACAGCACGCTCGCGCACGCCGCCCATCACGCGACGATAGACCTTCTCGATGACGTCTCCAAAGATGGTACCGTTACCGGTACTCGATGAGCCTCCTACTGTAATTATGCTTGGCATATGACTTCCTTTAGGCTATCCGCACCGCGTATAAGTTTGAATAATAAGTATTACCACCACAGTTAGCACTAAGATAGACTGTCGTAGTAGTGGCTATTACGGCAACGGCGGTAATCCATCTTGGAACCTGGGAAGCCCCGCCGTTCCCCCCCTTTGTTGCCGTCCAATCGCTCGTTGAACTTCCAGCGGTGGCGCTTAAACTAAGGTCAGATATCGCCCCACCCGCCGTACCGGCAGACCCAGCCTCACCAAAAAGAACCCAGGTTCCAGCCGCTAAAGAAATGGACGGAATATTTGAGCCATAGATATCCCACCCGGAAAATGCGTGAGAACACTGCCATACTGGCGAGGTCGAAGCGGCAGCGCCACTTCCAACATCTACGGCTATAACTGATGGCGCTACCGCGCCCCAGCCGAGTAGTTTCGCGGTACCCATTATGCTACCGCCATAGACACAGAACCCAAAACCTGAGATACGGTTCCCGCTGTCATAGAAACAACGATTGGCGTAGTAGAGCCACTGTTAACCAGGAACGATGGAATACAGTATGTTCCAACAGTTTCAGAAGCGGCGGAAAGAAGGGTGAGTGTCTGAGCGCCCCCGCTTGGGTCGGTCCATGTAACCACAACTGTTACTAATGTTGTGGCCGTAATAACTACGAAATAAATGCTAACTAGACTCAGCGTGGCCCCAACATTGGTACAAGAAGCGACCGAGGTAGAACTGGTGCCTATCGCCACACCATTGGAGTGACCGAATATGACGAACGTTTGGCCTCCTTGGTTACCTTGGTTACCTTGATTACCTTGATTACCTTGATTACCTTGATTGCCCTGTATCCCTACAAGTCCCGCCACAGAGAATCCCCATGTCGTGAAGGGACCACCCGAACCGCCGACCGTTGTAACGTTCACCGTTATAGATGTGTTCACAGTGATGGCGGTAATGTTACCAATCATGAAGTTGGCCGGAGTTCCAGTGTCCGTAACCTGCACAGTCATGCCTACTGCGTATGCCCCGGTGTTGGCTACGCCAGTGAATGTTTTGGAGCCCGTGCCTATTGAGAACGATGCGTTAGAAGTCGATGAGGCATAACCCGAGCCCTGGTAGCCCTGAACTCCTTGAGTTCCTTGGTAACCCTGGTTGCCTTGAGTGCCCTGGTAGCCCTGAAATCCCTGGTTACCCTGAGTACCCTGGTTACCCTGAGTACCCTGGTTACCCTGAGTACCATTAGAACCTGCAGCACCCTGGGCACCCTGAGCGCCTTGAGAACCATTAGAACCTGCAGCACCCTGGGCACCCTGAGCGCCTTGAGAACCATTAGAACCTGCAGCACCCTGGGCACCCTGAGCGCCTTGAGAACCATTAGAACCTGCAGCACCCTGGGCACCCTGAGCGCCTTGAGAACCATTAGAACCTGCAGCACCCTGGCTTCCCTGTGCCCCACCGGAACCGGTCGAGCCCTGGCTTCCTGTTAGCCCTTGATAACCTTGAAAGCCTTGCGGTCCTTGAGCACCAGTAGCGCCCTGAGACCCGGACCCAGCCGCTCCCTGTGCCCCCTGAGCGCCCTGGGCACCGCCAGTCGGACCTTGCGGTCCCGTCGAACCCTGAGCACCCTGTACTCCGGCCCCTTGGTTGCCTTGAAAGCCTTGGTTTCCTTGAGTGCCGGCACCTGTAACTCCCTGAGCGCCCTGAGCTCCGGTCGAGCCAGATGCGCCCTGTGCGCCCTGTGAGCCGGTAGAGCCCTGAACTCCTTGAGTTCCTTGGTAACCCTGGTTGCCTTGAGTGCCCTGGTTGCCCTGCATTCCCTGGTAGCCTGTGGCACCCTCGGTTAGGGTTAGTGAGTCGTCGTACGACCAGTACCACTTGGCGCTGGATGAGCCGACCGGATACAGTACACCGACGTAGTAATTCTCGCTTGTAGCAACAGTCAGTTCCCACTGTCCTGGTCCGCCGAACTTAGTACCAGTTGTGGCAGGACCGAATGAGGTTACCCCTGGAGTAGAGGCGGGTGGCGTAGCGCCTGCGATGGGTGGAGCGCCGAACAGAGATGCAGCATAGGCGTAGACCTGCGCGTCATTCAAGAAACCTGACGGACCGGCAACTACGCCGCTGAGAAGTGGCACTATGCCTCCATCACCACATCCACAAGACTCTTGCCTTTGTTAATTTCATTCTGAACTTCGTCGTAGTGCTTGCCAGCCTTGGCGTTGCCACCAAGATTGATTCCGCTCTCTACCTCGAAGAGGGAGGCAGCGCGGCTTTCAAGCTCGGCTGCGCCCTGTACGGAATTGGGTTGAACGTGGTCGTGACGAAGTCGCACGTAGGCATCTGTGTCCCTCTGCTTCTGTCGGCCCCATGCCTTCTGGCCGTCGATGTCCACCTTGCCGAAGGTGATGGACGAGAGCTTGCAGCCGAAGCAGTCTGGTGTGCATGTTGCTGAGGGTTCGTGTCTTACGTTCATGGTGCAATCCTAACTAAGGCAGGCAGAGTATCCTGCGGCGGTGAGTAATGCTGCGAATGCGGTGGAGACATAACACGGAACGTGAAAGGTCTTTACTGTGTACGGGTCCTCGGAGACGGTGGCTGCAACTTGGACGGGGGGGCTCTGAGTGTAGTCCATGTAGTAGGAAGTGGAGAACGGGGCCGAGGGGTCCCAAGGGTTGTATGTGCCGGGGAAGTTGACATTGGCGTTGGCTACCACGGTGCCGTCAGGAGCGAACCCATTGGGTGTGTCCTGTACGAACGTGCCGTCACTCAGATAGAAGACGTTGATGTACCTGGCCCGATTTGGGTAGTAGCGAAACAGGCGTGACGCCAGGCTCGGCTTGTCAGGGAGTACTGGCGGATTGTCGTAAGCTATTGGTGGCGTGAATAAGACTGCCACGATGCTTACTTTCCTTTGCGAAGAGACTGAGCTGCGACGTAGTCGGCCGTACCACGTCCACCAACTGTCACATCGGCCTTGGGGGTGCCGTCACCTTCTGGCTTGGTGGTGTTGATGAAGCCGTCGCCTAGAATCTCATCCATGAGAGTGGCGGGGGACATGTCCTTAACGAACCCTACGTCTTCCTTCTTGGCATCGACGCTGTAGTCTGAATCAAATCTGCTTGGCATTATTTGGCTCCATGTATGTTTTTGTGCATCTCGTCTCCGGTGTTCGGTGCGGATACAACGCGGTTGGCGGTTGGTGTGGTGTCGGACCTGCTACCACTGGCGTTCTCACTGCCCCTGGCGTGTACGCGAAGGGGGGCTGCGTGGCTCTCGACCTGATTAAGGTCTCCTACCTCTAGCCCTCTGGCCTCTGAGCCGATGCTACGGACGTCAGCGCCTACCGACTGTCCTGCCCTGTAGACTGCCTTACCGGCGCTCTCTACGGCACCTACGGCGTCACTGATAATGTTTCCCATTAACGGCCTTTCTTGATTTTTACTTTGACGTTGCGAGCTGTGTTCTTCTCGACGCCGCGAAGGTTGGGGGTAGCTCCGGGGTTCTTGTACCCCATAGCTACCGTCATCTGTTGTTTCTTTGTCATATTAAAGGTGTAACTTGCCTTGGGTCATGAAAGAATCTCGTCCATGAAGAGGTAGGCCTTTCGCTTTTCCTATCTCTTCGTCCGATAACTCTTCGGACGTGAACTGGTCTACTTGGGGAACAGCTACGCCATGCTTATCCGTGAGCCTACCGCAGTCGAGACAAAATATCTCGTCCGCAGTGGCCTGCACGAACCTACTACCACAAACGGCGCAAGCATAAGGCCATGACATAGCTGTTCTCCTAGTTTCTTGGATTAACTCTCGTCAATCGTCGGGTCGTAGCCCGAGTTGACGTCAGCACCAAGGAGTGATGCGCTCTCAAGACGGATACATGAGGCTTGACGGAATGTTCCGTACGCACCCAACCAGTACCAACCAAGAGGGACAAACCGACGCAAACGGTCGGTGATGGGACCGGGGACAACGTGGGGGAACGCGCCGTTACCATCAATGTTGCTGTAAGCCTTTGCGAGAGACTGACGACCTACAATGAGGGTTGCGTAGACGTTCACACCAGTATTGACTGTCGCGGGGCTAACCGTACCGGAAGTCGTAACCACGGCACCGGTGAACGAGAAAGTCGCGCCATCGGAAACTGTAATTACTGGCGTGCCTGTGAAGACAGCCGTACCTGCGGTGAAAGCCTGGCCAACTGTAGGAGCGGCACCCGTGTAGGTACCGTTCAAAGAGCCAGCGACAACATTGTATGTCCCAGAAGCTGAGCCACCAGTACCACCGGCACCGTTGAATATCGGGGCGCGAGGCGTCTCGATAAAGCGGATGCCTTCAAAGGCACCAATCTCACCGGTGAAGATTTCACCCGGCTGACTGTAGACGTGCGGGGCACGCCATCCTTGGAGGTTAGAGGCTCCGACTTGCTCGCCCTGTAAGTCGGCAACGAGGTCCGGGTGGATAAAGCCAGCGTACATTCCACCGAGGGTGGGCACATTCTGTGAACGGAGACGCGCACGGGAAACACGAGCATCCAAAGCGGAAATCGTGTTAGCCGAGAGAACTCCGGCACGGGTCGTGACACCGGACTGTAGCGACGTAGCGCCAAGCCCTGAGGCGTACTGAACGTTGGTACCCGCTTCGAGGGCCGCACGAGCAATCGTGTCAATCGAGATACCAGCGTTATAGCCAACGACGTTAGCAACGATGGGGTCGATGTCCACGAAGGACGTACCGCGCAACTTGGCGGTTGTGAGGACGGCATTACCGTACTCAGCAAGTGTCAAAGTGACTTGCGAGTCAGAGAAGGACACCGCAGAGACATCGACTGTCTCGGTAAGTGCCGCTGCCTGAACAGCGAGGTCATTGACGATGGTGAATGTAACGCTCGCACCGGGCATCGACTGAGCAGTAGGCTGAACATCAGCTACTTGGTCAAAGATTGCTTCGGGACGAAACGCAAAATACGCCATCCGGTCATAGGCCGCCTTAGAGAAGTCTAGGGTGGACTGACCAGTATAGCTATCAGCCATGATTAAGTTCCTTTTTTGGGGTTAGAGGCTTATTGCTGCGAACCCACAGTGACGATGCCGAGTCTACGGCCTAAGTCACCTCGGGAGACTGCCATGACATCTTCAGGCGTCTTAGCTGCGGCGAGGGCTTCAAGGAAGGCTTGCTGTGGGTCGGGCTGTGCCGAGTCTCCGCCAGTTGTAGCGCCTTGGGTCCTGCGTAATGCTTCGAGTTCTGAATCATTAGACGTTTCGTCAATTTGAACCGGAGCAGCCTTGAGCAATCCATATTCAGTGGCCTTGGCTTTGACTGCCTCTACTGAGACGTCTCCGTTGTAGCCATTTCTAAACATGCTGCCAAGACCATCTTCGGGAATACCAGCCTTATCAAAAATCACTGAACGCTTCAAATCAGCTAACTCCTGCTTAGTGGCTTGCGCCTCGCGGAGTTCTTTCCTGATGTTCGGGTCTAGTGGTTCTCTCTTCGGAGTTCCTTCGGTCTCGTTCTCTTCATCAAATTCGTCGGTCATATTCAGTCGCTCCTTTTGGGTACGCACTTTTGCCAGAGGTTAGCAAAGCGGTTATCCAGCACTTTTTACGCACCCGAGATGCCGCCCCGGACGGGATTTAGGGAACAGCACGCGTCCCTTGGGACGGCCAATCACCTGTATACATTTTACCACAGTCGTTACGTTCTTTACGTCTTGGCGCTACCTAATCCAGTAACCCCAGCGTTTGACTCAGAGTACCCCCCACCTTTATTGAAGGGAGCGGCCTTAGCCTGCTCGGCTCGTGAGACCTCGGTCTGGGCAGCTACTTGAGTGGTGCCACCGAACCCTGGTATCGCTGCGCCAATAAGAGTTTTCGTATCAACGGTAGGAGCGCCGGCACCTGGGTTGGACCCGGTAAGGGCCACGTCCTTGGCTGCTCCGAGGAGGCTCTGCTCAATAGTAGAGACCCCTGCCCCTAGTGGGTTATTTCCACTGGTAGCGGACAGCCTGGCCATCTCGGCCAGTTGCCTGGTCCCCGCCGCGTTGAGTCCGTTGAGGCCAACACGAGCGGCGTAGTCACCAATCTCGGCTCCGGCTACCTGACGCTGCATGACGGGCAGAGCGTTCTGCGGGTCAGCGTAGTAGTGGAACAGGTTATTCGGGTTAACCCCGTACTGCTTGGCCAGAGCATTCTTGGTGGTCTGGTCGGCGTTGCTCACCGCTGAGTAGATGTCGGTAACCCTTTGGTTGTACTCTAGGGCGCTGACGTGTCCGTTAAGGAGTCCTCCAATCTGCTTCTGGGTAGGCATCGGAGCTCCGAACTGGGTTGCCTCATTCATGATGCTAGACGTGTACGTCTGGTACTGTGTCTCGGTCATGTGGATAGCACCGGGTTGTTTGTTGTACGCAGTCAGGCCAGAGAAGGCTGCGTCGTAGTTCTTGATGAGCGTCTTGTCCGCCGCCTCTCCCAAACCGCTGACTCCGTTACCTCGGATAGCATTAAGAATTGCGTCAGTGTTCGTTACGTGGTCGCCGTTCTTCATAATCATCTGGTGAACCAAACTGGCGTCTGCCTGTAGGCCCCAGGTCTCAAGGTAGTTCGATACCACACCGAAGGCGCTTGCCTCCTGTGAGGCAGTGGCCTCGGAGAGGCCCATCGTCATTCCTTCGCGCTGGAGTTGTAGCCCTTGCTCGTTCGCCGCTTTTTGCGCCGCAGTGGATTTGTTGAACTCGTCTATCTGTAACCTACGACCGGCTGCCGAGATGGAGGCGTTCTGTGCCATTCCCTGTGCCGCCGCGTTCGCTGCGGTTACCGCGACCGCCTTAGGCTTACCAGTTACAATGGTCCCCGCAACCTGTGTGGCCCCGGTAGTAACTGGCGTAGTCAGAGAGCTGGTGCTGCCAGTCCTGGTCAATACGTCCCATGTGTTCTGATATACCCTGTCGAGTATCTTAGATGCGTCCTTGCCCTGTGGGTCGAAGTTGGCGCTGCTATACCACTGCTTTATTAGTGCCTTAGCCGCAGCGGGTTTAAGAGACATATTGATGGCCTGGAACAAGTGAACACCTGTTGCCGGCGTCTCTGGCCCACCTTGAGTAGTGCTTGTTGGAGCAGCGGTGTAGAGGAGCGTGGCATCAGCCGGCAGTTTGAACTGCTTGATGATGTTCGCTGGGACTGGGATGCCCTTGGCCTGGGTTAGTAAAGCCCCGGTCTGGTCTAGGTTCGCGTTAGTCTTCGCCCCTGAACCACCTGCAAGCCCCTCGGGCTTGCTCGTGTTTATTGGCTTCTTGCCTGGTGCGTAGTAGGGCACGGTTGCCTCACCCGTGACTACCCACTTGCCTCCAAAGTTTGAGGTTCCCTGTCCGGGTCCAACCCTCGGCTTCGTAGTCCACTGTGAGCCCGACTTAGGCCATGCTGTTATCTTTGCCATTATCCCTCTACCCCTAATCCTGCGCCTATTTTCTGCATAGTTTCATGCGCGTTGGCGATTGCCTTCGGATTCTTGTCCCATCCGAATCCGGGCTCCGTCTGGAGATGAGCCTTCCATGCGTCGAGCGTCATCGGTGCCGGGTGTCCCGTCTCTATATCGGTTCCGCCACTAAGAGCGGCTGACCACTTAGGGTCAGTAACAAAGTCAGGCTCAACATCCTCACCTAACTTCATCTTTGCAACTTGACGATATGGGTCCAGTAAATAAGCAGGCTTGATGCCACCATCTATCTGTTTCGCGATTGTAGGGTATAGGCCCTTAGCTGTCGTCTTGGCGTAGTCCTCGAACGCGGACAACTTGGCACCGTCAACCCCACCCTCGGCTATACTGTCGAAGGTCCCGTCACTGATGGGAATGTGGTAGTCGTGAGCTACTTTGCTTAGGTCGGCCTTGGTGTGAACCACCTCAGGCTCCACGGTGGGTTCTTTGGTTTCGGTTGGCATGGTTCCTACTTCGCTGTCGGAGCGCCCTGTAGTACGCTCGTAATTAGGTACTTCTCATTCTTGTACTTAGGCTCATTGGCTAATACGGCGAACTCGGCCCACATTTGTTCCTTCTGTGAGGAGCCGGTGTTACCATTCGCTATGGCCTGGTTTATTGCCGTGACATATAGCTTGTATGTAGTTGCCAAGGTCCTGAGGTTGGTTATCGTCTGCCCGCTCATGAGACCATTCTCGGCTACCTGTGCCTGCATGGCACCATCATCAGCGAAGCGATACAGTTGATTCACTGCGTCTACTTTCTTCGCGCCAGCCAGGGCACCGTACGAACCGTACGTGTACCAAGTCGTGTTGTACGTCTTTCCGAAAGAATACGCCGCCGCCTTCAAGTCCTTCGTCCCGGTCGCGTTCAGATTGTTGTTCGGATTGTTGGCACCGAAGTATGCTGACTTAGATTCGTAATATACCATTGGTTCAATCGAGTTGTACCAGATGTCGTCGCCTAGTGCGGTGTTAATCGCGTCCACGTATTGTTGCGGCGTGTCCGCTGTGCGGAGACCCATCGTGTGAAGGATGGAGAACATGGATGGAACGTATGCAGAGTTCCGATTGGCCGTGTATGACAGGAGTGCCGGAATGGCCTCGACTACGCCGGGAGACTTCTGTACCCATTGAAGGAACGTGGTGTCCTCCGGCAGGGAGCCCTTTGGACTCTGTGAGGTAGAGGTTAGGTCTAGGAAGTTCCCGGGGAACTCGGTAGCGAAAGTCGTCATGGCCTGTGAGAGTGATGGGAGTTGTCCATCCGGCAATTTAGTGGTGGCAATCTTCTGATACTCGGTGTCCTTGGTGAACATTGCGTTGATTGTCGTTGATGCCGGTGCCGCGAATCCCACCAGCGTCTTGGCTAGATACATGGCGAGTGCTACGACGTGTGTGTCGTCCTGAAATTCCTGTAGCGTGTGTGAGCCTGGGGCCAGGTACCGCTCCATCTTCCCGTCTGCGTACACACGGGCATCCATCACCAATTGCTGTTGGGCCGTCTCTCCTATGGCCGGGTCGCCGGGATACGAGTGTGTTGCCGCGAACTTCGATTGGTAGTACTCTATCATGTACTTCGTCATCAGATTATTTAAGGCTGAGTGCATGGCCTTAACCTGCACCGATGCTATGACAGAATCCGTTGCGCCCCAACCGTTCTGGGCAATCTGTTCCCCGTCCGCAGTCATGGCCAGGAGTCCGCGGTCAACCGCAGACGGAAGGAAGTCCGTACTGATTCCGCTCGTAGCGCCAATTTTACCCAGTAGGTCGGTCATGAATGTCGTGTACCAAGTGGAGTTAAGGTAGTAATGAACTGTCTTTAGGGGAATGTCCACGAACGGACCCGCCGATGGCCTAAACATATTCTCGAACATCCCCATCGGATTGGTGGTGTCCCCCGTTGGTGCAAGTGTCTGAACGGAGGACATATCCATGTTGAATCCGATACCGAGATGCTGTAGGATGCTTTTCTCGGTGGGGTTTACGCGCTGGATGTAGCCCAACGAGTCTAGGGCCACCGTGTCAAAGAATCCAGTTATATATTGACTCGCTGGAAACGAAAGTGTTGCCAATGACCCCTTGAGAGTTTTCTCAGAGACATAGTGGGTTACTCCCAGCGTGGCTCGAAGGTAACGGTCGAAGGCTCCAAAGTCCTCAGACGCTGCACGTAGGGCACGGCGTAGTGCTTGGTTCTGCGCGAAGTAGAATGGTGAGTAGACGCGCACGTTCGCCTCGAATACCGAACGGTCAGATGGATTGTGGACGAAACGAGCCATACGACGAAGGGCTGCGTTATCCGCTATCACTTCTGCCTCATCGAGAGAGCGAAGCCCTGAACCTATAACGCCTCGCTGTGCCTCCATCGCTAGGTGGTACTCCCATACTGACACAGGCTCACGACTCATCCACGACATAACCTTACCGAAAAACTTGTCAACCCCGAGCCGGTTTATTTCTTTGGCGCAGTTCTTGCTAAGCAGTTCCCTAATCGGCCCCTTGAAAATTGTGTAATCCTCGAACGATGCGGCCTTTATTTCTTCCGGCGCAGCCTTCCCCATCGAAGCCAGGCGATAGGCCATCTCCACTTCACTGTCTATTTTGCCGGACACGGCCTGGTCAATCAGAGACTTTTGAAGCACAATCAATCCCTTGCCATCAACACCCTCTACGCTGCCTACGGTGTTGGCCGAAATCTTTTTAGCCCAGTCGCGGAGTGGACTAATTCCTGTGCTAACGCTTTTGTCGTATAGCATCCACTTGGCGCTCTTAAATCCCTCTAGCTCGGCGGGGTCCATGCGGGCCATCCGGTTATACTGCAAGTCCGTGAGACGTTCAATCAGCCTGTCCTTGTCGGCCCTAAGTGGAAATCCTCTATCTCCGCGCAGCGCGAGTTCTGCTTGAAGGTCCTCAGCGGACGGGTGCATGAGAGTATCTTGGAAGATTCGGTTTAGGTTCTCGACGTGTGCCGTTGCCAAGTGCTCTGGCGCGGCCTTAGAGAATACCTCGCCGCGCCTGGCCATTCCCCCTACGGCTGACGACTCGTGATTTGCGTCGTACTTTATTCCTACCGCATCTCTTACCCCACGGTCCTGAGCCTCTGGGCTAAACAGCGCGGTTGACCCGCCCGTCGTTCTGCCGTGTCCCATGTCAGGCATGTGTCCATTGTGGCGCATAACGTAGCTGGTCGTGTTGTCGAGAAAGCGATACATTTCATCATCGCCCATACTACTGAGCATCCCGCGTTGTATTCCAAGCAGGGTACCATCGCGAAGGGCGTGGGCCATATTGCGCCCCGCGGCCATGCGCGACTGGCTCATCCCTAATAATTTCTTCTCATCCGGTCCTTCGACGGTCTCGTACAGATTCTTCGCTATGTTGACGACGGTCCTGTGAATGAGTCCGCGCTCGGTCATGCCCTGCTTGGCGTTCTCTAAGCGGAGAGCATCCTGCTCGGTCTGCGCGGACGTCTTTGGCACCCACCCGGCCCCAGCGGCTCGTGCCTTCTCGGCGTCGGTCAGCTCCTGCTCGGTGTCGCCTGCTTGGTTAAATGGAATTTCTTCCCCGCGCTTGAGTCCCACGTCACCGGCTATGACCTTAGCGGCCTCCTCAAGGTTGGGCGCTTCCTTTAATACCCCGCCACGAAATTCGGCCTTGGCGATGGAGGCGATTATCCTGCTATTGAGAAATTCCCTCGGTCCCATTCTGAACACGTTGAGAAGAACCTCTGCACCAGTTATTCGGAATATGTAGCCACCCGTCGATAGACACAGCGGTATGAATGTGTCGGACAAAATTCGATTAGCCTTGTCAACAATTATGTTGGAGTGATTCAGAAATCCGTGGTTCTCATAGTACTTGCTTTGGAGCAGGTTGTCGTAGAGTTTGTGGGACATGGCCCTGCGCTCTGCCTCGACACCACGTACAGTCTTTGACTGGTCTATTGCCCACTTACGCATCGACCTCACAGAGACGCCGGGTTGCTGAACTCTGCGGAACAATTCCTTTTCGTAGTCACGAACAGCTTGTAGGGCACCCTTGTCGTGCAATAGGCTCGAACTGGCGGTAGGCAGTATGGCCTGACCAGAGTCTTCGGTAGCATTAGCTATCCGATACTCAAGATTCTTTCCCTTCCAAATCATGTCCTTAGCCACCTTGAAGAATTGCTCTGTCTGGCTTAATGATTTGTCCTGGGCTACCTCACTGACCATGTTGGCCAGGAGGTCGTGTGTCGCTTTATACCCCGACCCACTGGTGTTGGAGAAGCTATCGAGCAGACGCTGTGACTCTGGTATGACTGTCTTTACGTTGCCCACAACGCCGGACAATTTGGCACCCGTGAACTCAGCCGCTTGCTCCAGGTCCTTTTCACCCAGTTCTGCTAGTTTGAGATAGCTCCCCTCAAAGAAGTCGTGGTCGTGTACGACTACCGATCGCAGGCCGTGGGCAAGATTTCTCAGGGCTCGCGAGTCCATAAAGGCCCAGTGGCCCAGATGGGTCTTTCCAAATCCGTATGTTCCACCACCCTTTTCCCAGCCGCCAGGGGACACTAGTTTCTCATACACTTCGTTGCCGACGCCGTTCATGTAGTTTCCCTCTCCGCCGTACTGATTAAGAGCGGCTAGGCGATTTATCTGATTGTCCGTCATCGGCTTCATGGCATCGCGAAGATACTGCACGTTGGCGTCGTCGGTACCAGCGGCAACGAACTCGGTTACGATGGCTCGGTGGGCCTCAAGCATCGCGCTGTCCATGTCGGTCGCTGTCTCGGAGTGCTCCATAGCGTCCTCCGCGAGTCTGACCGCAGTCTCGGATGCTATGCCAGAGCGCCGCAGTTGCGCTCCGATTACAGGTATCGCCTCCTTGTTACCGGACATGAATCCCTTTATTTCAATCCTTGTACCTCCTGGCCCCTCCTCGAAAATCATCGGCGTTTTTTCCAGTAGCGCCGTGACCCGCTGGGCTGCCTTACGCGCTAGAGCGGTGTCCATCCTGGTGCCTGCATCTCCGATGGCTTCGGTTAGAGTGGTCGGAATCACGTCGAGACTAGTCAATGCCTTTATCTCGGGGGCCGCAGCTTCCAGAGCTTTCAGCGGCTCGTCCATAGTCTTTCCGATAGTTAGACCGCTCTTTAACATGAGCCTTGCGTACTTGAAACCACCCATCGTCGGGGCAACTCCACGGGTTAGCCCTACACCATCTGCTAGGTCAGCGTGTATTTTGAGAACGTCATCTATTGTGTTCGCATGTCCAAGCGCAATACGTGTGGTGTCGTCATACATCTTCGGAAATTCCTTTCCGATTTCCGTAGCACTATGCGTTGCCATATAGGTATAGGCGTGAACAGACTTAGCGGAGTTGTCCCATGTCCTCAGGACGTCGGTCCCAGACTCCACACCGAGACCCTTCCACCATCTGCCCAACAGTCCACTCGCGCCCTCTGCGGAGCGTGCGGCTTTAGTCAGGTCTGCTACGGCACGAATAGGGTCCGAGCCAAGGTACTTTGTGTAGAGGTCGGTTGTCCCCGATAGTGCGTTGTAGGCGTTGGAGCCTTTCTCTAGCCCTGGTATAACCTGCCCGAGGGTGTCGGCCAGAGATTGACCGAAGGTGCCGACGTTGCGGCCCTCCTTGTCATAGACCCGCAGGTCAGCGGTCTTTTTCCACGTGGCCGCGGTCTCAGGGTTTCCATTAGCAGCTATCTCAGTCAGGTACATGGTAGCGTTGAGACGGAAGTTGCCACCCAACTTGAACACTTTGCCCAGTCCCTTGAGTATCATCCCCGCGGACTGCCCGATGGGCATCTTGTTCGCAACCCTTTCGGCAATCCCATACACTCCACGGAGTTGGGCAATCCGAGCGTTATCCGCCAGTCTAGCGCCCTCTGCGCTATTTCTTACGTCCTGTCGGCGGGCCATGCGCGATGCAGCGCCCGTCAGGGTGCCGTTGTCCTCGGCGGTAAGTTGCTCGCCGTTCTTCAATTTGGCTGCGATGCCTGCAACGGTTGCAGAGTCGGCTGCGTCCGCCGCCGCGACAGCCGTATCTCCAGTTAGGGAGGCTCCGGTCAGGGCTCCGTCCCCTGCTACCGCTGCGGCGAACTGAGGTAGTGCCCACCCGGCTGCATACGCGAATCCGTGCTGGTTGGCCATTGTGTTCATGAATGAGGCGTAGTGTGCCATCATATCCCAGATGTTCATGACGCCGTGTAGCGGGTTCTTTACGTCAGCAACCAGTCCAGCCGTGCTCTGTTCGAGGGCCATGTTGTTAGCGTGCTGGACGCCGGTCCCGATACCATGCGCTCCTACAAGTCCTCCGGTTGCGGTTGCGGCTATATCTGTACCCACCGTCTTGCCCAGGTCCGCTACGCCTCCTACTAAGCTCACCGTACCCTTGGCAATACCAGTCGCAGCCTTCTCGGCATCTGGAACAATGTCCTTGAAGGCGTTAGTCATGTGCCCGAGCCAACCTATAGCAGAGGAGGCCCCTCCAACGGTCGGCCCATCAGCCTCCGCCGTTGGCACGGCAGAGCCTAACGCCATCGCGGCGGCTGGGTCTTGCTTTAGTCCTGGGTTGGAGTTTACGATTCCCGAGGTTCTGTCGGCCTCGGTCTCGTTAAGATTTGCTGGCATGTACTAGAGTCCAAGTGCTCTGGCAGTTGACGCTAGTTCCCCGAGCACGGCAGAGCCTCCTGCGCTAGCCATCTGTCCTAGTCTCTGCGCCACAGCTATGGCCGGCCCGGTTAGGGCTTCTGGTCCGGCACCCGGCCCGAATGGTAGTCCAGTGGTCACTGGCTCATTGGGCCGATTGGTTGGTCCCATATACGGCAGGGAACCCGGCGCTGGTCTGGCTACGACTGGCGCGGGTGCGGCGCTGGACGGCGCTGGTGTTGCGGGGGCTACGGGAGAGCCCGCCATTGGCACTTCCGCCTCGGAGGCCAACTGGTCGCCGGCCTCTCCATACGCCTGTCCTGGCGCTGCGGACTTGGGTATAGCGAGGTCTGTTCGATTGTTCTTAGCTGCTCTTGGCATCTATCACACTCCTGCCGGTGCTGGTGCGGCTGCTTGCGCTACCGCGTTGGGTTGCACTTCTTGTGGGACTCCACCTGCGCTTGGCCCACCTGCTCCTGGTGCTCCGGTGTGGAGCTGGGCAAGGAGGTCTTGCAGGCTGGGCTTCCCGGCTGGGGGTCCTCCGCCTTGGACTGGATTATCTGGGCTAATGCCCATGCCTGGCTGGTCTTGAGCTGTAGCTGCTTGCTGTTGCTGTTGGGCCTGGGCCGCAGCTTGCTGAGCTGCCTGCATTTCTTTGTCAACCTTTTCAACCGCATCCTCCAAGTTCATGTGGCTCCTCTTGAATACTGCTATCCTGGCGATGGTCGCGACCATGCTCGGGTCTCCCTGCGCGGCACGCTGCTCTAAACCAGTAAGGAGCGCCTTGCGTAGTCCTCCGAGCTCAACCAAATCGCCTTCCGCTGTTGCATCTTCGATGTCAGGGTCAAGGACTCTTGCGGTATGGTCAGATATGAGACCCACACCCAGCTTCTGTGCAATCCTGACCGCCATAGCGTTCGCGTCAGAACCAGGCAGAGCGTACTTAACAGTACAGATATTAGTGTCAAATGTGTCGTTCGGCGTGTAGTCATCACTTGTTACCTTTCCGTCGCTGCCCATGAAGAACATGCTGGGCTTACTACCGAAGTAGGCTCGCATGACCTTTACGGCCCGGACGTTTTCTAGTTCCAGCGAGTTCGCTAGAATCTCCTGATACTCCTGAATCGGCATGTCTATGGCACTAGACAATAGCGAGGCCCCTCGCGTGGCCGTACGAATATTGGTACCGGACTCGCCACCTAATTCCTGGGGGATTCCCGCAGTGAGTCGCTGAGCCCGCTCAAGATTACTCATGGCAATCTGAGCGTCTTGCGTCTGTTGTGGGTGGACTATTTGTATGGTGCCCTTGTCGATTACACCACGGATGCCCTGCTTACCATCGGCTTCGACCACTATGCGCGGTGATGTTGGCGAGTTGCCCGGTGAGACTACCCACTCATCTGGGAACACGCTACGGAATACTGCGATAGTATTAAGTGCATCGAGTTTTGCCTCGCGCTGATACATACCGAGCATCTGATCGAATTGTCCCTGCAGGCGGTCGAGGGTGATGCGGCCAGCGATAACCACAGGGCAAATCTCAGCACGGTTAACAACGCGCTCTAGGAGAACTTGCGACAGAGCGCCCTGGCCAACTTGGTAAAACTCTGCGGCAAACCCGTGTCGGTCTGCGCCTCGCGCCACCAACACTGTTTCAAAGGCATCGACGTACTCAAGAACTTGAAACATGTCGGTGTCGGTTTTGTCGCCACGATACAAAACGTTGGCTTCGTTAGGATAGTTTTTCTTCAACCAGCCCAGCGGACGCCAGTCAGCGAAGATGCAGTCTGCCGGTTCCATCGAGTCGGGGTCTGCCATTGGGGCTGGGTATGTTCCGAGTGGGTTGCGGACGCGCCAGAACGGAATCTTACGCTTGTCGGAGTCGTCAACCGGAACGGGAGAAATGGAGACGGCAGTCATTCCATATGCGGTAAGGTGGCGCGAGCGCCTACGAATCTTTGTCGTTTGATGGTTCATACTCCACCAACCGACGTTGGCCTTCCTTCTGTCGTCGGCCCTGTTGTCCGCTACATTGATGCCGGGCTTGAGGGAGGGGTAGAAGATGCCGGGGAGTGTTGAGGCCACTCGCATGGCGAAGGCGTCAATCCCTTGGGCGATAAGATTGGGAATTGCAGGACGTTCGGCTTCGTCCAATTCGGGTAGTGGAACAAGTACGTCTCCGTTGTAGTGCTTGCGAATCTCTTCCATGCGGTTGAAGATTCCGCCACGTTGCTTTCGACGGTCCGCCTGCATCGTAACAATTTGGGCGCTGGCGAGGTCGTCGTCTGGGGAAAGGGGCATATTACCTCATGCTAGATAGTTGGATTGCGCGGACCCACTTGGGACGCCAAGCGCGTACGGATTTTCGTTGGGGCATGTAGATAGTAGGAAGGTTCCACTCAAAGAACCATTCCGCCATAACACAGTCATCGGTCCGACCAAACGGGTATTTGGTAACTTCGCCAATGAGACTCATTGACCGGATTTTTCCTTCACCCTTACCCATCAATCTTACCAGACCAGACTTCCAATACTGTGCAATCGTCGTAACACCGTACTGGGCATCGGTCTTGTTGTTGGTGGTGTCGTGGGGAATAACTTCGACATTTCGGTACTCACGCCACCTTTTGAAGTGGTCGTACTGCAAAATGAACCTCTGAGCGGCGTTACGTTCTATTACCCAAACTTGTATAGGGAAGCCCAGAGCGATTGATAAAGACTGCCATTCTTCCATGATTCCGGTGAACTGGCCCAGCTCGTAATTCCACTCCAGGAACTCTGGGGCTTCCATCTTCCCACGGTATAGGTCAATGAGAAAACGGTTACCGCTTTCGGGGTGATAGAGCCAGCATTGGATTGACCAATACATTGTCGGGCTAGGGTCGGCAGTAGCAACCATGATGCAGTCATTTGGATTGAGACCTGGCGGAATTTCCCAACGGTCTCTGTCGCGGTCGATGCAGCCTATAGAGCCGCCAGTGCCATAGACCCACTCCTTATCAACGAGGGTTTCATCTAGGGCCAAATCCTTTTGCTGATATATGACTTCAAAGCGTTCGCCCCGGTTCGACATAAGGTTCGAAACATCACGCCAGGAGATACGTCGCGGGTCAAGCAGACAGCCCACTGGATACGGCGGTGCATCCCTTCTATGCGAGCCCTCAAAGCACTTCTCTTCGTAGTGGGCCATATAACAAAGGTGCTGGTATTTTTTATTGGTTCTTCGTGCATCTGCCTCCGATTGTGCTTCGTAGTCATCTTCGTCGTCTTCATCCTCGCGGGGTTGCACCATATCCAGCGAAAAGCGATATAGGTCGTCAGGCGCAAGCCTCTGGCCAATAATGGCCAACATTCCCGACGGCTCAAGTCGCGGCTCGGCTACGTCCTGCCACCAGTCCTCAGCGTACTCTCGCATCTCGGGGCTGCGCAGCTTGCGCGGGTCAACGAGGTCGTCCCAGAACGCTCCATTGAAACGCAGACCGATGAACCCACTGTCCATACCGTAGGCACTTAGGGTCGGCTCCTTTTCTCCAATGCTTCCCGAGGACTCGGCCTGCATGACGATGAAGGCATCCTTGGTCCACAGTTCTTTTTCGAGTGGCCTGAATCTACCAAATTCGAGGGCTAGGGTGGTGATGGCGTCAAAGGCAGCGCCACGGTTCTTCTGAACCGGGTCAGCCGTTTCCGGCACGACCCGCTCAAGAGAGCGGCGTACGCGCATGAGGTTTCGTGATGCTAGGGTCATGGTCGCAGAGCCGGTGAGAAGCCTGACACCGCGGTCGCGACATATCATCCAGCATATGATGTCATGGATGAGAGTTGTCTTGCCGCTGCCTGGCGGCATATTAACTACTACATATTCCTTCTGGTCGGTCTCTAGGAGACGCACCAGCTCTATTCCAGCTTCGGCCTGCCAGGGTGTGTTGACCCTCCCAAAGTACCGTAAACGGAAATATGGGAAGTCCACGAGGGCACGTTTGGCCTCTGCGGAGAGTTCATCGTACGGAACGGGGCCGCGGAGCTTTGATTCGACTTTTAGCTCGCGGTAATTCCGAGCCGAGGAGTCTACCTCTTCGTTGGCGCGTAGGTTGCGTGCGGCCTTCTCTAGCCGGTGGCCGGTTGCTTCGGAGAACTTCGACTTCATGGCTGACTGAGCAATCGAAAAGCCCGCAGAGCGGGCCTCGAAGTACTTCTTGCGTTGAACTGGCGATACGGCCATATGGGTCCTAGACGATAGGCTTGTTGTCCACGGCGGGTGAGTTGGGTCTCACCATGATTGGATTTGCCTCTACGGCAAGTTCCTTCTCAAAATCGTAAAGAGCTTTCCTTAGCTCGGCTATAGCCTCGGTTATGGTCACAGAACGCTCTTGTTGTTCACCGCGGGTTCGTTTACTGGGGCGGCGCTCTCTACCAACGAGTACGGCATAACTGGAACGGCAACGGGCGCGACCACTGGTACGACCACTGGTGCGACGGGAGTCGAGAGTTTTAATACCTGAGCCTCGATAAGAGCAAGGTTCGCGGCGAGGGTGTTCTTGGATAGTTCTTTGAAGAGTTGAAGCCCCCCAACAATGAACGCGGCTACCACCGGCACTAGACCGACAACGTAGGTCGGCTCTTTGAAGCCTGGGTGAACTAAAGCGATAATACCAACCACGCCGGTCAGGAAACTCGTTATATGTAATGCAAGTGAATTTGTAGTCATGGCAACATTATACCACAACTTCTATCGCAGGATTACCTTTAATAGAAAAACGACGACCAGGACGCCAACTACGATTTCTAAAATCAACATTAGTTTGTTATCCTTTTCATTAGTTTGTTATCCTTTTGTTGTAGGGGCCGTACTGCGGTCGTCTCTCCGACTGCCAAGCCTTTTCTTTCGAGCCTGATGTCTGCTATCGCAGGTGGATGTTGTGTGCTCGCTGGGAGGGCTTTCTCCTGATACAGTTTATCACATCAGTTACGACGAACGGTTGATTATCCTCGATTCCTTTGCCAGCTCGGTCTTTCGACGGGTGCGGGACTTGCGGAGAGGGTATGGGACCGAGGTCGCCTTTGCTGTAGTTGGCGATGGTACACGTTCCGCGTGTACTATCGCCAACTCTACCGTCTTGGGCTTGTCCTTGAATTTGTCGGACCAGCGAGGTATGAACCTCACCGACTGGTCTCAATCGACGTGAACTGACCGTTGGGACCAAGGCCACCACCTGTTTTCGGTGGACCCTTAGGGATTACGTACCTAACCTTGTGCTTCTTAGGCGTCTTGGGAGTAGTAGGTTTTGTTGTCGTGGTTGTCGTCGCTACTGTGGTGGTGGTAGTAGCCGTGACCGTCGTGGTGGTGGTGGGTGGCGGAGGTGGTGGCCGATAGATCGTTGTCGTCGTGGGCGGTACGGCTGTCGTCGTCGTCGTGGTCGGCGGCGGCTTAACTGTCGTTGTCGTCGTGGGCGGCGGC
>OBLU010000627.1_pt1 | contig 33254 bp, 18 predicted proteins | sample 1518681 | NCBI WGS metagenome assembly OBLU01 (sample SAMEA3539304, study PRJEB22396) | soil metagenome | biome: tundra; feature: field; material: soil | place: USA | collected 2010-05 | depth 0.15 m
GTAAGTCTCCGGTTGCGGAGACAGGTCCTGAGGCGGAGCGGAATACGCCGTGTCGGGTGCCGGCTGCTGATCCTGATAAGGCGCCGGAGGCGGCTCATTTTCGGCGGAGGGCTGACGGTGCGATAAGCCATAAGGATCCTGCAACGGCTGTTGAGTTGCGGGAACAGCCAAATCATCCATGACTTTGAGTGTGAGACGTGTTTCTTCTTTCAAAGTCGGGCGCGGACCCCGCATCGGCAGCATGAGCAGATCAACAGGCCAGAGAATGGGAATGGACCATAGGACTGTGTCCCGTACGGCGTGACCTTTACCGAGAATCCGCCCTTGATTGTCCACTCTGTAGCCGGGCACGTCGACCACGCGGGCATCAATTGGAATCACAGTGTCAGGCTCAACCACCATGCGGTCGAACTTCAACTGCATCCAGCCTTTGCCTACGAAATGGCCGGGATCTTTGTAGTCCTCAAAGCGTCCGACGAGGTAACTGTTGTAGGGCAAAACTGAACGGCCATAACGCTCAGAGTGCCCGACCTGGCAGAGGACGGGATCTCCAACGGCCGTTGTTCTGGAAGACATCTTGGGCTCGGAGATGGTGCAGCCGATGAGTGAACCGGCCGGAATGAGTTTTTGACCTGCATCCGCGAAAAGCGGGGACGCGCAGAGAGCGGCGAGGAGCACGAGCGGGGTGCGTTTCATACACTGCCTCCAAAGAGAGCGGCCCCGGAAAGCGAGCCATTCAGCCTGCGATTTTCAGATAGGAATTGCGTCTAGCTACGAGCGTGTTAACGGGACTGACCCAGGCTGCAGGGGAAAGTTTCTGAGGATACAAAATATTTTTGGACTCTCGGGTGACCAAAGAATGCGGAGTGCGTCTTTGGACGCCAGATTGGGATTTGGATGAGATGCACCCAACGGACGAGAGTCGGTCGAACGAGTCCGCGACTTCCCTGCTGCACGCTTGTCGTTTTCTCGGCGCAACAGAAACGAGCGCGAATTTCAGGCGGGATTCAGGGATGGATCGGCCTCAAATCGAGGAGCGAAGCCGAGGCGCTGCCAAAAGTTCTCGACGAGGGCAATGGTCTCAGGCGTAGTCTGCGGCGTGATGCGAAGAAGAATAGCGGACGCCGGATTTTCGGCTAGCCCGCGCGCCTCGGCAACGATAGCAACGCATTTATCAGCGCGGTAGGTGCAGGATGCCAAGTCGATGATGGAGAGCCTGGTAGTAGGCGTTGCCAGCACCGTGCGCGGCGGCGCCATGCGATCCAGCAAGAAGAGGATCTCAAGCTTCGACTCGAGTTCGTCGGGGACACAGTCGATAGCGAGGTCCGCATCGCGAACGGCGTCTTCGATCGTGGAGACGAAGTGAATCGGGAGTTCCTTGTCGCGATCTGTCGCGGGCCAACCCGCAATTGTCTCTGTTTGGACCTCTTCGACAGTGAGCGAGTCGCCAATCACAGGCAAATCGCCGGTGGCGTTAGGCGAAGGTAGAGCTGGACTGGTGTTGGCGCCTTCAAGGAAGCCCGTATCCTCAGTAAATGTCGGATGGTCGCGAAGATCTGCCGACTCGGTGAGATCGGTGATTTCGCCATGAGGTGCGGTCAGCGACGATGCCAATGATGAGGCGAAGTTTTCGGGGCCGAGTTGGCGACGAATGTACTCCTGTGCGTGATGCAAGTTGGCAGGCATCACGTCTTCAAGGAGAACACGAAAACCAGCCCGGGCCGCGGCGAGCGCCAGCCAGCGACCCAGCGGGCCGGCTCCGATGATGGCGACGGTAGTCAAGGCGATCTTATTCGGCAGCCAGCGCCTTGGCCACGTCTTCCACATTGGGTTTGGACTGGCGCAGGTGTTCGGCGATGCGGGCACGCTCTTCAGGGGAGAGCGTAGGGACAAAGGCCAGCACCCGGCGCAAGGTTACAGCAACGTCATCGATGTAGTTCATTAAGCGAATGGCTTCTCCGGAAAGCGGCATGTCAGGTCCCCTCGGGAATAAATGTCTTACCCATTGTAGGCGGTGGGGTTGGGGAGGGGGAAGTTCACGGGCGCGACGGGTTAATGAGCAGGATTCTGAGGAGCACCTTTTATGTCATCCGCCTGACCCGATCATGGCATCATTCTTCGCGCAGCAACACCAAAGGATCGGCCCTGAGAGCGCGCTGAGCCGGTATCCAGGCGGCAATCAAACCCAACAACAGCATGGTCAAAATTACGCCCGCAAGCACGAGTGGATCGCGCGGAGTCGCTTGGTAAACGATGTAAGAAAGCAACCTGGTGGCGCCTAGTCCCAGGACGAGGCCAGCCGCCGAACCCAGGGCCAGCAAGCGAAATACCCTACCGAGTGCGGAGCCCAACACTCTCTTCCACTGGGCACCGAGGGCAATGCGAATGCCCAGCTCCCGCAGCCGTTTGCTCACCGAGTACGAAGCCATGCCGAAGATGCCGGTGATTGCAAGCATGGCGCCCAAACCTCCCAGGACTCCGAGCGCCAATGAAGCAGCGCGGGCGGCAAATAAGGCGGTCCCCAGCTCTTTCTCCCAGGTTGAGATGGTGAGGGGCATACCTTGGTCCAGCCCGTGAAGCGTTCGTTCCAGGATCGGCGCCAGTTCCTGCGCACTGCGATCGGATCGTACAATAAAAAACGTTTCGCTCGACGGCGATTGCAGAATTGAAAGGAACATGGCCGGCTTCGGATCTTCACTCAGGGTCGCGTATTTTCCAGTTTCCACGATTCCGACCACCTGGACGCGCGTTCCTCCCCAGATCTTGAAGAAATTACCTACGGCCTTGGCTTCGGACCCAAATATTTTGCGCGCGAACTCCTGATTGATAACCGCGACGCGGGGGGCGTCCTTGGCATCGTTCCAAGTGAACGTTCTTCCCTGCAGCAAAGAAGTCGCAGCAGCACGGAAATACCCGGGCGAGACGTAATATTCCATCGCGTCGGTAACCGCATTGGTAGGGCGATAATCCGTGGTGGAATCCATAAAGACTGTCGTGTCGCTCCACCCAAGATTCAAGGGAATCCGGTTGGCGTAACCCACCGCCGTCGCCCCCGGAATCCCCGCTATGGCATCCTCCATGCGTCGTTGCATCGCCAGGATGCGGTCGCCGCTGTATCCCGACATATTGAGATCGGTATTGGCTTGAAGCGCATTCCTGGGAACGAATCCGAAGTTGCTCTTGAGCGAACGGACCATGCCACGCACAGCTACCAAGGACGACGTAACCAGCACTGCACATACTGCGATTTGTCCCATCAGCAAAAGGTCGTGGAGGGTGATCCGGCGTATCCCGGCCGCCCCCTGCGAGGCAGCCTTGATGCCTTGATAGGGATCGGCCTTCAATACTTGCCGCACGGGTACGAGGCTAAATAACAATCCGCTCACCACGGCCAGGACCAGCGCCACCGCATAGGTTCGCGCATCGGCAACGACGGGAATATTAATTGGAAAATCCGGTATGGGCTGCCACGCGCTCAATACGTGCAACAATGCAGCGCCTCCCGCCATGCCGATGGCCCCACCCATGAGGGAAGCTAACAGAGCCTCAGTCAGCAGTTGACGAAGGATCCTTACCCGGCTCGACCCGAGCGCGAGACGCAGCGCTACTTCGCGCGAGCGATCCGCGGTGCGAGCAGAAAATAAGCTTCCTAGATTCGCACACGCGGCAAGCAGAATCAATCCAGCCAGCAACATGAGTCCCGCAACGAATGCATGCACGGGGCCTCCCAGAGAATTCCCGAGCAGTCCCGGACGCGCCAGGGAAAAAGTGATGCCCTCGTCGTCTTTGGGATACGTCTTAGCCAACCATGAGCCAATAGAATTCAGATCGGCTGTCGCTTGCGCAAGGGTAACCCTCGACTTGAGTCGGCCGACCACCCATTTACCGCGGTTTCCACGCCACTCCAGATCGTTCATCCCCACGATCTGCTGTTCATTCACTATGGGAGCCCAGACACTGGGCGAGAAGAACAATTCAGTGCCACGAAACTGGGGCGGTGCGACGCCCAGGATGGTGTACGAATATTTGTTCAGCCGCACAGTTCGCCCGACAACTCCCGGGTCACCTTGGAAATGGCTCTGCCAGTATGCGTAACTCAGCACGATGTACGGGGCGCTGTTGGGACCGCGCTCATCGGTGCTATGGAAGAATCGGCCCAGAAATGGCTGGACGCCCAGTACGTCGAAATAATTTCCGCTGGCGACATAGAGCCAAATGGGCGATGGAGTGCCATTACTATCGAGTCCGGCGGGAACGACATCCGCCAAAACCATTCCATCGAAGCTTCGGTTCCTATCGCGCAGGTCAACATAGTCAAGATAAGACTCAGTGGGCGAGTGATCGTTGCCGCGTTCCAAGGAGAAGAGACGGTCTCCCCCTGGTACATTGATGGGCTGGAGCACCAGGGAATCGAGGAGGCCAAACACCACCGCGTTGGCGCCGATTGCTAGCGCTAGCGTGCCTACTGCGACGGCCGTGAATCCCGGAGATTTGCGCAGCATGCGCAGGCCGTAACGAACATCCTGAATCAGAATCTCAAGGGAGGTGCCCCCAGCCGCTTTGAGAGATTCCTCTTTGTATTTCGCGTAGCTCCCGAACTCGATGCGGGCGCGGCGCTCGGCTTGGCGCCGGGAAAGACCCGCCCGCTCGAGATCGTCGGCTCGATGCTCAATGTGGGAGCGAAGTTCATCTTCCATCTCGTGATCAACCTGGGAACGACGGAAGAGAGCGGCAACCATAGATTGAAGGGTGGCTAACAGTCTCATATCTCCTCCAGTTGTGCGGAGAGGGCGCACGCCATGGCTGCGGCGAGACGATTCCAACCTTCAGTTTCCTCGCGCAATCGCCTCTGCCCTGCTGTGGTGAGTTCATAGAACTTGGCGCGGCGATTGTTTTCGGAGGTACCCCAACTTGCTTTTAACAGGCCTTGGCGAACCAATCGAAACAGCCCGGGATAGAGCGCACCTTGTTCAATCAGCAGGGCGTTTCCGGAAATCTGCCCGATGCGCAGCAGGATTCCGTAGCCATGGAGGGGACCCAGCGACACCGCCCTGAGGATCAGGAGATCGAGTGTGCCGGGAAGGAGTTGAGCCTGATCTGTCACTGCGCCCCCTAATCTACTTAGGAAGGAAATATAGACGCGCTCTCCTAAGCTGTCAAGGAGAGTTTTCGAGCGATGTACACCAACTCCGCCGGAACGAGGTGCGACCACTTGACGGCGGATTGCATCCGTTTATCGTGCTGAACAGGAGTGATTGCCTATGGCAAATCCTTTAGCTCTAATCGTCGGTGCCGGACCAACCGGTATGACCGCAGCTATTGAACCGGTTCGAAGCGGATTTGACGTGCGCATTATCGACAAGTCGGATCACATAGCGCGATGGTCTCAGGCGTTGGTCGTGCAAGCAAGGACATTGGAGCAGCTACAGAGATATGGCATTGCCGACAAGGCCGTGTCGCAGGGCCGAAAGCTGAATGGCGCGCACTTCTACAGCGAAGGCAAAGAGATCCTGTCGTTCTCCTTCGATCGTCTTCCGAGTCGCTATCCTTACGCGCTGTTTCTGCCTCAATCAAAGACGGAGGCCCTGCTGAATGAGTACATGGAATCGCTCGGCGTTAAGACGGAGCGCCAAGTCGAACTGGACCTGCTAGTCCAGGAGGAAGGCAAGATACGCGCGATTTTGCGTCACCCTGACGGCAAACTTGAGGAAGTGAATCCGCGTTGGCTTCTTGGTTGCGATGGAGCCCACAGCGCGGTTCGGGAGAAGACTGGAACGCCGTTTGAAGGTGGCGGCGTGGGGCTTTCGTTCTTCCTCGGCGATCTCGAGATTGATGGTCCCGATGCACCGGGCGACGATCTGGCTATCCACGTTCGCGACGGGGATGTGGTCTTCATGGGCCGGCTGGATGACAAGATTGTTCGCCTGATTGTGGCGCTGCATGAGAAGCAGGAAGGAGAGGAACAGCGCGAACTCACGTTGGAGGATTTTCAGCGCTCGGTGGATCAAGTTGGCGTGCGCGTAAAGATTCATTCGTCCGAGTGGATGACTCCTTTCCGCGTGAATGATCGACAGGCGAAGCATTATCGTATCGGCAATGTATTTCTCGCTGGAGATGCGTCGCACATCCACTCTCCGGTTGGCGGCCAAGGCATGAATACCGGTATCCAAGACGTCGCAAATCTCGCTTGGAAGATGGGCGCCGTGTCACGTGGAGCTGAGGACGGGCTGCTGAATAGTTACGAAGAGGAGCGCGGTGCGGTGGGTAAGAAGCTGCTTCAATTCACAGAACGTGGATTGAAGATGGCGACTACAAGCAATTCCCTGCTTGAAAGCCTTCGCGACATTCTCGCGCCTGCATTATCCGATGTTGAAGCAGTGAGAAAAGCCGCGATGGGCTTTATCTCAGATATCGCGATCGAATATCGTTCATCTTCCATCGTGACCGACGAGGGTGGAAATGGTGATTTGAGAGCTGGTGATCGGTTTCCCGATCTTTCTCTCAATGGGCGCGAAGAAGGCGCAACGGTACTGGGAAATTGGACCGCGCCTAAGCATCTAGCGGTTGTGCTGAACGGATCTGCAGACGAAGTTGCGGAGATTCGCGTCGGCCTCTTGCAAGCGGACGTGACCCCGGTGCGCTCCTCTGAATTGGATGAAGAAGGGCTGCGCCTGCTTGGAATCTCCAAAAAGGTTTTCATTCTTCGGCCCGACGGCTACGTGGGATTCCGCGGATCCATCGAACAAGGCAGCGAATGGCGAGAATACGCCCGTCGGCTTGCGATCGCTTGATTCAAAGAAGGGGATATCCCCTATAAAAGCAGTTCGCCTGCTTCGCTTTCAATGGCTGCAATGAATGCACGCAATGACTGAACGCGAGGAATGGCCAAGCTCTTCGAGGATGCCAATCTCAATCTTTCCGGAAGATGCGCCACGGCGTTTTTCAACACAGGAATGACTGAGGAGAACGTAGGATAACGGGTGTCGCGGCCGACCTTGACCAATGCGCGCAGAGCTCCGATGGCGCCTAATTGCTCAAGGATATCGGCGTCGCGCAAAATTACGCCTTCAATGACTTCCGGGGCATCCTTGGGCTGATGTACCCGGATAGCCTCGGCAACTGCGTCGAGTTTCTCAGTTGGAAACCCCCAGCCGGGAAGAAGTTCCCTGCACCGGGCAATCGTATAGGGCACGTGATCCCATTTCGCGAGTTGCTCAGGATCACCTGGCCTATGGCCGAGAAAAACTCCGAGATCGTGCATCCACGCTGCAGCGAACACGATGTCGTCGTCATAGTCAATGCCTTCTCCGACCGCCCTTGTCAGGGCATAGAGCCGCGGTTGATGGCCGAACTTATCCGCTGGTGTCGCTTCGGTGCGGATGTACGCAATGGCGGAGCCACGCCAGTCTGAAGTCACGAAACCGTTACCGGCCAGCGAGGTGAGATTCGAATTAAATCGAGGCCGCCCCTATCCTCAACGGTGAATGCTGGCGACGTGGCTGGGATGGCCGCGATTCCCCGTGCTGGTAATTCGAAAGCCTCGAAGCCTTCTCCGGCAATGTTTGCTGAACCTGCCACAGCGAACAGAAATGACAAGCCCGGTGTCGGTTCTGTCTTTGACGGCAACGTGGAACTGTCGCGAGTAGCAATGACAGGAATCCGCTCTACACAAAAATATTCAACATCGATCAGAACGGTTCGATCATCAAGGACCCGGGGCTCAACAATGCCGGCACGCGTCTTGAGGCGCGTGGCCTCAATAGACTTCTCGATATGGAGCTCACGAGGGCGGCCGTAATCGTACATTCGGTAGGTCAGGTCGCAGTTCTGTTGTGTTTCAAGAAGAATCGATCCGGGCCAGATGGCGTGGACCGTTCCAGCGTCAACAAAAACCATATCGCCTTTGTGGATGGTGACGAGATTCACGGAGCTTTCGAGAGTGCCATCGAGGATGCCCGCGCGAACCTGCTCCATTGTGATACCGGGATTAAGACCAAGGGCTAACTGCGCTCCCGGATCGGCCGCGACCGTATACCAGCACTCGGTCTTACCGCGGGGGTCACCGTATTTCTGTGCCATGCGATCGTCCGGGTGCACCTGGACACTCAACTTTTCACGAGCAAAGATCATCTTGATGAGGAGCGGCGAGCCATCTGATGGTGCATGCGAACCGAGCAGTGAGAGAGGTGCTTCCTCAAAGACGGCGCCGAGCGTTTTGCCAGCGAAAGGACCGTCCGGCACCAAACAATCGTCTCCGGTGAGCCAAACTTCGCCGATGGGTTCGGCATCCGCCACGCGGTCATACCAAGGGTGAAGATCCTGATATCCCCATACTTTGCCGACATATCGAGGCTCAATCAGAAACGGAGCCAGTTTCATAATCCCCATGCAACATTCCTCTATTTTCCAAACGGAGATCGTTTGCGGGATCGCCTACTGCGCAACGGCGTTCCACACCAACTCTCGAAAGTGCAAGCTGCTCGGCAGGCAGCAGCTTTGACTGAATTTCGAACCAAACTCTGGCTGCCCCGCCTACCCCATCTTGCCATAACCAGCGCGGCTCGTTCAGGATATCGTCGGTCCGTTGTCGTCGGGTGCCACGGTCCGGGTGTCGAGTGATAGTCTTCGCTTCGGTGCGATTGTATACGTTAACATGATCGATGCCGCGATCTGGACGCAGCGCACAGGGATGAAAAATTTGAGCGCGCGTTCAACAGTGATCGACAACCTCTGTTGGTTATGAGTCGATACCGCGTTGGGTAGAGCGATTGGTGGAAAGGAACAGCTGATGGACAGACGAGATTTCATCAAGACAGCGGGGACAGTGGTGGCCGCCGCTTCCCTATCGGGGAAACCGGCATTCGCAAATGAACCGGCGATTCAAACCCGCACTATATTGCCGATGAATCGCAGTTGGCGGTACCACCCTGCGAAAGTGGATGGCGCTCACGCTCCGGATTTCAATGATTCGTCGTTTGAGGTCGTGACTGTTCCTCACACCAACGTTCAACTGCCGTGGCACAGCTTCGATGAGAAGGAATATGCATTTATCTCGACTTATCGCAGGCGGTTCAAATATCCGCGGAACGCGGCTGGAAAACGCGTGTTTGTGGATTTCGAAGGGGCAATGACCGCCTCGACGGTATGGATCAATGGCACGCTTCTCGGCGAGTATAAAGGCGGATTTACGCCGTTCTCTTTCGAGCTGACTTCTCATCTACGGCAAGGCGATGACAATGTGCTGGTGGTGCAACTCGACTCGACCGAACGCGCGGATATTCCTCCGTTTGGCTACGAGATTGATTACCTCACTTTTGGGGGCATCTATCGCGAAGTCGCTCTGCGTGTGGTTCCCGCGACATTTATCGACAATATATTCGCCCATCCCAAGGACGTGTTGAGCGCATCCCCAACTTTGGAAGTGAATTGCTTCCTGGCAGGGCAGTCGCCAAGCCAAGCAGGATTGTCACTCGAAGTCGAACTTCACGACGAGGACCGCGTCTTAGCCCGGGAGACAATCCCAGTGTCGAGACCGGCTGCCGCGCAGTCCGCTTCGACGGACCCAGTAGATCCCTATAACGCCGCGCCCGTGTATTCGAGCACAGAACTGCGAGACGATCCTGCTCGCTTTACCGTTACGCTAAACCAGTTGAAGAACATACAACTGTGGGATCTGGAGCGCCCGCACCTTTACACGGTACACGTGCGCCTGCTGCAGAACGGTCATCGCATCGACGAAGACACGCGACGCATTGGTTTTCGTGAAGCGACCTTCACGGATCATGGCTTTTCATTAAATGGGACCATCATCAAGCTGCGAGGCCTGGACCGCCATCAGACATTTCCTTTTGTGGGTCAGGCGATGCCGGCTCGCGCACAACGCAAAGATGCAACGATTTTGCGCCATGATCTACATTGCAATATTGTGCGCACGTCGCACTATCCACAATCACGCCACTTTCTCGATTGTTGCGACGAGATAGGCCTGCTCGTCCTCGAAGAGATTCCCGGCTGGCAGCATATCGGCAATGAAGAATGGAAACAGGTAGCCATCGACAACGTCGGCCGCATGATCCGGCGCGACTGGAATCATCCCTCCATCATTTTGTGGGGTGTACGGATTAACGAGTCGAAAGACGATCACGGGTTCTATGTGCGAACGAACGCGCTTGCGCACGCGTTGGATGAAACCCGTCAAACAGGTGGAATTCGATACTTTCAAGAATCGGAATTTCTTGAAGATGTGTTTACGATGAACGATTTCGGATTCCCCTTGAAGAAGCCGAATCATCCGCGCTATCTGAATACGGAATTTGTAGGCCACACGTTTCCAACAAAGACGACAGATGATGACGAGCGTCAGCGGGAACACACGCTGCGGCATGCCCGCATCCACAATCAATTGGCGTCGGATCCTCAATATGCGGGCGGGATTGGTTGGTGCGCCTTCGATTACAACACGCACAGTAACTTCGGCGCGGGCGATCGCATCTGTTATCACGGCGTGACCGACATCTTTCGCGAACCGAAGCCGGCTGCAGGCTTCTACAAATCACAATGCGATCCGACAGAAGAGATCGTGCTGGAGCCAGCATTCCATTGGGCGCGCAGCGACGAATCGGTAGGATTCACAAAGGCTGTGATCTGTTCGAATTGTGATCACCTCAAGCTTTTCGTACGTCTCGACAGCGTCGAAACAAAACCCTGGACGCCGATTGCAGAGCTTGATCCGGATAAAACGGAGTTTAGCTCGCTAAAGTATCCACCGTTTTCCCTGGATCTGAGCAAGTTTCGCGAGGGGTGGGGTGATCTGCGCATCGATGGCTATCTCAATGGGAAACAGGTCATCTCGAAAACTTTGTCAGGGCGCGGTATCGACAAAAAGTTTGTTTTGTTGCCGGATGACCACACGCTGGCTGCCGACGGCAGCGATGTAACACGAGTCGTGCTGCGCGTAACAGATGAGTTCGGCGCAATCAGAACTTACGCGAATGATCCTGTGGCCTTCACTCTGGAAGGCCCGGCCACGCTGATCGGTGATAATCCATTTGCGCTCATTGGCGGAACCGGTGCGGTCTGGATCAAGGCTGGCGTCGAACCGGGCACTGTTCGATTGACGGCGAAGCATCCGCGCCTGGGTTCTCAGACGATCGAAATAAGTCTCACGGCTGCGCCGCAGGAACTAGTGTAGAAGGCTTATCTCCGTCGGCCGGGATTTCACAATTGCTCTTTGAATCCCGGTCGCCGATAACTCCATCGACATTTCGATATCGGATCGCACTATAACGTTTTGTCAGCTAGTGTCAGTGCAAGCTGCAACAACCGCTGGCGGTCAGCGATGGCCATTGGCTGACCTGCTGCGGCAGGATTGGCAGGCGCTTGAGAGAGAACCTGTTCAATCTTGTTCACGTCTAAACCGCCGCCAGTGTTGCTGTTCTTGAAGCGGTCTAGAACTTCTTTGGCCTTCGAAATCTGTCCAGTTTGAAAGTAAAAGACGCCCAACGTGGAGTAACTTCCCGGCCATTCAGGCAACATCTCCACTGCCTGCTCGAAGTGTCGGGCCGCGTCCGTGGTATTTCCTTCCATGGCTAACGTCAGGCCTAAACCCCACAGAATTTTTCCCGACGCTGGCAAGCGGGTCTGACCTTGCAACAGCGTCTCTTTTGCATCCGCGATGTGGCCAGCGCGCAATTCAAGTAGCGAGAGCGAAAGATAATCCTGGTCATTATCTGGATTACGGCTTATTGCCCTGCGGAAAATCTCTTCAGCGCGCGAACCATTTCCTAAATGAGCATAAATATCGCCCAACAGCGTGAGATAAGCGTCATCTTGGCGGCCACGCTCCGAAACCTTGTTGGCGGCATCAAGTGCCTCGGCATAATGACCACTGCGGAAATACGCATCTGACAGGTCAAATTTAATGTCGTCAGAGTCTTCGTTCGCCTGCAGAGCCATCTCGAATTGCTGAATCGCCTCGCCGTACAGGTGATACCTAGCCAGCAACACGCCACTGCCCGTCAGGGCACGATCGTTGCCGACATTCAATCGATCATATTGCGTAATGGTGTTCTTCGCTTCGGGGACTTCGCCCGCTTTGAAGTAGGCCGCCGCCAGCATGTAGAGCACCTCCGGCTGATCGGGATGCTTACTGTTTTGCTCAACAAGATCAGCGACGTCCTGCTGTTCACGCGCGGGAACGGGTAACTTTGATCGGCTATCGAAATAATCGAACAGATTCTCGTAGATATGCGAACGGTTGGAATCATCCCTGGAGAGATTTTGAAATTGTGCGAGATAACGCTGTGCCTCAGTAGGGCGATTTAAACCTCTCTCTACCATGGCGAGCTTATAATATCCGGTCGCAGAATTGGGACTTACACGAATCAATCTTTTGAGCAGAATCTCAGCCTCAGCAAACTTCTTGTCATTGATCAGAAGGTTTGCCAGTCCCAGCAGAGCGGTGGGAAAATCAGGATCGACCTGCAGCACTTTTCGAAAAATCACATTCGCATTTGCTTTATCTCCTCGTAATTCGGCAACGTAGCCCAGCTGGAACAAGCAGAAACTATTGTGAGGATCGGCTTCGAGACCTTTCTCGAAATTTCGCTTCGCTTCATCAAATCTCCCAAGGAACAAATACGATAGGCCGAGAAAAGCATAAGCCCGCGCCGACGGTTCGGTATCGATGACTTGCGTGAATTGATCAATCGCTTTGTCGACTTTGTCCGATTTGAAGTAGCATTCCCCCAATTCAAGTCGAAGATCGGAACGCTGCGGCGCGATTCGCAATCCTTGTTCCAACAGCGGGATAGCATCTTCAAAGTATTTTTGGGCGATGCTTATCTTCGCTATCAGCATGATGATATCTAAATTGTCAGGAGCGGTCTTGTGGGCACGTACCAGCAGATCAAGCGCATCCATCGGACGGGACTCACTCGTGTAGACCTCTGCCAATTTGTAAAGAGCATCTGGAGAATCCGGCTTTAATTTGAGAGCCCGGGATAACTCGAGCTCCGCCTGAGAGTCATTCCCGTCAAGCAAGGCCGCTTGTCCCAAGTTATAGATGATCTCGAAGGTGCCAGGCTGTAAGACGTCGGCTTTTTCGAATTCCAGCCGCGCAGGTTTATAGAGCTTTTTTGACGCAAGCAACATGCCAAGCGAGAGATGTAACTGAACGTTGTCTTTGTTCTTCGCGGATAGCTCCGCTGCACTTCGAACGGCATCGGCATTACGATGCGCCTGGAGGTAGGCTCGAATCAGGTTCAGGCGGCCTGCGGTCGTGGCTGGACGCATACTCTCAAAATGAAGGATGGCTTCGACCGGTGCGCCTCTAGCCAACAGGAGCAGTCCAAGGCTGTAATGGCCATCCTGATTATTTGGGTCCAGACGAAGAACCGTTTTGAATTCCTTTTCAGCCTGGTCCAGATTTTTCTGTGCAAGGTAAAGATTCCCCAAATTGTTCAACGTGGGGACGGAAGAAGGAGCAAGCTGAAGGGCCTTATGAAAAGCACTGAGAGCGTTCGAGTATTCCTGCTGATTCGTCTCGACGATGCCAAGTAGGTTGTAGGCTGCGACACTCGAAGGTTGCTGGTTCAGTAACGCTGTGACTCTAATTTTTGCTTCACCGAGTTGGCCTTTTTGAATCAGTGCTTGAATTGGCTCAAGATCACTGGGCAATTGTGAGTTGAGTTGTTGTCCAGAAATCGCTGGGCACACGAACGCCGCCACGATGATAAGGACGCAGAACGAGCGCGCAAGATCACCCGCGAATGAGCACCATGACCGACTTAATGGTGGGATTCTCATTTTCCATCTTCTTATTGAGGCCCATGCGAGCGCGGTCATTGTAGCAACCCCAAGGCCTGCTTCGCTGCCTGATTGTCGGGCTCCAGGCGCAACAACGCTTGAAGAATATCGACCGCCTTTTGCCGGTCGCTCCGCATGGCGTAAAGTCTTGCGAGGTTCATATAGGACTGGTCAAATTTGGGGACAAGCCGGATACATAATTTGAATTGCTCCTCCGCTTGCGTGTAGTCCTGTTGGCGCACAAGGAGAACTCCCAGATTGTTCAAGGCTTCGGGATAGTCGGGGCGCAGTGCCAGTGCATTGTGGAGATATGCCGAGGCGCGCTCAAGATCGTTTTGCTGAGCATAGAACATCCCGAGGCTATAGTTGATTTCTGCGTCGTCAGGCAAAATGTCGACGGCCTGGTGCAGATGATCACCGGCCTTTGCGAAATCCCCTTGCCTGCGATAGACGTTGCCCAGGTTCAGGTGAGCTATCGCATAATTTGGCCGCAATTGCAGCGACTGATCAAAAGCTCGGATTGCCTCTTCCGGGTGTCCTTCCTGGGCGGCCATCATACCGAGGTTGTTCCACGCCTCCGGATAATTCGGTCGCAGCTTCAGGGTCTGTTCGAGATAGTTGCGCGCCTCGGCGAATTTATTTCGTCGCAGGCTGAGCGTGCCTAGGTTGTAGTAACCTTCCGCGTCGTCGGGCTTGGCAACAATTACTTGCTGGAAAGACGCTTCTGCCTGGTCGAGGTAGCCGTGCTGAAAGAGCGCGACACCGTAGGTAAACTCATTGCGTTGAAATGCTCCTTGGTGGAGCTCGCCTCGAAACGGAATTGCTTTATTCATACGTTCCGCAGTCGTAGCGGGCATCGACCTGACATCGCTGAGCACATGTTCAGGATCCGTCATGCCTTGATACACCTTGACGATCATGCCCTCTCGATCGAGAAGAAAGGAGATGGGAATGGGCAGGTCTCTGCGGCGATCGTACATGTAGCGGTAGATGATGTTGTAGATGCCGGCAACTTCTTCGGTCGCGGACAGGATTGGAAAGGAGATCCCTCCACGCGCGGCCAGGGAATGCGCAACTGCGGAGTTGTCGGGTTCGTCTAAATTGACCGAGAGAATCTCTACATGATTCGCTGAGAGTTGAGACCTGTGGCGCTGCAGGGTTTCGAGCTGATCGCGGCAGATGGTCGCATTCGCTGCCCAGAAGTGCAGCAACACGAAGTTACCCCGCATTGTTTTAAGTTCTTTCAGATTGCCGGCCTGGTCAGGCAATGCAAATTCAGGCGCCTTGATCGGCGAAATGAGCCATGTTTCTACTTGAGGGGGTAGGGGTTCCGTCTTTAGCTCCGGTCCGGCCTTTTCATAAGCCGACGGCACAGAGGCAAATGCCTTGGCTATAAACCTGGTCTCGCCTTCTTCAATTTCGATACGATGCTGGACGGGCAGACGATCAAATTCTTGAACCAATCCATTCGGCCAGTGAACAGTCGCGCGGACAAAGCCTTCTGTGTCTCCCAAGCCGAAGGACAGCTCTTTGGAGTGCTGCGACAAGAAACCAGAACCGGCCTGCAGATATTTGGTCTGACGAAGGCTACCCGCTTCCACTGTGACGGCAGATCCGATTGCATCGCGATTACTCGTGTGCCCGCGTAAGCGGAACACAATCGAGCGCCCAATTTCCTTCATTACATTGTGCAAAATCCGGAGTTGAGGCTCGTTGCGATTTCGCAGGATGACTTCGAGCCGTCCGTCATGATCAATATCGGCAAGCGCGAAAGCGCGGCTGTCTTCGAGAAAGTCGAGACCAGACGGAGCTGAGATTTCAGAGAATGTGCCGTCACGGTTGTTCGCGAACATGACATTGCGGGCATAACCGTGCCACGTGCTATCGGAGCGAATCAGTTCATTGATAGCACTCCAACCGTGTTCATAAGCCATTGAAGGTGTGGAGCCCTCTGAAGATTTCGCCACCACTTGCCTCCAAAAGAAGCTGGCCATGTCATCACGATCCGGAGCGGAAATATATCCGTTAGCGACATAGAGATCGGAATATCCATCATGATCGAAATCCCAGAAATCGGAAGACCACGACCATCTACCCATTTCAACGTTTGCTTGCTCTCCGATGTTCTTGAAGGTCCCATCACCCTGATTACGATAGAGGGCATTGCCTTTTGCGTGTCGTTGATAAAGGGTCCGAATGCTTTGGGGCGCTTTTTCGTGAAACTGACTCTGCGATGAAACTCGCTGTCCGGCAGCCTCCCACATGCTTGGGACATAAACATCCTGGCGACCATCATTATCGAAGTCGCACCAGCAGCAACTCATTCCCGCACCTACATCCTCGACGTGGGCCTGCTTTGAAACTACCGTGAATGTTCCGTTGCCGTTGTTGCGGTACAGTTGGGAGCTGCCGAAGTCATTTACGACGAAGAGATCGGGCAATCCGTTGGAGTTGGAGTCTCCCCAGGCGCAGGCGAAACTGTAGCGATCGTTATCGACGTTCAAGCCGGAAGCTTCGGTTCGCTCGACAAAGTTACCGTCTCCCTCGTTGTGAAATAGACAATTAGGTGGGCCGTTACGCGCGTCGTAATACGGAATGGGGTAGTGGTACTGATCGAGGCCAAGGTAGTACATGTAGGTGCAGAAGTAGATATCCAGGCGGCCATCGCGATCGTAATCTGCCACAGCTGCATGCGTGAAAGTTCCCTCAGGCGGAGCAGCAAACTTGAAAGCATCCCGCTTGAGTACGAACGTTCCGTTGCCCTGGTTGAGAAAGAGAAGAGGGCCGGTTCCGCAAACCACGAGTAGGTCTTGGCGTCCGGAGTTATTGAAGTCGGCAAACAGGGCGCATGCCGTGTTATCGAGTACGGCAACACCTGCCTTCTCAGTTACATCTTCGAAGGTCCCGTCGCCAAGGTTGCGATATAAGCGGTTGGGAAGTCCGGCAGGCTGGCAAACGTAGAAATCGTCGAACCCATCATTGTCGAAATCACCCGCCGCAACGCCGTTGTTACTGTAAACGTCCGCGCCAATTGCTCCATCCAACACGGTTCGCCAGTAATCCGCGCCTCGGAGCATTTGCTTGATGTAGGACTCGGTTCCACCCAGGGCGTGAGATGTTACGTCGATAAAGACAGGCCCCTTAGCAACGGCTAGGTTCTCGTCGCCAAACTCCCACTTCCGAACTTTCCAGCCGTCCTGCCCATCATGACGCCATTCGGTCCGCCATGACCCGACGCGCTCTTCCCTCTCATCTTCGGGGCGGCTGGCGACGATGTCATAACGAATCTCCAGGTTCACGGCCAACGGCTCGCTGGATATTTCGCTGATTCCATAGATTTCAAATTCGGTGGTTTCCACGCGCGAGACACGTTGGAGCCAACCTTGGAGTTCGTCAAAGAATCGCTGTCGTCCTCGAACAAGAGGGCCGGTGAAGTGTCTTCTCACGACGTTGATTCCATAGGCGGACCTGAGGCTGGTCTCATTGACGGAATGTAGGGACGTCGCTTCGATGTCGGAATCAACCCAGGTTGAGTCCTCCGCAAGATTTCGCACCGAAGCTTTCATTTTCGAACCGAGCTTGGCGAGAAGTGCGCTTATCTCAATTGCGTATCTTTCGGTCACATATTCGTCAGACCCTGGGGTAACGAGACGTAGGACATCTGACAGGGGAGACTTCGAGGGGTAGTGAGGTTTCAAGCGGACGTCTGAGAAAGGAAATACGCCTTCATTTTGGGCCGAAGCGGCGGGCTTCCGCGCCACCCCTAATTCAGACCCGAGGAGCGGAGCCGCACGAAAGGCGACGTATGCTAACCCCATGTTTGTGAGTAATTTACGTCGAGTTATGAAGGCGGAAGCGGTTTTTGCGGGGAATGTCATAATTTAGGAATTTGGGCAGTCTGGAGCGTCCGCAGAATAGCACGAGGCCGACCTCCGAACCCTGTTTTTGAGGGGTGGAAAAGAATCTCCAACTTTTGGTTGACAAAGATTCCGTGCTTGTTCTAAGTTTTGGTTCGCCGTGGAGGTAACCGGTTGCACCCATCTCTGAGCCTAGGGGCTCAGGCGGACGTGTAATCGTTTACACCGTCCCCAGGCACGTATAGCTTCTCCTTTCCCGAATTAGTCGACAAAGGTGCTCTACGACACGTATGCAAATGGAGGATATTCGGATGGCCCGTGATGGCAACAGCCTCAATTGGTTGAGGAGATTTGGCTACATTACGACCTGCGTGTGCTTCTTACTGATTTCGGCACGATGGTCCTTTGGTCAGGTGGACGAAGGAGCGATCAACGGAACAGTGGTAGATACGTCGGGTGCAGTCGTCGCCAATGCGCAAGTAACGCTGACAAACAAAGACGTGGGCCTGACCCTGGAAACTCGGACAAACGCCAACGGAGGTTACGGATTTTCTCCAGTCCGTATCGGCCACTATTCAGTTTCCGTCACTGCCAACGGATTCTCCAAAACAACACAGGAAAATCTGACGGTTAACGTCTCGCAGGTTTTGTTAGTGAATGTTCAGCTTAAGCCCGGAGCTGCGACCGAGACCATCGAAGTAACAACGGCTCCGCCGCTGATGCAGACTGAAGAAGCGTCAGTAGGCCAGACGATCGGCACCGAACAAGTGAACGATCTGCCTTTAAATGGGCGCAACTTCACGTTTCTGGCCCAGCTTGGCGCCGGAATGCAGACGCCTCAGGCTGACACGCGCGGTAACGCTGCTTCGGGTGCTTTCTCGGCAAACGGCCTGCGTCCGGCACAAAACAACTACTTGCTTGACGGCATCGACAACAACTCCAACGCTGTCGACTTCCTGAATGGAACGAATTTTGTGGTTCTGCCCCCAGTCGATGCCATCCAGGAGTTCAAGGTGCAGACCGCGGACTTCAGCGCTGAACTAGGCCGTGCCGCCGGCGCAGTAATGAACGCGACCATCAAGTCCGGCACGAATACAGTGCATGGATCCGCGTGGGAGTTCTTCCGCAACCGAGTTCTCGATGCCGCGGACTGGTTCGAAGATTTCAACCACGTTACGAAGGGTGCTTTGCAGCAGAACCAATTCGGTTTCTCGATGGGCGGGCCACTCAAGAAGAACAAGGTCTTCCTGTTCGGCGACTACGAAGGATTGCGCCGCGTTCTTGGTACCCCGCAAACCAGCAGCGTGCCAACAAATCTGGAAGTCTCGAGTGGATATACCAACCTCTCTGACCTGGTTCAAACGGGGACACAAACTGACAACCTGGGTCGCACCATTCCTCTTGGCACCGTAATGGATCCCGCCACGACACGTCTGGTCACCGCCGGAACTCCCGACCCGGTGACAGGGATAGCGGCCACCAACACTGGCTATGTCCGCGATCCGTTCGGCTACAGCAGTTGCTCGTCAGGAGGACTGGCATCCCCCTCGGTTGCGGCCTGCCCCTCGCTCAATCAGCTCCCTGCGACGCGGCTGGACCCTAACGCTGTGAAGATCATGCAGCTCTATCCATCGCCAAGCACATCCGCGCTGTCTTCGAACTTCACCTCTAACCCGAACCTGTTCGAGCATCGCAACGCCTATGACATTCGCGGCGACTACGACGCGTCCGACAAGGACCAGGTCTTCTATCGCTTCAGCTACGTTGACGATCCTCAATACATTCCGGGCATCTTCGGCGGCATTGCTGATGGTGGCGGATTCCAACAGGGATTGCAGACAGCACACTCCAACCAGTCGGCTGGCGCCTGGACTCACGTCTTCACGCCGAATGCCGTGAACGTCGGCCGAGTCGGCTTCGCCCATCTTCATACCACCCGTTTTGGACCGGACGGCACCGTCTCCGGCATCCCCGCACAATTTGGGATTCAGGGCGTTCCCCAATCAACCGAAAATGGCGGCCTGGGCTCCTATGACATTGGTGGATTACAGACGCTGGGCAGCAACGCCTTTCTTCCGTCTGATGAAATCAGCCAAACCTTGCAGCTTACCGACGACTTCTCCAAGGTCTGGGGCAAGCATAGCTTCAAAATCGGCATTGAATCGCAACACGTTAAGTTTGACACTCTGCAACCGGCCTACTCTCGTGGCAACTTTGACTACAACGGTCAGTACACAGACGTTCCACAGCAGAACAACGGTGCTACGGGCCGTGCGCAGTTCTTGTTGACTCCGACACCGGCGACGGTTCCGAATGGCGTCGACTATTCGGGTGGTTCTGACTCAATCAATGCTTCCAACATCAACACCACTTACGACTACAAAACGTATCTCGCAGCCTACCTTCAGGACGATTGGAAGATCACGTCCAAGCTAACCCTGAACCTGGGTTTGCGCTGGGATTACTTCGGTCCAATCCAGGAAACCAATGGCGGCCAGGCGAACTTCGTTCCTAGCGCGCTCAATGGCGGCAAGCCAACCTACCTGATTCCCGCCACCGGCAAGGATGACAGGACTCTTTCCTCTACGGCAACCAATCCGTCGCTGAATGGAAATGGCTTCCTCGACCTTCTCGCAAAGGATGGAATTGTTCTGGAAGAAACCAATAAGTACGGTCGAGGGCTGGTACAGACGCAAAAGGCTAATTTCGTCCCTCGCGTTGGCCTTGCCTACGCATTCAGCCCCAAATTAGTCATTCGCGGCGGTTTCGGATATTTCTACAACTCGTTTGAAAATCAGGGATATGGTCCAAACATTGGTGAAAACTATCCCTTCGTTTACAACTTCACATACACTCCTCAAACGGCAGGAACGAATCCGGGCGAGCAAGCTGTCTCCCCGATTGGTTACAACACTCCCTGGGCGGGCTGCAAAACAGCCAGCGCAGGAGGCTCCTACACGCTCGAGTCCGGCTTGTCCTGCGTAGGGTTCACACCAGCTGCTGTCAACGCAGAAGGCCTGGGCCTGCAGGGATTGCAATTCGACTTCAATACCCCTCGCACGCTTAGCAGCAACTTCACGGTTCAATACTCGGTGACTCGCACCCTGTCGGCGCAAGCCTCTTACGTCTTTACGCAGGGTGCTAACCTTCAGACGGGTATTGGCAGCAACAACGTAACGCAGATCCTGCCGGCAAATGCCAGCACGACCAACGCCGTACCGTGGCCGGATTTCCAACACGGAATGAGCTACCACGCAACCATAGGCCAGAGCGACTACAACGGTCTGCAAACCAAGTTGGAAGAGCAGTTCGCGAATGGTCTATCCTTCCTGTTGGCCTACACCTACTCGAAGACAACCGGAGATGCAGGCGATCTGCTCAACGGAGGCAGTACGGGGGGATACAGGGCGCCGGATGTGCCGGGGCTGGGTCCCAAATTTGATCATGCGCTGGCAGACTTTGACCTCCGGCATGTGCTGCACTTTAGCGGCGGATACCAGCTCCCCTTTGGCAAGGACAAGATGTTCCTTAATCAAGGAGGCTTTACCAATGCAGTTTTAGGTGGATGGGCTGTGAACTGGATTGCAACGCTTCAGGGGGGACAACCGATCAACTTCGGATGCGCGGATACCACTGCGGCTGGCTTGGGCTGCAATGACATCCTGATCAAAGGGCAGAGTGCCAAGGTCGGATTGCACAAAGACGGACACGGAGTACTCAACTGGATCGGGAATCCGGCCGCCTTCACCCAGCCGTGCGAGTTGGGAGTTGCAACACCCACGCCCACAGGCTGCGTTGCCCTCACGGGCGCGGCTGCTTTGGGCGCAGAGCCAGGACAAATCCCTGGACCGGGTTTCCATCGCCTGGACTTCTCGGCCTTCAAAGAATTCAAGCTGAACGAGCGCTTCAATATGCAGTTCCGCTCAGAGTTCTTCAACATCCTCAACCACCCGAACTTCAACGCGCCTAACTTCGGCGGCAATGGCGTTGTCTCCATTAGCAACTCCGGCAACTACACCAGCAGCAACTTCGGCGAAATTGGCTCCACGCGCGACAATCCCTACGACCCGCGCGAGATTCAATTTGCTCTGAAGGTTCTGTTCTAGGCTAAGATGGGAATACCCCGGAAGGGCCCGCTGCTAGGGATGCTCTTCCGGGGTTTTCTTTTGCGTAGCACATTGCTCACGCGACTGCCATAGGGGGTGTTTTGTGAGCATTAATAGGGCAGTCCAATTGCTCCTCGCATTGTGTCTTATCAGTTCCGCAACCCATGCTGACGATAGCCAAACTCAGCAGTTGAACCGCCAGTTTCAATCCGCCGTTGCGCTTTACGATTCTGGCCACTTCCCTGAGGCTGCTCAGCAACTCGAAGCACTGTTGCCATTGCTACCCAAGAGTTTCGAAGTGCATGAGCTTTTAGGCCAGGTCTATGCTTCAGAATCGCAGGACTCCAAAGCCATCGCGCATCTGCAGATCGCAGTCGCGCTCAAGCCTGACTCCGGCCCCGCCCGAACCAATCTCGGCGCCAGTTTATTTCGGATCGGCCAGACTCAGCAGGCAGGCGAACAATTTCGCAGAGCACTTGAGCTACAACCCAAAGACTACGACGCCAACCACAACCTCGGTGAGTTTTATATCCAGTCCGACAAAATCCAGCAAGCTCTGCCGCTCCTCCAGACCGCCCAAAAGATCAACCCGAATTCATACGACAATGGCTATGACCTGGCCATGGCCAACTTTGAAACTGGACATCTTTCAGAAGCCCGACAATCTGTCGAGTCTCTGCTAGAAAAGAAAGACACTGCTGAGCTGCATAATCTTCTAGCCAAAATAGAAGAGCGAGTTGGTAAATACGTCGCCGCAGCCACCCAGTTCCAACTGGCCGCGCACCTTGATCCCAGCGACGACAATCTCTTCGACTGGGGTAGCGAACTCCTATTGCACAGAACTTTAGAACCTGCCATTGATGTCTTTCGAGAGGCAAGTCATCGGTATCCAAACTCCCCGCGTCTCTTGATCGGACTGGGAATGGCACTCTACTCGCGGGGCATGTATGAAGACGCAATCAAGGCCCTGTTGGCAGCGGCCGATCTCACTCCTTCTGACCCGCGTTGCTACGTGTTTCTATCTCGGGCTTACGACAGTTCTCCCAACCAGGCCGGAGAAGTGATCGAGCGATTTCGACGCTACGCACAGCTTCAACCCGCGAATGCCCTCGCTCAGTATTACTATGCGATGAGCCTCTGGAAGGGAAAACGCGCGGAGGATGCCGGCCTGGATATTCACGGAATCGAGTCGCTGTTAAAGCGCGCGATTGAATTGGACGATAAGCTTGCCGAACCCCACATGCAACTCGGAAATCTCTATGCCGATCAGCATCAGTATGAGAAGTCGGTTCCGGAATATGTACAAGCGTTACAACTGGACCCGAACCTCGCTGACGCCCACTATCGCCTCGGAACGGACTACGTGCACATCGGTCAAAAAGACCGCGCCCAGGAAGAATTCGCAATCTACCAGAAATTGCGTTCTCAACACCTAACCGAAGTGGACAAAGAACGAGCGGAAGTGCAACAGTTTGTTTACTCAGCCAAGTCCGGAAGTTCTGCGAAACCGTGACTGACCAACGTTCGACAACTATGGCGACTTGGGATCGCGCATGATGTGCTGGTTCTAAGATTACCGGTTGCCAGTTGCAACTGGACTTGTAAGGATGCAAGCAATGGATCGGTCATCATTCGACATTTCGCGGACGGGAAATATCGCTCGCTGCTCAACGGACAACAGTCCCGTGTCCGCATGGGATCTGAGCCGCACCCGGCGGGATTTCTTGCGGGAGGTGGCCGGTGTAACGCTCGGGACGGCGTTGCTGGGGGCGAGCCCGCTAGTTCGCGCAGAGGCGGCGCGCAAGAAACATAAAGTTGTCGTGATTACATTCGGCGGCGGTGCACGCGACCAGGAAACGTTCGCGCCGGAAGGGCAGGAAAACATTCCGCACCTGCTCAACGAACTCATCCCTCAGTCCAGTTTTTTTACCCAGGTGACGAATCGCGGGATTCTTGGTCACTACGTGGCGACGGCAAGCCTTGCAACGGGCGTGTACGAGACGCTCAATAACTTTTCAGCGGTACCGCCGGAACACCCCACAGTGTTTGAATATTTCCGCAAGGGCCTTGGAAGACCATCGTCTGATGCGTGGGTTGTGGCGCCAAGCAATGGTTTCAATCGCATCGGAGAGAGCGAATCCCGTTCGTACGGCCCCGGTACCGGAGCGCGCGTGATTCTGCCAAAGCATTTGCTGAGTGCCGCAACTTCGGGCATAGCCACCGACTATGAACACCTGCTGCACGATAATTACGAGAATCCGCTCTACGCTCCACACCTGGCAGGCGGCGAATTCGAATTGCGGCAACTGGAAACCATCCTCAAGCTTTCAGTCGATGACTTTACAGCGCACGCTCGCACCGTATCGAGTCCGGATGAATTATCGGTTTATATCGCAAGGCGACTGATGCAGCAGCAGGCACCAAGCCTTCTATGGATCACGATGCACGACATCGACATCGCGCACTCCGGTGCCTATTCGCTTTACGTTGATGCGATTCGACGGACAGATCGCCTTTGCGCAGATTTGTGGAGTGCGATTCAAGCCAATCCAGAGTACGCAGGAAACACGACAATGTTGATCCTCCCGGACTTTGGTCGAGACTCCGACCAGGACGCGGGCGGGAACGGATTTCAGCATCACCGCACGGGCGATGTAGCTTCTCGCACGACCTGGATGATGGCTCTTGGTGCGGGCGTACGGCAAGGAAAAGTATTCGATCGACCGCTGCAATCAATCGACCTTGTTCCGAGCCTCGGTGCGATGATGGGATTCTCGTCCGCAATGTCTCAAGGTGAACCGATCAAGGAGCTGCTGTAACTGCCATGCTCCCACGCGATCTTAGAACCGAGCACTTCGCTGCGTATCCGCCTCATGCGCGAAATCTAGCCGTGGCGCACTTGGAAGCTCTGCGTCGATTGCCGCTGAGTTTCCTGCCTAGCCTTCTGCGTGAGGCGATCGACTACGACTTTAAGTTTCCTGCAGAACGAGACGGCCTCAACAAGGAATTGACGGCGCTCGCTTCCCTTTCGCAAGCGCAAACCGACGACTGGTTCCATGCTTTTTCCCAACTATCGCTTCCGCCAAAGATAGCCAGCTTCGACTGGATCAACAAGCCCGCACAGTTTCTGGAACAAGAATCTGCGTACCTGTGGAGTACGCATCAACTTGACGCATTTCGCCAGGCAGCGACGGACTACGGAAGCCGATTACAGTCGGCAACTCCGTCGCCGCCACTACCCGCGCGCAGGCTCGGCATTGCTGTGATCGGACAAGGACTTTCTTCCTACGATGGTCCGCTATTTCGTAATCTGCGCGCGCACGGAACCTACTTTGATCAAGTCAAGCCCGATGAAGGACTCGCAGAATTGCTCAAAACAGTCGCGGATCGAGCCATCGCGCATCCCGCTCCCTACGGCCACTGGTATATCGATGGTGGACAAGAAGCGAATCACAACGCGCAACTAACTTGCGTATCGTATCAAAGGCTGGAACCGCTGCGCCTGGCCTTGCTGAAATATATTCAATCCGAAACAGGACGACCGGGAATGGGTCCTGAGGAATTGCGAACGAAGCTGGCTCAGCTCGTTCCGTCCGATCTGGGATTAGCTAATGCGCAAGATGCTGTCTTGGATCGGTTCCAAATGAAGCTGCTGACTGAGGGCTCCGGCACACAGATATTCAGCACAACTTTTGCCCAATGGACGGCGCGCGAAGCTTTACGTCGAGCTCAGCCTCTGACACTATTGGTGCGTTTCGCTCCACGACAGCGACAAAGGCCCATGAATGAATTGTTGTCGAGTAAGAGCAGCGCCGTGGAGTTAGATCCACTCGGCTCCCTGATTGATGCGGATATGGGTGCGTATTATCATTGGATCAATCAGCAGCGCTTGCCTGACGCAGATCGTTCGTCTTTCCTGGTGTGGTTTGAAGGCCACGGCCAAGCTGTCGCAATCGGTTCTTCCTTTCCTCGCGGCACTCATTCCAAATCGGCAGTGGATCTTGGAAAACTCGTGTCGTTTGCAGTAGGCTGATACAGAGTTCCGCTTCGATCAGACGGAATTCTGCCGCGAGACTTCTCCTGGATCTTGTGAGCGCAAACCACATGCCGAGCTGCTTCAGACATGTTCTCTATGGAACTTGCCTTTCCACTCACCGATGTTGCGGCGATACAATGAATCGTCTCTGGGGACAATCCGGGAAGACACTAATCGAATTCCGTCACGGGTGAATGATGATTTGGCAACGCGTAAACGTTCTCGAGCCTGAAAGGTTCATCCGTATCGAGAATCGAACACGCGGATTGCTCTGTCGTTTCTCTCGAACATTTCAATTTTTTGCGTTTGCCCTCATCACGAGGCTAGCTTTTATTTCGATGTTGCTGGCAGCACAACAGCAAGGCTCCGCGAAGCTTTCAGACAGGGCTCCGATACGGGGTTCAGTCCTTGACGCGGCGGGCAAGCCGGTACCCGATGCAACCGTCAGGCTTGAACGGTATGGCGATCCGGTAGTCCAAGAAACTCGTACGGACGCGGCAGGCGCCTTTTCCTTCGCTGCCATTCAATCCGGCAAGTTTCATCTCGTGGCCGAGAAGGCGGGTCAGCACAGTCAATGGATTGAGATCGATGCGGGGCTCGGCGCAGACACCAGGCACATCAGTCTTTTGCTCGGTGCCACGACTAAGTCTGATCAAGAACCCTCGCATCCCTCGTCGGCGGTTTCTCCGGCCATGGAGTTCTCTGACCAGCCTAACTTTACTGTGGCCGGGGTTACTGACTGGACTGCGGTCGGTGGGCACGGGTCGGACTCCACCTTGCGCACCAGCGAAGCTCTGGCAAGAGATACTCTGACGCTCAAGACAAGAAGTGCGGAAGCATCGATAACACCCAGTAACCACACTTCAAATGAAACTGAATCGGTGTTGCGCGCGTCGCTCGTGAAGGCTCCCGGAAGCTCCGAAGCAAGTCGGAAACTTGGCGAGTTCTACCTTCATGCAGAACGATATCGAGATGCCATCCCTCTCCTTGAGAACGCGCATCAGATTGATCCCGACAACGGCCTCATCATCTATAGCCTGGCACTAGCCTGCGAGGGTGACGGCAAATTCGCACATGCCCAACAACTTATTCAAGCCTTACCCGCTCGTAAGCAAACAGCGGAACTGCATGTCCTTGCTGGCGATCTCGACGAGAAACTAGGTGATCCTTTGGCAGCAGTACGGGAATTCGAACAAGCAGTGCACTTGGAACCGACTGAAGAAAACTATTTCAAGTGGGGATCAGACTTGCTGCTCCATCGGGCAGTGTGGCAGGCGCAGGAAGTTCTGCAAAAGGCCGTCGATGCCTATCCTCAATCAGCGCGAATGCTTACTGCTCTGGGTGCGGCTGAGTTTGCTGGGGCGCGCTACGAAGACGCGGCGTTGCGACTATGCGAAGCTTCCGATATGAATCCTTCAGATATTGAACCTTATATCTTCATGGGCAAGATTGAAACGGCGGCGCCGAATTCTCTCGGATGCATTGAAGAGAGACTCGCCCGCTTCGCGCAACAACGACCCGATAATTCCGAAGCCAATTACCTTTACGCGATGGCCATCTTGAAACGTCAGCAGCAATCTCTCAATGAAGAGGCGGCTGTCCAGGCCGAAGGACTGCTGAACAAAGCTGTGTCAATCGATCCGAAGTGTAGCGATGCCTATCTTGAGCTGGGCATTCTTTCCGCTTCGAACCACAATTTTGAGAAGGCAATCAGTTTCTATAACAAAGCCGTCGAAGCGAATCCATTACTCGGCGAGGCACATTACCGATTAGGCGTAGCTTACGACCGCGTCGGGGAAGCGACTAAAGCCAGAGAAGAGTTTAAACGTCATGATGAGATCAAAAAGATGGATGCCGATGCCATCGAACGTCAGCGCCGCGAAGTAAAGCAGTTTTTATTCGCTGAGCCGGGCCAGGGATCCACACCACCTGCAAAGTGATTCACCGCGGTCGGTATGCCGTTTTGTGAAGCACTCCGACATTTGGCAATCGGCTTATTTCTTCTTGTCCTTGACAGGAGCTACGATCCCCGCTCCTTCGCGAATGGTAAGGATCTGGTTTGCGGCAACCTGCGTGAATCGTTCCACCTTTTGAGTCGTCGGCCACTTGACCTCGATCGCATCGACCGTGCTTACAGTTCCAAGTCCAAAGTGAAGGCGGAGGTCGCTCTGTGACATCACACTGCCGCCACTATGCACCTCATCCATTTGCGCATGCTTGCCTGTAATGACTCGCACACGAGCGCCGATGGCGCTGCGATTGCATTTTGTTCCGACCAGCTTGATCTTGATCCAGTTTTGTGCGGCATCGCTGTCATTACGAAGCAGAGAAGGGAGATCATTCAAGTTCAGGACAAGAGCATCCATCTTTCCGTCGTTGTTATAGTCACCAAAGGCTGCGCCGCGACTTGAGAAATGCTCACTGATCCCGGGCCCCATCTCCGCCGATACGTCCTTGAAGCGCCCATTGCCCAAGTTCTTGTAAACCAACCGAGGATTCTTGAACGTCTCGCCGAAGTTGTACTTATCCACTTCCGGGTAAACGTGGCCATTCACCTGAACAATGTCAGGCCAGCCGTCATTATCGTAGTCAATGAATCCGCAGCCCCACGCTACGTACCGGTTGTTAACTCCAACACCGGAAGCGAATGCGACATCACTGAAGCTACCGTCACCATTGTTGTGATACAGGTTGCAGGTGTCATCGACAAAGTTAGTTTTGAAGATATCAAACCAGCCATCGCAATCGTAATCAGCCACGGCTACACCCATGCCCGCCTGCTCATGACCGTCGTCATTGTAGGCGCAACCGGCCATTACAGCGATGTCTGTAAACGTGCCGTCATGGTTGTTCTTGAAGAGGATGCTGGGTTCCGAATCGACCGCTACATAGATGTCGGGCCAACCATCGTTATCGAAGTCATAAGAAATTGGGGTGATGGAAAATCGAGGCCCCGGCTTTAGAATTCCAGCTTTTTCCGACACGTCTGTGAAAGTGCCGTCCCCATTGTTGTGATAGAGGATATTGGTGTCACCGGGAAGGCCGCGCGGCCCGCACATGATGGGCACGCCCTTCCATTGGCAATAGGTCATTTCACTTTCGGAAGGAATTTTATCCGGATCGAGCGTGATGTAATTGCAAACGAAGAGATCGAGGAAGCCGTCGCGGTCGTAATCCAGAAACGAACATCCAGCGCCCCAGCGCCCTCGTTCCTGATAGAGTCCTGCTTTGTGAGTAACATCGGTGAACGTCCCGTCGCCATTGTTACGAAAAAGAATGTTATGTCCCCAAAAGCAACAGAACAGGTCGTCCCATCCGTCGTTGTCGTAATCGCCGACGCAAACTCCAGTCTGCCACCCCGTACGTCCCAGACCCACCTTCTCTGTCACATCGGTGAACGTGCCATCACGATTGTTTTTGTACAGATGAGACGTCGGTTCCTTCCCTTGCGGCCAGTGCGCATCCAGGCGATTGCCATTGGTGAGATAAATATCAAGCCATCCATCGTTGTCGTAATCGAAGAACGCCAAGCCACTCCCCTTGGTCTCGATGATGGACCGCTTGTGGTCAACCCCGCCCCACACATTTGGAATGCTGAGACCCGCCTGCTGAGCAACGTCAACAAACTGGACTCCATTCCGAGTAGGAGTGGAGATCGCAGCTTCGACGATTCCTGTCTTACCCCATCTGCAAAGAGGTGTCGTCAACGCGTCGATCAGCGTACCGCCGAGCGCGAATAAAGAAGTACCTAGAAAGCGACGGCGCGGAACAAACATAATTAGCAACGATTATAACCAACCAAGCACCACGCGGAGAGCCACGTGGAGCGGGGTTGAATTCGAGCCGCGCGTCGATCGGGAGCAATTCCGGCATTTTAGTTTCACGACCAGCTTATTAGCCGATAGCGACAGGCCATTCCCGGCTCTGCGACGGATGTTCGGGAACGCCAGTGCGATAAGCTCCCAAATCCTTGGCCATCGTCTCTAACTCTGCCGCGTGTGCAGATAGCCCGCAAGGATGTCCCTCGGTCTCGAGGAGATGGACATTGTTTCTGATCAAAGTGAAGAGTGGACTGGCCAAGGCGTCTCGTAGATTTGTGGTCCTTACGTTATGGGTCGCCAGCGGCGACACCGGGCATGCGGTGACATCGCCACTTGGGTTGATGTGAGCAAATCCGCGCCCCGCCGAGACGCACCCACCCAGCGCCTCCTCATCTCCCGGCGAATGAATGATGTACGCCCCACCGGTCTGACGATCACGATAGGCAACAACAACTTCGCGAAAGCGCGATCGCTGTTCCTCAGTCATCGACGCGGAATTCTCGCAGCCGACCACGGGAATCTGTTCGATGAACATTGCAAGAGGTCCACTGTGAGCGATCAACGCATCTATGTTTTCGGCCTGGGACCAATATTCAACATTGGTTGATTCGATGGTCACCGCGATGCCCGTCAACACACCGGCGTCGCGCAGACGATCGAGAGAGCCAAGCGCTTTCTCGAAGACGCCATTCCCTCTGCGATGATCAGTCATGTAGCGATCTCCTTCGAGGCTCACGACGATTACCGTATTGGAACAGGTTTTGAGGATCTCATAGTCGGTGGGCTGCAAAGCTGTCCCGTTGGTGAAGACGAGAAAAAGTCGATCGGGGTGGTCACGAAAGAGATTCACGATTCCAGGCAACAAAAACGGTTCGCCACCGGCAATCATGAAAGCCATCACGCCAAGCTGAATAGCGTCCTCCACGATTCCATACCAGTCACGCAAAGACAGTCCCGGCTGCACGGGTTTGCTGGTCACGGTACCGACCGCCCCCGCATAACAACCCGCGCAACGCAAATTGCATTTGGACGTTACGCTGAGAACGAGGAATGGCGGGACACGCACTCCATCAACAAGGGAGCGGGCTCGCACGCGCTTCGATTGGCCGATGGTTCGTGCAAGGCGCACAAATCCCGGGATGTATCGAGGATGGCGCACCACCCAGGGGACCAAAACACGCGATAGCTGCGGGTCGATTCCGTCGATGCGAAGGGTTAGGTCAAACAGCCTTCGAGATAGGAAGGCATTTCCGGAATCAGGCGCGTCGATCATAGCCTTCTCCTGGACCTAAATACGTGCAGGATACGTTTTTGGTTCCAATCAAGGCGTTCTTACGTAGTCGAGGAAAGGAATGAGGCTCAGCGTCACCGATTCGGAGGGGTGCGGATTGCTTTGTGGCTCGAAGGCAAGAGGGAAATTGCTTCGATCTGCGATATAGTCTAGTTCTCAACCTGGCGCTGAAATCCTGCGAGACCGCAGGCCTGAAGACAGTTCCACGTGCGACCAAAGTCAAGATTTATGCGGAGTTGCGGATGAGATGGAATCGATGGCTGCTGATCATGGGCGTCCATGCCCTTTCTATGAGTGTAGTCTCAGCCGTCGTGCTGACGGTTGGCCCCCTCAACAGAGCTTCCGCCGCAGAAGCAGATAGCAGTGACCAGTCCCAAGGCAAGGCATGGTGGGCCCATGTGCAAGTGCTCGCCGACGACTCCATGAAAGGCCGATTGACGGGCAGCCCTGAGTATTTGAAGGCTGCGGGTTATGTGGTCGGGAAGTTTCAGTCGTATGGGTTGCAACCTGCAGGTGTCGATGGTACTTACTATCAGCCAGTGCGATTCGATGTGCAACGCGTGTTGGCTAATAGATCAACGGTGAGCCTGCTCGACCATGGCACAGAAAACCGGTTGGTCCTCGGTGAAGACGCTATTCTGGGTACGCGTTCTCTCCAACCGAAAACTGTCAACGCGCCTTTAGTGTTTATTGGATACGGACTGCATCTTCCTGAAGCGAAATATGACGATTTCGACTCACAAGAAGTACCGTGGGCCTCACTGAAAGGCAAGGTCGTGGTCTACGTAAACGGCGGTCCGGCAGACCTGCCGGGTCCGTTAAAATCCTTCGCTCGCACGTCACCGCTGGTCAAGGCGATACGCGACGCAGGTGCCGTGGGCGCCATATCTATCCCGACTCCGAAGTCCATGGATTTCGGATGGCAGCGCGTGGCGAGCAGTGCGTCGCAGCCAGGAATGCGGCTTGCCGACTCACCGGATGCAGCATCACTGGCTGCACGCCATCCTGCGCTGGCCGACGATCATGGCGAATTGTTTACAGCCACGTTCAACCCCGGGCAAGCGGAAAAGTTGTTCGCCGGGACGGGACACACCTTTGCTGAGATCCTCGCTCTCGCCGACGCGCAAAAGCCGCTGCCACGTTTCTCGCTGGGAAAGAGCCTGAGGGCGACTGTATCGAACGAGACATCCCAAGTGGTTTCTCCGAACATAGCTGCGAAGTTGACGGGGTCTGATCCCAAGTTGAAGGCTGAGTATGTGATCATCTCCGCGCACCTTGACCACCTTGGCGTGGGCGCTCCCATTCACGGAAAGACAATCTATGCCGGTGCGATGGATGATGCGTCCGGTGTGGCGACCGTGCTCGAAGTAGCTCGGAAGTTCAGCGAGACTAAGGAGCGGCCCAAGCGGTCAATTCTCTTTCTCATTTTCACGGCCGAAGAGAAGGGTTTGCTCGGCTCAAGATATTTCGCAGGCCATCCGACGGTGCCGGAACGAGCGATCGTTGCCGACCTGAACCTGGATATGTTCATGCCGATTTTCGCTTTGAAAAAACTTCACGTGCAAGGGCTTGAACAATCATCGCTTGCAGAACGAGCCAAGGCGGTCGGCGCGGATCACCGCATCGAGATTGCCACAGATCCCGAGCCAGACCGTAATTCGTTCATTCGCACCGACCAATATAGTTTTGTGCAGGCAGGAATTCCGGCGCTGGCTTTCAAGTTTGGCTGGACGGCAGGTTCGCCGGAGTATAAGGCGTGGCGGACATGGCTTGCCGAGCGATATCACTCCACGGACGACGATCTAACCCAGCCAGTCGATTTGGCCGCTGCTGCGCAATTCAATAGCTTCTTGGCGGATCTGGGCCGCGCCGTTGCTAACGATGCGAGTGCGCCTCACTACCTGGATACGAGTTTCTTCAAGCGCTTCGCCAGCGGACGTTGAATTGAAGATAGAACGTGAATGAGGGTTGATAACGAGGAAGTCATAAGCCGAAGGTCAGAGTGTATTTGTCTCTACACCTGAACCGGCCTAGTACTACAGTTGTAAATCGAAGATCCCGGAGGGAGCAGGGGGTTTCAACCCCCTGAAAGATGGCGAATTTACGTGGCCTTTAGGCCCGGGCCTTCGTCCGTTTTCCAGGAATTGAGTGAAATACAACTGTAGTACTAGGGCCAGGCTTTTTATCACTCTACAAGTTGGGGTGGATTCAATGTCTGACCCGCGAATTTCAACAAACGTATGGGTCCAAGTTTGTTCGTTGCAATCTGTATGTACGTGTAGCTGCTAGCGGGAGTTTCCTACGCTTTGAGGGAAAAAGCTTCTATATGGCAGAAGC
>OBLU010000628.1_pt1 | contig 33243 bp, 28 predicted proteins | sample 1518681 | NCBI WGS metagenome assembly OBLU01 (sample SAMEA3539304, study PRJEB22396) | soil metagenome | biome: tundra; feature: field; material: soil | place: USA | collected 2010-05 | depth 0.15 m
TTATTGAAGGCGAGCGCGTCTACTCGCAGATGAAGTGGGAGAGCGGCGTGCATCGGGTGCAGCGCGTTCCCGCAACCGAGACTCAAGGCCGCGTGCATACGTCTGCGATTACCGTGGCCGTGCTTCCCGAAGCCGAAGATGTCGACATCAAGATCGAAGCGAAGGACATTCGCATCGACACCTTCTGCAGCTCAGGCCCCGGGGGCCAGTCTGTCAATACGACCTATTCAGCGGTTCGCATTACGCACATTCCGACGAACACCGTGGTTAGCTGCCAGGACGAGAAATCGCAGATCAAGAATCGCGACAAGGGGATGCGCGTGCTTCGTTCACGGCTTTATGAAATGGAGATGGACCGTCAGAACGCCGAGCTGGCCAAGACGCGCAAGCAGCAGGTGGGCACTGGCGACCGCAGCGAAAAGATCCGCACGTACAACTTTCCGCAAAACCGGCTCACTGACCATCGCATTGGGCTGACGCTGCACCAGCTTGACCTGGTGATGGAAGGGCGACTGCAACCCATTGTGGATGCACTCATCGCGCACTACCAGGCCGAGCAGTTGAAGACTGACAACACGCAGGCTGCCTGAGCCTTGGCCGTCCAACGCACCCTCGTTCTTGATGGCGCAACGCGACTGTCGCTCGGCCCGCATCCAGATCGCGATCGGCAAGATGCGCAGGCTCTGCTACTGCATACTCTTGGTAGGGACAAGGCTTGGCTGATGGCCCATGCGGAGGATGATATCTCCGCTGACGAAGCGGGTCGCTATAGGGACCTGATTGAGCGCCGCTGCCTCGGCGAGCCGATGCAATACATTCTTGGTGAAGCTGAGTTCTACGGACTTCGTTTTCGGGTCAATCTCGATGTCCTGATTCCTCGCCCGGAAACCGAGCACCTTGTCGAAAGGGTTCTCGAACTGGCGGAACAGTTTCAAACGCCACGCATCGTCGACGTGGGCACAGGCTCCGGCTGTATTGCTGTGGCGCTGGCTGCGCATTTGAAGGGCGCTGACCTTACCGCAATCGACATCTCGGCATCCGCGCTCGACCTCGCGCAAAAGAACGCAGAGCAAAACGGCGTCTTAAGGCGGATTACCTTTCTTGAGGGCGACCTGTTGGCTCCCGTCGCGGGGCAGCGATTCGAGATCGTCGTCTCCAATCCGCCTTACGTCTCAGAAGTCGATCGCGCGTCCCTCTCCGTTGAAGTTCGCGATCACGAACCGGCGCTGGCGCTGTTTGCAGGCAACGATGGTCTCGATATCTACCGGCGCCTGATTCCCGCCGCATTTGCAGCGCTGGCGCCCGGCGGGTTTGTCGCACTCGAAATCGGATACGGGCAGATGGAGGGCGTCAGCAAATTGCTTTCAGTCACGGGGTTCCGCGAGATCGAATTCATTCCCGATCTCCAAGATATTCCGCGTGTCGCCGTTGCGCGTCGCCCGTCCTGACCCATCGTCCCTTCACATCCATGTTGTAGACTCTTCTCCGGAAAGGAATTCCCTCATGCCTTCATCCAAAGGTTATGCCGCACTCAATGCGCACTCCCGGCTGGTTCCATTCAACTTCGAACGCCGCGAGCCCGGCCCCAGCGAAATCACCGTCGAGATTCTTTACTGTGGCGTCTGCCATACAGACTTGCACCAGGCGCGCAATGAGTGGGGTGGCTCGCGTTATCCAATCGTTCCCGGTCACGAGATTGTGGGCCGCGTAGTTGCAGCGGGTAGAGCGGTCACACGCTTCAAAGTCGGTGGCATCGCAGCCATCGGCGTGCTGGTGGACTCCTGCCGGCAGTGCGCTCCGTGCAAGAACGGGGAGGAGCATTTCTGCCTTGAGGGCATGACCGAGACCTACAACAGCACAGATCGCGTGGACGGAACCGTCACCAGGGGCGGCTATTCCAATAACTACGTTGTGGACCAGCGATTCGCCCAGCGCGTTCCCGAGAATCTTGATCTTCCTGCCGTGGCACCACTGCTTTGCGCAGGAATCACCACCTACTCGCCACTGCGCCACTGGAAGGTTGGTCCCGGGAAAAAGGTCGGCATTGTGGGTCTTGGCGGACTCGGCCACATGGGCCTCAAGTTCGCAGACTCCTTCGGAGCCCATGTTGTGCAGTTCACCACCAATCTTCGCAAGCGCGAAGATGCGATCAGGCTCGGAGCCGATGAGGTGGTGCTGTCCACCGATGCGGCGGCAATGAAGGCGCACGGACGGTCATTGGACGTGATTCTTGACGCTGTTTCTGCACCCCACTCGCTCGATCCCTACACCGATCTGCTCAAGCAGGATGCGACGATGGTTCTTGTCGGATTACCAGAGACATTTCCCGTGGTCCACACGCCAACGCTCATTGGCCGCCGCGCATCGATCGCGGGGTCCATGATCGGCGGCATGCCGGAGACGCAGGAGATGCTCGACTACTGCGGCGAGCACAACATCGTCTCCGACGTTGAAGTGATTGCCATCGACCAAATCAACGAAGCCTATGAGCGCCTGCTCAAGCAGGATGTGAAGTATCGATTTGTCATCGATATGAGCACGTTGAAGTAGACAAGTCGGCTGGGTCGCTACTCCGGGCGACCCGTCTTGTTCAGCTCGCGGTGAAAGCCCAAATCCACGCCGCTGAGACTCTTGGCGATATAGAGAACCTGCCCATAGTGCATGCCGAAATGCTCGACGACCTGATAGACAGCATCGAGGCCGCTGACATTGTTGCCCTGGATGTCATAACGGGCGAGAAGGTCGCTCTCGGTGAGGCGCGAGAGAACGCCGGCGGCTTCCTGCATGGTCTCAGCAAGTCGATCGAGCAGCTGTGCGCAAGGAATGTTGCCGGTTGCATCAAACTCCGCGGGACGATTGCGTGCGTCCTCCAAGCGGTTGAACGACGCAACCATCCACTGGCGCACATTGCCGTTCAAATGCAGGATCAGGTTGCCGATGCTGTTGCAGGCGGGGTTGGGGCGCCACCATACTTGCTCGTCCGTCAGCGATTCGACGCATCCGCGCATGCGGGGCCAAAACTGATCGAACAGCTTGCGGCGGGAGAAATCAAGAAAAAGTGCAGTTGCGTCTTGGGTCATGAAATAGGCGGCTCCTTCGCTCAATCGGGATGTTCAGGTGCTCCCTCGGGGGCCAAAGCCCTCTTTTGTTGCGGCCAGGTTCGGCACAACTGAAGTCGTGCCCTGTTACAAAGCTCTGAACTTTTGGGGTCTCTTGAGTCGTGCCCGGATACAAAGTTCTGTGCTTTTCTGAGCCTCTTGAGTCAAGTCATGATCCACTGCTGGCCGTTGCAGCACCGTCTAAAAGCCGGGCGCACGCTCGGAGGCAACGCCAAACCCATTCTCCAAAGCGATGCCTGCTTGTGTGAGTGTGCCTTCGTCAAACAGGCGGCCAATGAGCGTGACGCCGTGGGGCACGCGGCGCGGAGGCGAGAACTTAGGCAGCGGATGTTGTGGATCGGGGGCCCAGTCGCTTCGCGCCTCTGCCACCTCAACAAATCCGGCGCGCAACGTCAAAGACGGATGGCCGGTGAAGTTGGTGATGACCAGCATCTCATCGCGCAGGGACGGAACAAGCAGCAGATCGACCTCGGAGAAGACAAGCGCCATTTCCTGCGCCACCTTGCGGCGGAAGCGGTCTGCCTGTACCAAGTCAACGGCCGACAAGAATCTCGACTGACGAAAAACGTTGGGCCAGGCATCGGGCACTTGCGCCTTTAACTCGTCGACCCTATGGCTCAGGGTCAACTCTTCAAAAGCAGCAGCGGCTTCAGCAAACAGGATGAGCTCGAGCGAGTCATATGGCCAGTCGGGAATCGAAACAGCAACGGGCTTCATGCCGAGTTTCTTTACTGTTTCCAGCGCGGCGCGGTCCACATCGGTCGCAGGGCTTTCTTTCATCCAGGCAGGGAAGTAGCCAACGCGTAGTCCTGCGACGCTGGCTTCTGCATCGAAATTCAGCGTGCTGGGGACACTGGACCCGTCGCCTGCATCCGGTCCGGAGATGGCGTTGAGGACGAGGATCGTATCTTCAACGCTGCGGGCCATGGGGCCAAGTTTGTCGAGCGACCAGCACAGCGTCATTGCTCCGGTGCGCGCCACCCGGCCATAGGTGGGGCGCAGACCGGTGACGCCGCAACGCATGGACGGACTCACGATGCTGCCGCCTGTTTCACTGCCGATGGCAAAGCCCACCAGCCCGGCAGCGGTAGCCGCGCCGGGTCCTGCACTCGAACCGGAGGAGCCTTCTTCAAGCAGCCATGGATTCATGGTCTGGCCGCCAAACCAGATATCGTTGAGCGCCAATGCGCCCAGGCTTAGTTTGGCCACCAGCACGGCACCCGCCGCATTGAGGCGCGCGACGACCACGCTGTCCGCGGTGGGAATGCGGTTCCGGAACGGCTCCGCGCCATAGGTGGTGGGGATGTTTGCTGTGTCGAGCAAGTCCTTCGCGCCCCACGGAATTCCGTGCAGCGGCCCACGATAGCGGCCGGCCGCAATTTCCGCGTCAGCCTGGCGAGCCTGTGCCAGCCCATGGTCGCGTGTGAGCGTGATGACGCAATGCAGCTTGGGGTCGAGGCGTGCGATTCGCTCAAGGTAGATCTCAGTCAGTCGTTCGGATGTGATCTGACGGCTCTCGATCCACCGCGAAAGCTGAGTGACAGGCGCAAAGGCAATGTCATCCTTGCTGCTGGGAAGAGGCGTAGCCTTGCTGAGGCTGGGGACAAAGCTGTTAGCCGATGAGTCACTGCGTTTGCCCGGAGGAAGTCCGATCAGGGATGGATTCCATTGCGTGGCCGGGGCCAGAGTCGCCTCCGGCTTGAATTTGCGCGGCCCAGCGCGGAACTCATACAGAGGCGCAATCTGCATGCGCCAGTTGCTTGCGGCCGTTGCGCGATCGGCAGCAGTCATTTCAATTTGAACCAGCTTTTCAGCTTCAGCGAAAGTGGCGGGAGAAACCTCTGGGCCGACAGGCGGCGATGTACCAAATGCGGAAGGCGCACCGGGAGGAAGGTCTGAGGCCTGCGCGGGCGTTGCCTGTGCGCAGGCGGACGACGCGGCTCCAGTTTCGATTGCCGCTCCCATCAGTCCCAGCGCGGTATAGGTGAGGAACTCTCTGCGTGAACTTGGCAATATCTTCCCCTTGAACTTCTTTTGATTCGAACAAGATTAAGGAATCCATACTACTCTTCGCCCATGCCCGGCACCGCTCTTGCTGAAACGACAGGGGTGCTACTTTCCCGCGTGCGCGTCGATCGGTGAAGTCGGCGCGTGCTCAGCATTCTCGCCGATGCGCATGTGGTAATTGAACACGAGCTGGACACTGATTCCGAAGACCATGGCCAGCAGAGCCAGGGGCGCTCCAAACGGATAACCTTCAGTCAGCGCAAACCGGATGAGTACAATGGACACGACGAACGCGGCGCTGCGGAACACAAACTCATAGTGCCCGGAGACAACGATTGACAGGATGAGTATCAGCACATCGGTAAAGATCATCACGGTGAACAGATCGTTGTAGAACGTGGTTACATGGCCAAGGCCGACCTGGCCGGTGGCGACATCGCGATAGACGTCCAACACAAACAGGCCCACGTTATAGGAGGCCATCGTGAGCAAGAGCGCGCCGAGGCCCAGCGCCACGCACTTCTTTTGGGCAACAAAGCGCGCCCGTGCCTTGGAAGGCGCGCTGGAACCTAAATGCGCAACGCTTCGATGGGACACGTGTTGAAAAACTGCGACCAGCAGGTACATAAGAAACCCGGCCCACATATCCACAAAGAGCGGCAGCGCCTCCCAGGTGAGTTGGTGCTTCAACACCATCTCGGCAGCCTCGGCGATGTCCTTGAAGACGTCCCGGATGAAGATCAGCGAGACAATCTCGAACTGGTAGGCAATCGACCGTGTCGTGGACTCGTGGAGGGCGCCAATCAGCGTGACCACTTCGTAGAACAGGACGAAGTTGAATGGTGTCGAAATCGCCACGAGGTAGTTTTCTCCAGCGCTCGCAATCAGGGCGGGAGGGTGGGGCAGCGTCTTGGCCAGATAGATCAGCAGCAGATGAATCGCAAAGCCGGCGATCCCCAAACGGATGACCAGATGCTTCAGCGCCGTCTTATTCCGCTCTGAAAAAATGCGGTCGTGCGCCGAGCTCAACTGCAGCCAAATGCGCGCGGGTGCTTGTTCGCCGCCCTCCTCGTGTTCCATCGCTGTGGTCGTCATAGTCTCTTCTTGCTTGGTTTCGGGATTGAGAGTCTCTGAATAGCTCGATGGCTTGAAAGGGGCTGGCTCCATCCCATATACGAACTCGTCAGAACCAACGGGATTTCAACTCCAGGGGCATGCTGCATTCAAAAGCAAGGACTTGCGCAAGGATTTCTTAGCTTACCGCACGGAGCCTGGGGCATACACCAGCGAAATTGCGCAAACCGCTCCGCCGGACTAGAATTCCCCCTGAAATCGTTTCCAAGAGGATCCAACATGCGCAGTTTCGTTACGCTCTCACTTTCTCTTTTAGCCCTCACTTGTTTGATGGCCGCGTCCCCGTCCCCTGTCGCAGCACAAGCACCGCAAGCGGTGGCTCAGACGCCGCCCATGGGCTGGAACAGTTGGAACTTCTTCTTCGGCAAAGTCACAGACAAGGATATTCGGGACTCCGCCGACCAAATTGTGGCCACAGGCATGAAAGGCGCAGGCTACGTCTACGTCAACATCGACGATACGTGGGAGGGCGAACGCGACGCGAATGGTGTGCTGCACACCAACGCCAAGTTCCCTGACATGAAGGCTCTGGCCGATTACGTCCACTCGAAGGGCCTCAAAATCGGAATCTACTCGGGCCCCGGTCCCAAGACGTGTGCCGGCTACGCTGCTTCGCTTGGCCACGAAGATCAGGACGCCCAGCTTTACGCTTCGTGGGGCATCGACTACCTGAAGTACGACCTGTGCAGCTATGGCAAAAACATGCAGGACGAAGCCCCGGGCGATAAAGCCGCGCAGATGCGTCTGATGATTGCCGCATACGACAAGATGGCCAAGGCGCTGAAGGCAACGGGCCGGCCGATTGTTTTTTCGCTTTGCCAGTACGGCTGGGACGCAGTGTGGGAGTGGGCGCCGGCGCTGGGTGGAAACCTGTGGCGTACCACGGGTGATGTTCAGCCCAACTGGGGCAGCATTTACAACATCGTCAGCCAGCAGGAAGGCCTGGAGAAGTATTCAGGCCCCGGCCACTGGAACGATCCGGACATGCTGGAAGTGGGCAACGGAAAGCTTTCGCCGGCGGAGAACCGCACACACTTCTCGATGTGGGCCATGCTTGCCGCGCCGCTGCTGGCAGGGAACGACCTGCCCAACATGAAGCCGGAGATCAAGGCCATTCTCACGAACCGCGACGTGATCGCCATCGACCAGGACAAGCTTGGCGCACAGGGCAGCCGTATTTACTCCGACGGCGAGGTGGACGTGTGGAGCCGGCACCTGGCTGGGGGCGCGATGGCCCTTGCCGTGCTGGACGCAGGCAGCGACCGTTACTCGTCGCATCCCTTCCACCTGGACCTGGGTAAACTGGGACTTCATGGAGCGCAGACGGGCAAGGATCTGTGGACAGGCAAGACGGTGGAGCTGACCGACAACATGGCGATTGAGCTGGGTAGCCATGACGTGCTGCTGATCCGTCTCGACACGCCGAAATAGGTTGGCGTTGGAATTGGTGACGCGGTCTGGGGCGCTATTATGCATCTGATGCACATGGACCTATGGAATCAACGGTTACAGAACATCAGTGCGGGGTCTTGAATAGATGACGCGCGATTTCGTGCGAGAGGTAGATGACGCCGAGCCGGGGCGTCTCGAATGTGCTCCATCGTTACGATACCACCCGGTCAGCCGACCTCAAAACCCTTCACCTACAGTGCCTCTTTGAGTTTCCACCGATATTGTTCAAAGGCCTTGCGGCCCGTGTCAGTGAGATGCAGCAACGTCTGCGGCACCTTTCCACGATAGGTCTTCAACACCTCGACGTAACCAGCCTCCTCCAATCGCGAGAGATGGCTAGACAGCGTGCCCTTGTTCATCTCTGTCTCGTGTTGCAGATAAAGGAAGTCGGACCGGTCGACGGCGAACAAGAGCGCAACAATCATGAGCCGCCCCGGTTCGTGAATCACTCGATCAATCTCAGTGAACGTCTGAGTTTGCCGGTTCATTGGCCTCCTTTGCTGGAGCTTGTGTATGGCGAAGATAGAGCCAAAAACTGATAGCGCCCGAAATCAATAACATCGTGCCATACAGCATCAAGCAAAGCAGATATGCCCCGGCGCTCCTGGCTGAAAACCAGCCCTGCACCGGTGCGCCGCCGGACAGAGTGGCAATCAGGTCTCCAGGAAGGACCGCAATCGCCATTGAGCCGATCACCTGCGCCAAGACGACTGCCCATTTCCATCGAACTGCCCTGGCAAAACCGAAGGCGTAGCACACTGCGAGAAAAAGGCCAATGAAAAAGACAGGTATCACAATATCCCTGTGCGAACGGGCGGCTAGAGCCAAGCCCGCGCTAGCCAGCGCCGACATGACGAATACGATGATCGCTAACCAGATTATGTTGTGTGTACGATATGCGACGAATCCGGTGCGAGGATAGGTGATGTGGTTCTTGATCGCCTTGGTCCCGTAGTGGATAATCGCGAGCATTAACCCAACCCCAATGAACAACACATACATCGGGTTCCAAATGGAGTCCTTGGGCGTGTGTAGCTGCAACCAGATGATCAGCGCGTAACCCAGACACATGAAGCCCGAAGCCAACTCGCCAGTGCCGTCGATGTTGTTGTAAGAAGTGGGCCGTTTCAAAAGACTTTCGACTTGATCCATATTCGTTCCTCCATAATCGTCAAAGGCAAGCCGTCAATGCATCGCCGATTTGGGGGTGCAGGGTTATCTTAGTCGACGCCTACTAGTTTGCACCGCCAACCGGAAGTTGTCAAGAGACGTATTTCAGAAATCCCAGAGCGCGACAAGTCGAACGATCAAGGACTATCGCGATGCAACCTCACGCACCCACGACGCCAACAAGAAGAACCCGGGAATTCGCTATTCAAACCCCTTGCAATCCGGTATAGTTCGAGTAAATTACAAAGTAAGTCATTCAAAAAGAATGATTTAATGCTTTGTGCAACAGATGCATAATAGGGGTCTGGGCGAGGGGCGGTCGTTGCGTGTGCGAGATCTACGCTACTCGCCCCAAAATGACTGCAAACCAGCCTTGTGCGTCTGTCCAGGTCTGGACTGGCGCAATTCCCGCGGCAGTTAATGCTGCTTCGGCTTGTCCAGGCAAGTACTTGTAACTGCTTTCGGTGTGGATGGTTTCGCCTGCGCTGAAATCCACCTCCAAGTCCAGCCCATGCAGGCGGACGCGCTGCGCAGTCCGGCTCTCTAGGCGCATCTCAATCCGGGATTCCGCGCTGTTCCAGACCACGCGGTGTTTGAAGGCTGCCAGATTGAAGTTTGCGCCCAGCTCGCGGTTCAGGCGAGCAAGCATGTTCAGGTTGAAAGCAGCCGTTACCCCGGACGCATCGTCATAAGCGGCCAGCAGCGTGGCCTCATCCTTGACCTGGTCGACTCCGAGCAGAAGCGCATCGCCTGGATTAAATCCTGCGCGCACCCTGCCGAGCAGCTTTGCCGCCTCTGCTGGGTCAAAGTTCCCGATGCTCGATCCGATATAGAGGACGAGGCGCCGCTCTCCGACGCCAATGGGCGCGAGATCGAGCTTTGGCCCGTGGGTGTAGTCCATCATGCGGGGAGCTACGGTGACCTTGGCAATCTCCCGTTCGATCCGCTGTCTGGCCGCTTCGAGCGCGTCTGGGGAGACATCGACCGGCTCGTAGACCACTGTTCCCTGGCTGGCAACTGCAGCCGCCAACAGCAGGCGCGTCTTGTCAGCGGAGCCTGCGCCGAGCTCTGTGATCCGGAGGTGAATGGACTGGCTTCCGGATGGTTTTGCCGCGCGAGCGATAATCGCCCCGGCATGGGTGGTCAGAATCCCCCGTTCGGTCCGGGTCAGGTAGTACTCAGGAAGCAATGTGATCTGGTCAAACAGGCGCGACCCCGCCTCGTCGTAAAACAGCCACGGAGGCAGGTGCTTGCGAGACGCGGATAGCCCGTTGCGCACATCTGAGGCGAGCCGCTCGTGAATCTGGCCGGGGACTGCAGGGGAAGCGATCGAGGTCATTCGGTCCGTTGGATGCGTGCAGGAGAGCGAAAGTTACGACGAAGCCAGCCGAATTCCGGAAAACTGCCAGCGGGTCTCAGGGGCAAAGAAATTCCTGTAACTGGCGCGGATGTGTGCAGCTGGCGTCAGGCACGAACCGCCACGCAGAATCATCTGGCCGCTCATGAACTTGCCGTTGTACTCGCCTAGCGACCCTGCCACGGGGCGATAACCTGGATAGCCCAAGTAAGCGCTATCGGTCCACTCCCAGCAATCCCCAAAGAACTGCGTTCCGGTTTCCAGGGGCTGCGCTGGTCTTTGATCCTTGACGAGGCCGGAGGCTGGAGCGGGCGTCAACCTTCCTGAATCCAGAAGGTTGCCGTTCACCTGCTGCCCCGCGGCAGCTGCCTCCCACTCAAACTCCGTGGGAAGGCGGCGGCCAGCCCAGCGGGCATAGGCTTCGGCTTCAAAGTAGCTCAAGTGGCTTACGGGAGCGGATTCCATCCGCGCCAGGGGCAGCTCGCCACGCAAGGTAAATAAGCTCCAGTGGCCGCTTTCGCTGGTCCAGTAGAGCGGCGCACGCCAGCCTTGAGTCTGCACCGTCAGCCAGCCTGTCGAAAGCCAGAACTCCGGGTGCCGGTAGCCGCCGTCGGCCATAAACTCGGCATACTCCCCGCAGGTGACCAACCGCCGGGCGAGCGAATACGGCTCAAGCCAGACTCGGTGCCGGGGCTGCTCATTGTCGTAACAGAAGCCCTGGCCCCCGTAACCAACCTCGTGCAGGCCGCCTTCAAACGGCTGAAAGGCCAATGCTGAGCGCACCGGAGTGCGTTTTTGAGACGAGGATGATCGCAAGCCACTCTCCCCGACAGCCTCGGCCTCACCCAGATAAACCGGGCGTAGCGGGTTGGTAAAGAACGCGTGGAGAATGTCGGTCAGGAGGAGCTCCTGGTGCTGCTCCTCGTGGTTCAAGCCCAGTTCAATGCGCTGGAGGGGCTCCGCATCAGGAGTGCGCTCGAGAAGGTGTTCTATAGCTTCATCCACGTGCTGCCGATAACCTAATACCTCGTCCAACCCAGGCCTACCGAATGACGAGCGGAGCCGCTTCTCAGGGAAATGGCCCATGTTCTGGTAATAGCTGTTGAAGAGCCAGGGGAAATCCGGGTTGAACAACCGGTAGCCGGGCACGAATTCGCGGAGGATGAACGTCTCAAAGAACCATGCGGTGTGGGCAAGGTGCCACTTGGCCGGCGAGGCCTCGGAGATGGACTGCACCATCATGTCCTCAGGCGTGAGAGGCTCGCAGAGCGCAAGGGTCCGGCGGCGGACCGCACGAAACCGCTCGCCAATCTCAACTTCAGGACCACATCGGGTTGTTGCGCTCATGGTGTACCCTCCCGCCTGGAAACGAGTGTATCCCGACCTGACCACTTTTCGACATTTTGCCCGACCAACGAGGGATCGGGCAATTTTGCACGCGGTATTTTTGTTTTTCGGTGGTCTAATGTTTTGTGGCCCAATGCCGGCCGGCGACGATTTGCAGGTTTCGTCCGGATTCCTTCGATGAGGAGGGAATATGTCGAGTTGGAAACAGCACCACCGTTTGACGGGTTTCGCAGTTCTGGCAGCCATCTGGATGCAGTCGCCCGTCGGCCTTGCCCAGGTCCCCACTGAACCCACCAGCCAGACTTCGGCCATCGCACTGCAGTCCCAAGCCTCGAAAGCAGTTCCTCAGGATCAACCAACGCCTAAACAGGTGGGCGACGCGCTGATGTTGCACCAGCGTTACCAGGCCGCCATTGAAGCTTACAAAAAGATTCCGGGCGAGTCGGCCGAGGTGTTGAACCAGATGGGCATCGCTTACCAGATGATGTTCAACCTCGATGAAGCGATGCGATGTTACCAGGGGTCGCTGAAGCTCGATCCAAACAACGCCAATGTTCTGAACAATCTTGGCACCGTATATGATTCACTCAAGCAGTACGGCTCCGCCGAACGCATGTACCGCAAGGCGGTCAAGCTCGATCCGCAATCCGCGCTCATTGAAAAGAACCTGGGCACCAGCCTGCTGGCCCAGCATCATTACAAGAGAGGATGGGAGGCTTACGAGGCAGCTCTGGCCCTCGATCCGCAGATCTTCCAGAGTAGTGACAGCCCGAGGGTCGATAATCCAGCCTCAGTGCAGGAGCGCGGCGCCATGAACTACTACATGGCCAAGGGCTGCGTGCGCGCCGGGCAGACTGACCGTGCTATCGAATACCTGCGCATGGCTATGAACGAAGGGTTCACAAACCCTAAGAAGCTCGAAGCGGACAGTGAGTTCGCCAGCCTGCGTGGTGTGCCTGCTTTCGACCAGCTTATCGCCGCCCAGGGCACTCCTTAACTTGGCAATGCGCCTACGAGTCGTGTCGACTATTGGCAGCTCGCCAACGTCTATCTTGATGGTGCTGTCATCCAGCCCACTGGAGTTGCCATGAACGTTCGTCTCATTTCCGCAGTTATTTTTGGTGCCTCACTCACACTTGCAGCCGTTGCGCAGGATGCGCCGACCACCCCGCCTGCCGGGAAGCCCACCGATCAGGCCCCGGCGCAGGGAAGCGGCTCCAGGCGTTTGCAGGGTCAGGGCCAAGGTCAGCGCGGGGGCGATCGCGGCGGCATGGGCGGCGGATACGGGATGGGGCAGGGACGCGGTGTGATGGGCACTGTGACGGAAGTCGCCGCAGACCACTACACCATCAAGACCGACGCCGGCGAAAGCTACGTTGTGCACTACAGCGTGAACACGCGCATGGTTAAGCAATCCGGGCAAGGCCGCGGCCAGGGGCGCGGTCGCGGTGAAGGCGGAGCTGGCGGAGGAGAGGGCGGCGGCGGAGGCAATCCCCCGGAGGTGATCAAAGCTGCAGACATCAAGGTTGGCGACGCCATTGCGGCAATGGGCGAAATCGACGCGACAGCCAAGTCTGTTGGCGCGGTGATGATTGCGCAGCTTGATCCCGAGCGCGCGAAACAGATGCGCGAGATGCAGGCGAACTTCGGCAAGACCTGGCTGATGGGCAAAATTACTGCCGTGGACGGCGTAAAGGTGACCCTGATGGGCGCGGTGGACAACACTGCCCACTCATTTGTCGCGGACGAGAACACCAGCTTCCGCAAGCGCCGGGAACCCATCACGCTGGCCGATCTCGCGGTGGGCGACAGCGTTCGCGTGGAAGGCGCCGTGAAGGATGGAGCTTTTTTGGCAACCACGGTCAATGCCATGGGCGCGCCGCAGGGCGGGAATCCGACGGTTCCGCGCAGCAGTCCACAGCAATAATTTTCTGTGAACGGTGCAGCCTGATGGTTCGACGGTTTGTAGCGGCAGTTCTGGTGCTTTCGGCCTCTGGAATCTTCGCGCAGGTCCCTGCTCCGCGCCCTAAATTCGACGCGTTCGAAGTTGCGACCATCAAGCCGGTGGAGCATGACGCCAAGGCCGGCCGGTACATCACGATGCAGGGGACAAACCGCTTTGTCGAGAAAGAGTATACGCTCAAGCTGCTGATTGCCGCGGCATACAATCTCAACTCCCGAGAGATCTCTGGCGGGCTGGGGTGGATTGAATCTGACCATTACGACATTGCTGCCGTGACGCCGGGAGATGTGAGGCCGACGCACGATGAGCAGATGGCCATGCTTCGCAACCTGTTGGCCGACAGGTTCAAGCTCACCTTTCACCGCGAGCAAAAGGAGTTCTCGATCTACGTGCTGGAAGTTGCGAAGGGCGGACCGAAGCTCAAGGCTAGCACCGCGCCGCCAGGTGATCCCGCGGCGCTAATCAGCACGGTCTATCCTCAGCGCATTGTGCTGCCCGCGCGCAACGCCTCCATGGGTGATCTGGTGTCACTAATGCAGCGGGCGATGCTCGATCGTCCCGTGGTGGACAAGACCGGTCTTTCCGGGAGATACGATTTCGACCTGGAGTGGGCTCCTGACGAGACCCAATTCGGCGGGGAAGTGCCAATCGCGAACGTGGATGCCCCCAGCCCACCGCTGTTTTCCGCGATCCAGCAACAGCTTGGGCTGAGACTGGAAGCGACCAGGGGGCCAGCTGAAGCGCTTGTCGTCGATAGGGCGGAACGGCCTTCAGAAAACTGATCGTTTGATTTCTGTGGTACATTTTGCTTACATTACACTGGTCCCGTTCCCCGATTCCCCTTGATTCAGCTTTGCAATGCTCGCGACCCAATTGAGGTGAGTGCTCTTGGCTCCTCCCGGCGTCTTCCCTGCCGCAGCCGACGTGTTGGATGTGGACGCGCGCATGGCTGCCGTTGGAAAGTCCGCCATGCGGAAAGCGTCGCTGCGCCTGATTCCGTTGATCTCAATTGGCTATGGCCTGGCTTACATTGACCGCATCAACCTAAGCTTTGCTGCGTTGCAGATGAACCGGGATCTGCATTTCAGCGCATCGGTGTATGGATTCGGGGCGGGGCTGTTCTTCATTGGATATGCGCTGTGCGAAGTGCCATCGAACCTGCTGCTACTGCATTTTGGCGCCAAGCGCTGGCTGGCCCGCATCATGTTCACATGGGGGCTGCTGGCCGCCTGCATGATGTTTGTGCAAACGCCACTGCAGTTCAACGTGCTGCGCCTGTTGTTGGGCATGGCCGAGGCGGGATTCTTTCCAGGCGTCATTTATTACCTCACGCTCTGGTTTCCGGCAAGAATGAGATCTCGCGCAGTGAGTCGTTTCTACATTGCATTGCCGTTCGGTGCGGTGGTGATGGGTTCGCTGGCAGGTTGGCTGCTTGGCCTTGGAGGCAAACTCGGCCTGACGGGATGGCAGTGGCTGTTTCTTGTGGAGGGCCTGCCCGCTGTCCTTTTCAGCATGGTGATTCTCAAGCTGCTTCCGGACAGTCCGAGCAAAGCCGCATGGCTTACGCCGGAGGAAAAGGAATGGCTGCGGGGCCAACTTGACACGGACGGCAAGAACGCGCAAATAGGCCACGAAGCCGGCATACTCGAAGCGCTGCTCTCACCCAAGGTCTGGATGATCGGCATGTTCTTCTTTTGTGCTCTCACTTGCAGTTATGCCTACAACTACTACGCGCCCGCGATTTATCTGCAAGTGACTGGATGGAGCGTAACCAAAGTCGGCTTCCTGGTGGCCTGGCTTGGGTTGGCGGGAGCGGCTGCCATGCTGCTGAACGGCGCGCACTCCGACCGCACTGGCGAGCGCCCGCTGCATTGCATTGTGCCTTGCATCGTAATGGCATTGGGCTACGTGACGGCAAGCTATGCGCGGCCGCCGTGGGTGGTGGTCGCTTCCCTGGCCGTTAGCTATGTCGCCTTCAATGCGCTCCAGGGACCGGCCCTCTCGATTCCTACCCAGTTTCTGGCCGGACGCGCAGCCGCGGCTGGTATTGCCGCAATGAATACCATCACCATCTTCAGCGGCTTTGTGGGGCCCTATTGGATGGGTGTGATGAAAGATGCCACGGGGAGCGACCGGGCAGGGCTGCGAGGCTTGCTTCTGCCCAGCCTCGCGGCAGCCGGATTCATGTACTTCCTGGCGCGCAGTTTGAAGAGACAAGCGCGTATCGACCGACCCTGATCACTGACAACCTGTCGCTCCGGGTCATCCTTCCAAATTGACCCTTCATCCGCGTTCCAAGCCCTTCGTCGGAAACCCCGCGCACTTTTTTCCCGCCGCACCTATCTTCCAAACAGAGCAAGAGACAACGGAAAGGGAACAGACCCCCATGAATGATTTGGCGGAATTGGCTACAATCCCTCAACTCGTCTGCGTCGATGCGGTTACACGAAGATTTCCGCTCGACCATAATTACGTGAGCGCTCTCGACAACGTGAACCTGCGTGTGGCTCCCGGTGAGTTTCTTGCCATTGCCGGCCCAAGCGGAAGCGGCAAGTCCACACTGCTCAACCTGATCGGCTGCATCGACAAGCCGACGAGCGGCCGCATTCTCATTGAAGGCGTGGTTACGTCTACGCTGAATCCGACGCTCCTGACGGCTCTGCGCCGCGAGAAGATCGGGTTTGTCTTTCAAACTTTCAACCTGATTCCCGTATTCACTGCAGCGGAGAATGTTGAGTTTCCCTTGCTAGTGCAAGGCTTCAGCAGCAGCGTGCGGCGCGAACGGGTTGCGGCGGCTCTTGAAAGCGTCGGGCTTTCCGCGCGTGCCAATCATCGGCCAGACCTGCTCTCCGGGGGCGAGCGCCAGCGCATTGCGGTTGCCCGCGCGATCGTTCATCGTCCTGCTTTGGTGCTGGCCGACGAGCCTACCGCGAACCTCGACACGCTCAATGCCACGCAACTCATCGACCTGATGCACGACCTGAACCGGCGGCTCGGTCTCACCTTTATTTTCTCTACGCACGACCAACGCCTGTTGGAGCACACCGATCGCATCGTTCGGCTGACCGACGGACAAGTCGTCTCCGACACAATTTCTTCCACCACCTTGAAGAGCCGCACACCCAATGAAGGAGCCAGCCATGGGCAAGTTCTTGCTGCTAGCGTTTAGAAACGTTTTTCGCAATCGGCGCCGCACTATCATGACCCTGGTGATGGTTGGCGGAGGCGTGGCTGGGCTACTGTTGGTTGGCGGCTTCTTTGCCCGCATGTTCTGGGGGCTGCGCGAAAGCACGATCAATGACGGCCTCGGCCACATCCAGATCTTTACCGCCGAACACTTTGACCGCGAAGAGAAGCACGTGCTCGACACCGGCATCGACAATTGGCGGCAGGTGGCTGGAACTGTATCTACCGGCGGTCATGTTCGCGGCGTTGCGCCACGCATCGAGTTCAACGGAATGCTCTCGAACGGGGTCAAATCCGGCATCTTCATGGGCAGCGCCGTCGACCCTGTCGCCGAAGAAAGCCTCGGCTTCACGCCCCGCCTGGCCGCGGGAAGAGACCTTGACACCAAACCCGGCGGAGAAGTGGAAGCCATCATCGGCGCCGGCGTCGCCCATTCCATGAACGTTGAGCCAGGCGATGGACTAACGATCCTGGCCGTTACCTCCGACGGCGCACTGAATGGAATCGACGTGCAGATTGTTGGCGTCGTCAACACCGGCTTCAAGGAAATGGACGACCGCTATCTTCGCATCACGCTGCCCTCCGCTCAGCGCCTGTTGCAGAGCGATCGTGTTACCAACCTCGTCGTAGGCCTCGACAGAACGGAGAGCACCGACCAAGTCGCGGACGCCCTGGCTCCGCGCCTCCGCGGCTTGCCGCAACAGTTGGTCCTCAAGAAGTGGATCGATCTGGCCGCCTATTACAAGCAGGTCCGCTCTCTGTTCAGCACGATCTTCGTCTTTCTCGGAGTCATCGTCTTCTTCATGGTCCTGATGTCAAGCGTCAACACACTGCTGATGACCATGTTCGAGCGGACGCGCGAGATCGGCACCATGCTGGCCATGGGCACACCGCGCTCGTGGATCATGGCCTTGTTCGTGCTTGAAGCCACGCTGCTCGGTGTGCTGGGCGCAATCGTCGGTGTTGCGGGAGGCAATCTCCTTGGAGTCCTGATCAACCATGCAGGCATCCATCTGCCCCCGCCGCCTGGGACTAATGTCCCCATGGCATTCCGCGTTCTCCATGTGCCTAGCCTGATGATTGGCTCCTCGATATTGGTTATCGTTTCACTGGCGCTCGCCGCCATCTTACCTGCGATCCGCGCATCGCGGCTGCAAATTGCGGAGGCTCTTGCTCATGTCTAGCATCAACTGTGCACTGCGAACATTCTTGATCGTCTTCTTTATCAGCCTGCTTCTTGTATGTGTGCTGGTCGGCCACGCCGCACCCGCGACAACCCCCGACGCCGAGGCCGTACTCAAGCACGCCGACACTTATCGCAACGGCTGGCCGTCCTATGTCCTGAATGTGAAGATCACCAACTTTGAAGCAGACAAGGCCGACGAAGAGAAGCTCTACGAGGTTTCGCAGAAGGGCACCGAGAAGACCTACGTCGAATTCATGAGCCCTCGTGAGAAGGGCGAGCATCTGCTTATGCTCGGCGACGATATGTGGGTCTATCTGCCGGACACAAGCAGGCCGGTTCGCATCACGCCGCTTGAACGTCTTTCAGGCGACGCCGCAAACGGCGACGTGGCCCGCACTAACTACGCAGCCGACTATACGCCCGTCTATGTGCGGACGGAGAAGGTGGGCGCCGAGGAATGTTACGTCCTCGATCTGACAGCGAAGCGAAAGGGCGCGACTTATCAGCGAATCCTTTTCTGGGTGCGCGTCGAGGATGCGCGACCTGTCAGAGCGGAGTTCTATCTCACGTCAGGAAAGCACATCAAGTCCGCCACCTTCGATGAGTTCATGACTGTGGGAGGGAGAAACCAACTCCGCCGCATGACCCTCTACGACGAAATTCGCCATAACTCCCACAGCGTTCTCGAGTACTCCGGGATCGCTCCGCGCGAGTTACCCGACAAGCTCTTCTACCAGGGTCGAACGGACCGGTTCTAGCAGAAGGCACAAAGTCGAACGGAGTATTCGAATCTTTGAACACGGTCAATCAAAAATCATGAAATGTAAGTTCCTCATTCCGATTGTCCTTGCCGCTGCATGCTGGCAGTTGGCGGCACAGGACGATCCCGCGCCGGATGCACCAGCGCCCGAGTCGCGGCATGATTTTCGCTATTCAATTGCGGCCATCGACGACGCTACGGCCTACAGCAATCGCCAAGTGCCGATTCCAAAGACTCTAAATCAACTCCTTCTTGAGCCTTCATTCACTTTCCGTTACAAGCCGCGATGGAGCTTCTCGACCAGCCTTGTGGGACTGGCTGACACTTACACTGACACCTACACCCAGGTGCGCGTGAAAGAAGCGTATGCCGGCCTCTCTGCCGGCGACTTTGACTTCATGGCAGGGCGCCGCATCGTGCGCTGGGGCACGGGCTACGCGTTCACCGCCGCAGGCGTTCTGGACCCACCGCGCATCCCGACCAATCCGACTGACCGGCTCAATTTGAATGAAGGCCGCGACATGGTGAAGGCCGACTATGTTCATGGGCCGCACGCGCTGAGCTTAGCCTGGTCGACCGCAGTGCTCGCTCCTGCCTCGGCAAACCTGCACGATACCACCGCATTCAGGTATAACGTTCTGGTGCATGGATTCGATACTTCGCTCATTGCTGGTGACGATCGCGGCGGGGATGCCTTTGGCGGTCTCACCTTTACCCGCGTCCTGGGGCAGGCGTGGGAAGTGCACGGCGAGGCGGCATGGCGCGAACACGAGGCGATTCTGATCGGTGGCAAGTACACGACCCCTCGCGGAATCACATTCATCGGGGAATACTTCACTCCACCGAATATCCCGTACTATCGGGATATGGCGATCTCACCCCTGGCCCCGCGCCAGCATTATCTGTTCCTTGACGCGGGAAAGAACCGGCTGCGCGAGAGACCCGGCTGGAAAGGGTGGGATCTGGGCGCCTACGTTGTGGCAAACCTGAGCGACCGCAGCTTTACCGCCATCTTTGACGCGAATCGAAGATTTGGCAGCCGCTTCTCTACCTATCTGCATTTGGAGATTCCGGCGGGCAAACCTACATCCGACTATGGCTCCACGCCGTACTCCGCGGCCACCTCGATGGGGATTCGGTTCCAGCTATGAGCAATGAAACATGTCCGCCCGTCGCCCACCCAGATAAAGGTGGAGCTTCAGCTCCCAGCTATGGCTCTTTCCTAATGAGGGCGATATGGATTGTCAGCAGTGTGACGGTGCTGATCTTCCTGATTTTTCTCTCAACCGGTCGTACGGGACTCTCCCATGTGGGCAGCGAGATTCTCGCAACGTTTATCTACTCCGCACTAATCGCCTTGCCCTCCATTGTTGTTCTCACATCGATTGCTCAGCGCTATACCGGTCGATTTCCTCGTCTCGTGATTCTCATGCAGGCTTTTGTGCTTGTTTGCACGGCCACCGTCGGCACGTTTGCCGGCGACCTGCTCCTGCAACTCATCGGTGTTGTTCCCCGCGGTTGGTATTGGGCCGAACTTCGAGGAGCCCTTCCCTTCAGCCTTGTCATCTCGCTCATGTTTGGATTGAGCATCTCCACCTATGAGACGCTGCGCTACAAACTACAGGCCGCTACGCTCGAATTGCGCACCAAGCAAGTGGAACAAGAGCGCGCTTACAAGCTGCTTGCTGAGGCGCAACTCTCTTCGCTCGAATCGCGCATCCATCCGCATTTCTTGTTCAACACGCTCAACTCTATCGCGGCGCTCATTCCGTCTGACCCAGTTCGCGCCGAAGATACGGTGGGCAAACTCGCCTCTTTGCTGCGCTTCTCGTTGAACGCCAACCAAAGCGGCCTGGTCCCGCTCAGTCTGGAGCTTAAGGTTGTGCGGGACTATCTTGAAATCGAGAAGACGCGCTTCGGCCAACGCATCCGCTATGAAATAGCTGTCCCCGACGCTTTGCAAGACGTGAAGGTTCCGCCGCTCGCCCTCCAGTCGCTCGTGGAGAATGCGGTGAAGCATGTGGCTGCCAAGCGCGCCGAGGGGGTGTCAATTCAGGTGAGCGGGACCAGGAACTCCAACGGAATCAATCTTTACGTCCACGACGATGGTCCCGGCTTCTCGCTTGATGCAATCACACCTGAACACGGGCTGGGCAACCTGGTGGCACGCCTCGAACTTCTTTTTGGCTCCGCAGGGGAGCTTGCAGTCACTCGAGAGAACGAAAAAACAACGGTCCGACTGGCATTCCCTGCATAATTGAAGGGTCGATGGAAACCGCTCCGCTTCGTGCTTATCTCGTGGATGACGAATCGCTCGCGATCGAGCGCCTGTCGCGTATGCTGGCCAAAGTCGACGGCATTGAGATTGCGGGGAGCGCGACCGATCCTGCGCAGGCCATCTGCGACCTGAACAATCAGGCCAATGAATCGATCGACGTGCTCTTCCTCGATATACAAATGCCCGGCATCAACGGCTTTGATTTGCTTGCGCGGCTGACTGTGCAGCCCTTCGTGATTTTCACAACGGCCTACGATGAATACGCGTTGCGCGCCTTTGAGGTCAACTCAATCGACTATCTGGTCAAGCCAATCGAGCCCGCCCAGTTAGAGCGGGCGCTCAACAAGCTCGGCCGTTTGCGTCCTGTCCCCAAACCGGAGTGGCAGCGAGACCCAACTGTCCTGCTGCAGGAACTAGCCGCAACGCTTCGCGGTCAGCGTCCCGATTACCCGCACCGCATTGCCTCGCGCGTGGGAGAGCGCATCTCGTTCCTCTCGCTCGACGCGGTCACACATTTTGTAGCTCAGGACAAGTTAACTTATGCCTTGGTGAATGGACGACAGCACAGCGTCGATCAGACCATTACGGAACTCGAGCGCCGCCTCGACCCTGCAAGATTTCTGCGCATTCACCGCTCCGCACTCGTCAATGTCGACTGGATTCACGAAGTGAACTCGTGGTTCGCGGGCAAGGTCATCCTCACCTTGAAGGATGCGCCGCATACGCAGCTGCCTGTGGCGCGGGATCGCGTGCGCGGGTTGAAAGCGCACCTGGGATTCTGATGCGAGCCAGCTCAGGCAACGGAGCGAAGCGCCGCTTCAGCCCAATCGACCGCTTCAGCAAAGCAGCCCGCCGCCTTTGCCTGGGTCATTCGATTGGCTTGGAGCACCGCGTCACTCGCAACCCAGTCGCCTCGCTCATGGAACTCGAGCCATTGAAGCAATACACGGTCAGAGTTCGGCTCTCCCTCGAGAGCGCGGCGAATCTCGCTGCGCAGCGCCAGGGCCGGCGTCAACTCTTCCATGGGCAGGCGAAGCATCGCAGGCAAAAGGCTCAAAATCCCCAGCAGGTATTGCTCTGTGGGGTTCAGCGCGCAGTGCGGGGCAGCCAACTCACAGAATTTTCCCCGGACGAATGCCATGCGCAACACCTCCGGCGGCTGATTTGCACAGAGTTCACTGGTAATGGCCAGTGTTGCGATGCGGCGAAAGGTTTCTTCACCCACCACCATTAGCGCAGATTGAACAGAGCAGACCTGTTCGCGGAAAGCATAGATTGGCGAGTTGACGAGCCTTAGCAACCGGTACGTCAGGGAGGCATCGCGCTTGACAAGGTGGGCCAGTTTGCCCAGATCGATCGAGTCCTCGTGCAGGAGATTCAAAATCTCAATTTGCGAGAGCCGGTTGGCTGGCACCTTCCGGTTTTGCAGTAGTACGGGGCGACAAAAATAGTATCCCTGAAAGAGCGTGAACCCCTCCGCGCGCGCCTCGTCATACTGTTCCTGAGTCTCCACCTTTTCCGCAACCATAGCCAGCGCCATAGGAAGCAATCGCTTGAAGAGGCTCTTCCGCTCCTTGGAATCGCTCAAGGAGAAATCCACTTTGATGTAGTCGGCCAGTTGAATCAGGGGTTCAAACTCAGGCTTCCAGATGAAATCGTCCAGCGCGAGGCGAAAGCCCTCAGCTTTGAGCTTGCGGCACGTCTTGATGAGGGAAGGCGTGGGCGCAATGTCTTCCAATATTTCCAGCACCGTCATGCTGGTGGGGAGAATGCGCACCAGGTCCTCGGTGAGCGATTCGAGAGTGCAGTTCATAAAGGCCGGTAACCCGGCCGTCAGTTTTCCCAGCCCGAAGATGACCGTATTGTCGAGCATGGTCCGGGTTGCCAGGTCACCGTCCCCCTGGAAGAATCCTTCTGTTCCACTGCGGAACAGAAGCTCGTACCCATGCACCCTCCCGCGCAGGTCGAGGATAGGCTGCCTCGCGACATAGCGCATGCCTCCACAATCATCACAGGGCATGATTCCATTGCCCGTAGCAATCGAGACTCGTGAAGTCATATAGGCCGTCCCAAGACCTTATCGGCTGAAGGCGGCGATAACTTCAAGGAGGCGTTTTCGGCACAGCGCTTTTGGATGGCGTCCACACGCTAACCGTCATCCGCCCATGAACATCCCGCCGTTGACGTCGAGCACGTGCCCAGTAATGTAAGCGGCTTCGTCGGACGCCAGAAATGCCACCGATTCAGCGATCTCCAAGTCAGTTCCCGCGCGGCCGAGAGGAATTCTAGCCATCATCGCGGTCCTCTGCTTCTCGTCGAGCACGGCCGTCATCGGCGTCTCAATGTATCCTGGCGCGACGGCGTTCACTGTGATCCCCCGCGAAGCCACCTCACGTGCAAGTGAGCGCGTAAGCCCGATCAGGCCCGCTTTGCTCGCCGCATAGTTCACCTGTCCAGCTTGGCCCGTGCGACCCACGACACTGGAAATGTTGATGATTCTTCCCCAGCGGTTTTTCAGCATCGGCCTGAGCAGCGCCTGGGTCAGCAGAAACGCGCCGGTCAGGTTGGTCCCCAACACGTCGTCCCAGTCGGTGCGCTTCATGGCCATCATCAGCCCATCGCGTGTGATTCCGGCGTTGTTCACCAGAATCTCCACCTTGCCGAAGCGCTCGATCACCGCTTTCGCGCCAGCCTTGATCGATTCTTCGCTGGCCACGTCGAGCGCAAACGCTGCTGCCTGCCCGCCGGCGCCTTCAATCTCTGCGACTGCCTCGGCAAGTTTGGACTCATTCCGAGCGACCAGCACCACCGTTGCCGCGACCCGCGCCAACTCGAGTGCACATGCCCGCCCAATTCCCTGGCTAGCTCCTGTTACCAGCGCGATTCTTCCTTGCAAATTCGCCATAAGTCTCTCTTCAACCTGCGCATGTGCAGACACGCGCCCTTCCGTCCACCATTATAAGTGCGTAGAAGTCATGAATTCCGAGGCCATGAGGAAACTCGCGACGAAGATACCCGGACGCAGTCCGTCAGCGCAGGAGCGACACTGATCGATCACGTGCAGAAACAAAAAAGCGCCGGAACTGGATGGTCCAGGTCCGGCGCAAGGGTTGGGATGGAAACGTATCTAGTTGAGGGCGTCAACGTAGTGCGCTAACAGCACGGTCTTACCCGAGGTTGGATCCTTGAGGAGCAGGCCGACCACGCGCACATTCACGCTGGCAGGTACGCTGCCCAATCCAGTCAGGCCGCCGCGGAACACGGTCGGGGTATCGATGTATACCGTGACCGTTTGCGGGGCCAGCAGTCCGACAAAACCATTGATCTGCATCTGGAATGTGCCGTTCGCTGGACTTACACTGCCCGGGACCACCGTGCCGTTGAAGCCCCAGTGGCGCAGCACGACCCGTTTCACCGTCACCGCCTGTGAGTTCACAGCACCGGTGGCTGGCCCTCCCACCGCTACGTGCTGACCCGGCAGCAGTGTGCGTTCGTTGAAGAGGAACTGCGTCAGCGGATTGCGCCACTGGTAGATGAAGTACTTCTCATTGCCGGTCAGATCTACCTGGGCAATTTGTCCCAGCGTGAGTCCGGTTGTGGTGGGCAGCAGTCCCCGCACATAAAGGTCGAAGCTGGTCGCCGGCCCTGAAGAAGGCTGGACGTACGTCACTTGGCCGGCTGCGTAGAAGCCGTTTTGCGACAGAATGGCGACATCGTCGGCGTCCAGGGTCTGATCCGCCTTGTCGAGAGTGCCGGAGACCTCAACAATGCTGCTGGTCGTCAAACTGCTAAGGGAGTCGTTGCCCTCCCAGTTCGTCTGGCCGTTCACGTTGATCGTGAACTGCTGGCCGTGCGGCCCCTGGACTACGAAGGACTGCGCAGTGGTGTCCACGCTGACTACGGCTGCGTCAATCGTATCGATGTATCCCCCTGGATCGCCTGTGCCAACCGTATTGATATCGAACACGGGCGTCACTTGACCGGTGATATTCCCGCTTCCATCCACCTGCACGGACTGGTGGAGGTCGAAGTCGACGCGCAGACCTACCGGCGTCCCCGCGTGAACGACGACAAGGGGCTTAGCCAGGGTTGCTGTGTAAGTGTAGGTGGATGCAGAGGCGGGGTAAGTCCCCACCTCGGTCTGTATGGTCGGGGCGCCACTGGCCGGTACATTCAGATAGCCAATGGTTGGGCTACCGAGCGTGATGGAGATACTGGTATAGGTGCCCTCCGGAACATCGTTCATGTCCAGGAGCGTCTGCAGTCCGTTGAAGCGTGCAAAATCTACTGAGGGCGTTCCGCTGATCAACGACGTGGTGGTTCCGCTGGAATCGATTGCATTGACGCTCTCAATTGGCACTGTGAATGAGACAACACTGGCGGCGGGAGCATCGGTTCCGACAATAAAGGCCGGCCCGGTTGCGGCGTTCGATGAACCGCCTACACTGCCAACAAGACTGCTTGCGCAGCCTGATAACAGCAATGCGGCAGCAGTCAACGACAAAAATGCGATGGGCAAGGATTTAACTCGCGTCCTGGAATCCATATGGCTGCACCCCTCCTTGATTTTGTGTTTTCTCGAAATGCGTTTGCTCTTTGTCCCTTATTGAGATCGGGTACAAATACCTGGCGTCATTCACCGGTGCCGGCATGAAAGGGAACTGGACCTTTCACAACCAACACGGCAAATATCTGCCAGGTGCATACCGCGAGGACACAGTGTCTAAGAGAAAGTTGCGCGCAGAGAATTTAAAATCCGAGGACAGCTAACTTTGGTCACCTTGAGCTGAGAGGTGCAGTTACCCCGACGGCGTGGCCGCCACCGTGACCGGCCGGCCCACAAGCGCAGGCCTGACCAGCTCCGCGGGCCAAATATAGACGGCGAGGCGCCGAGAGTAGTGAAGCACGGGCTCCTGATCGGGCAACTGAATGCCGATGGCCTCCGCCAAGTCGTTGCGCTCGATCTCTGCCTCTGCTTCTTCCAATGGCCAGGGCACATGGTGGAGGTTGGATCTCACCGCCTGTCCCGCCCGGTTGCGTGTAAACAGGCAGCTGCGCTCGAGCAAGAAATATTCTAGCGACGCGACATTGCCGTCTGCCAGTTTCCGCGTCGGGCCGAGCCCGCGGTACCGAGCTTTGAAGATCATCGGCTGGCTACAAAGCCGCCTGCGGCTGTAGAAAGCAAACTCCCGTTCCGATCGCTGATCCAGGCTCATCTCTGCCCAGTGATACGGCAAATGAAAGAATGTGTGCGCCACGGCTACCGCCAGGAGATTGCTCGAGTCCAGCGAGAAGAAATACACCCCAGGGGTCCCCGTATGCTCGTCGCGGACATAGGTGCGCACATTCAAATCGGGAAAGCTGCGCATTCCGGGAATTGGCGGCATTCCCCGCACCTTAATCCGGTCCAACCAAAACGGCACGACGCCCAGCCATGCCGAACCTTGAAACGTATCCACCTGCAAGCCCTCGGGCAAGAGCGGAGTAATGGATGAAGCTGGGACTGGCCAGTGGGCAAACAGCAGGTCGTTCCACCGCTGGGTCATCATCCAGCGCCCCGAGGGCAATGGCCGCGGCCTGTGCGATGTGCGTACTAAATACTCCTGCATAGCCTACTCCCGCTCAGCAGAATTCTGCCAAGCCCGGTCCCGCTGACCCGGCGGTTGGTCCCACTGATTCTGAGACGTGCCAACGGCGTTCCGGGATGCACCGCCCACAGGCAGCCTCATGCCGTATTCTGTTCGCGAGCCCTCATCCATGTCCAGTGAATCTTTTCTCCCTTCCGGCGCGCGTAACCAAACCGACGTTTTTGCCGTTCATGGAGCCGACCCCGAGGTTCTGGCCTACGCGATGGCCAAATACTCCCGGTCCGCCCTCTCGATGCGCGAGTCTCTTACTGAGATCAGCGCCCAGCGCGCCGAGCAGTTCCTCAACACCTTCTACTTTCAGTACGGCCACAGGTCCATCGCCGACCTGGCCCACATCGCCTTTGCCGTTGAGCGCCTCAGCCTGCTGGCCGCTATCGTCCTGGTCGACGAACAGCGGTGGGACGGGCAGGAGCGCTCGACGCGCTATCAGAACTTCCTCAAATCCGGCTGGTTTTTTCCCGATTTCGCCGGCCAGACCGAGCCCGCACAACTCTATGCAAAGACGGTAGAGAATCTTTTCGCCACCTACCAGCGGACGACCCCAGCTGTTCATGAAGCCCTGCGCAGGCGCGTCCAATGCCCTGAGACCCTGAAACCTGAGGCGTATGAGCGCACTCTCAAAGCGCGGGCTTTCGATGTAGCCCGGTATCTGCTCCCGCTGGCCACGAATACTTCGCTCGGCCAGATCGTGAGTGCGCGCACCCTTGAAACACAGGTCTCGCGCCTCCTGTCTCACCCTGCGGCGGAACTCCGCGATCTCGGCTTGAAGCTCCGCGACGCCGCAACTGGTCCTGCCTGGAACGTCAACGCTCAGCCGGCCGCCACCTTCGTTGCAATGCTCGGTGCGCTCGATATCGACGCCGCACCCGATCTCGCGGCTGAAGCCGCTCACCTGCTCACCCGCGAGGTCCGGACGGCGCCAACACTCGTCAAGTATGCGCAACCCAATGACTACCTGCTGCAATCCCAGGCCGAACTGACGCAGGCAGCTGGCGAAATTCTCAATGGATTGCCAATCGCAGAGGCCCCGCTTGTGGACCTTGTGGAGCGCACTGAATCCCTTGAAGTTGAGCTGGCTGCAACGCTGCTCTACTCCGGAGCGCACCACTCCTACCGCCAGATCCGCGATCTCGTTGCCCAGCTTTCCGCCGCACGCATCGCTGAGATCATCGAGCTGGGTCTGCGGCATCGCGGCCGCCACGATGAAGCGTTGCGCGCGTTTCACGCCGGTGCGGCGTTGCAGTTTGACATTCTGATGGACATCGGCGGATTCCGCGACATGCACCGCCATCGTCGCTGCACCCAGATCATCCAGTCCTTCACTGCTCTGCACGGCTACGAAACACCGACTTCCGGCGATCTTGAGCCAGACGTCAACCTGCTTGCCGAAGCCGGAATTCTGGCCGAATACCAAGCCGCGATTGATGCTGCACACTTGGCCAGCGCCCAGGTCGCAGCAAGCCAGGCCCCGGAAGCCACCCAGTCCGCGCTCTACCTGCTTCCCCTCGCCACGCGGATCCGGTCGCTGTTCAAGATGGATTTAGCTGAAGCCCAATACATTACCGAACTCCGCTCAGCGCCTGCCGGCCACTTCAGCTACCGCCGCGTAGCCTGGGAAATGTACAAGGCCGTCGAACGCCAGCACCCATCGCTGGCCGCGCACATGCGCGTAACCGACTTTACAAAGCCCATCGATCTGTTGCAGCGGTAAAGTCGACCGCCATTGCCCGCATTACTTAGGTAATGGCTAATTTCCAAATAAAAAAGCGAGACCCGCGCAACTATCCCGCCGACATTTGGTTAACACAGGAACTCGCCAAGTCCCACCCCGCTGTTTCTGGAACTGGCTCCCGGCAATCCGGAGGTCCACCTTGAACGAATCGCGGCTCCCTCACCTGCGAAGCATCCTCCTGCCTGTGTTCGGCATTCTCGTTCTCCTCACGAGCTGCACCAACAAAGTCACGAATTCTGGAGGTGGAGGCGGTTCGCAAGCCTCGGTCACGGTTTCAGGATCAAGCCAGGTTCGCCTGGGAGGCACAGCCAGCTTCACTGCCACCGTGGCGAATCTGAGCAACACAGCAGTAACGTGGCAGGTGGGTGGTATCAATGGGGGCAACAGCTCTGTAGGCACCATCAATGGCGCTGGTGTTTACACTCCGCCAGCGAACATTCCAGGAACGAACCCTGTTACCGTGACAGCCGTGAGCGTTGCCTCCCCATCCACATCCGGCTCGGCGCAGCTCAACGTATTCAATCCGGTCCCAACCATCACATCAGCCTCGGCAATACTTGTCTCGGGAACGAGCTATACGCTCGATGTGTTTGGTACGAACTTTGTCAGCGGGTCTCAGATCCAAGTTGGTGGCTCTAGCGTTACCACCACCATCGTCTCTTCTACCGAGTTGCAGGCGACTGTCAGCGTTCCCAGCGGAACAACCTCACTGAGCGTCTCCGTCGTCAATCCGAACCCCGGAAGCGCATCTTCAAACTCAGCGAGCGCCACGGTGGCACTCGCATCGGTTTCGGAGGCGGCGCGTTTGCTGGACCAGGCAACGTTTGGCCCCACCCTGGCTCAAATTCAGAATGTCCAGGCTGTTGGAATTGATGCCTACATCACCAGCCAATTCAATACGCCCTACACACCGCTGCCCAATATTCCATCGCCTCTGCCCGCGGTCTGCCTTTCTGCAAACACGCCCACCGTCTGCGAAGAATCCGAGTGGTGGCAAGTTGCGCTTACCGGCAATGACCAGTTGCGACAGCGTGTTGCCTTTGCACTCAGCGAGATGTTTGTGATCTCCAGCGACAGTGTGAATGCAACCACCGTCACCTACTACCACAACATGCTTGCGCAAGATGCGTTTACCAGCTTCTCCACCATTTTGAACGATGTTTCGCTCTCGCCGGGGATGGGCGGTTACCTCAACATGCTCAACAGTGCAAAAGCGCCAGCCGGCCAGATTGCCAATGAGAACTATGCCCGCGAGTTGATGCAACTATTCACGATCGGCATCAACCAACTCAACCAGGATGGATCGTTTCAGCTTGATGGCAGCGGCAATCCCATTCCAAATTACACCGAAGCGCAGGTGCAGGCCTTCGCTCGTGCGTATACCGGATGGACCTACGCCACATCCACGGGCGGCACCCCGACCAAGTTTCCCAACGGCACGCCGAACTTCTTCGCGCCCATGGCTGCTGTTGAGTCGGCGCACGATATGACCCCGAAGACCCTGCTCAACGGCACCGTACTGCCAGCCAACCAGACCGCGGAAGAGGACCTGGCCGGCGCCCTCGCCGATCTGTTTGCTCACCAGAATGTAGGCCCCTTTGTCTGCCGACAGTTGATCCAGCATCTTGTTACGAGCAACCCAAGTCCAGCTTATGTAGCCCGCATCGCGGCTGTTTTTGCGAACAACGGGAGTGGGGTCCGCGGAGATATGCAGGCAGTGATCCGGGACATTCTTGAAGACAGCGAAGCCCGCGCTGGAGACACCAACCCCTTGGACGACGGCGGCCACCTGCGCGAGCCCATTCTGTGGATCACCAACTTCCTGCGCGCCGTGGGCTTTACCAACACCGATGTCAACGGCTCCTACTACAACCTCTCCAACCAGGCGAACAATCTGGGCGAGCGGCCGTACCGCTCTCCAGCTGTCTTCAATTTCTTTCCTCCGGGCTATGTCGTCCCTCAAACCACGTTGAATGCCCCCGAGTTCGGGTTAGAAAACACGGCTACGGCGATCCTGCGTCTTTCGCTGGCCAACACTCTGGTTTTCAATAAAGACTCCGGCTTCAGCGTAGACCTGAGCGCAACCGGCACACTTGGCCAAATCGCCGCCGCCAGCCCGGCGAACCTGGTGGATACGCTTGGCTCCATGTTCATGCATGGGCAAATGCCCTCCGACATGCGGACAGAGATCTTAAACACCATCGGCGGACTCAGCACCGCGCAACAGGTACGCGTTGCTACCTATCTTGTCATCACGTCCTCGCAATACAAGGTCATGCACTAAGCGTTCTGCAAGCCCGGGCCACGCAGCAACCGACAATTGTTTACAAGGGAGATTCGCATGAGAGCCAACCGGAGAAGCTTTATCAAGTACGCAAGCCTCGCAGCTGCAGGCAATGCACTGGGGCTTCGCCCTTTTGGTGCGCTCAATGCGCTTGCCCAAAACTCACCCGGCTACAAAGCGCTGGTCTGCGTCTTCCTCTTCGGCGGCAACGACGCCAACAACACACTCATTCCCTTCGACACCACCGGGTACGCGAAGTACTCGTCGCTGCGCGGTGAGCTGGCGCTGGCGCAGAACACGCTGCTTCCGCTGACGCCCACACCCAACTTTGCGCTCAATCCGAACCTGCCCGAAATTCAAGCGCTATTCAACAACAAGAACGCCGCCTTCGTCGCTAACGTTGGCACGCTCATCCAGCCGCTCACCCGTGCACAGTATCTGGGCGGCCAAACTGCGCCCGCCAATCTGTTCTCCCATCCTGACCAGCAGTTGGAATGGCAGAATGCCGCGCCGAGCGGTGCGACACAAACCGGCTGGGCCGGACGAATCGCCGACTCCCTGGGCTCGCTCTACAACCAGGGCGCCTCAATCCCGATGATCACTTCTGTTGCGGGCGATACGCTCTTTTGTAACGGCAATGCAACCTCCCCGGTTTCCATCTCGCCTGGCAATGTGGGCGCGGCCAGTTGCTCTGAGGGGTCGGAGTGCACGGCGCGCCAGGCATCTGCTCAGGCGCTGCTCACCCTCGATTCAGGTCTTTCCCTCATCCACGCCGACGACTCCATCACCACCAACGCCTACGCCTACGCCAAGACCCTCGCCAATGCCGTGCAATCCATCACTCCGTTGCAGACCGTCTTCCCTGCGAACAATGGCCTCGCCGCGCAACTACAGCAGATTGCGCAAATCATCCAGGTCCGGAGCGCTCTTGGTGTGCAGCGGCAAATCTTCTTCGCAAGCCTTGGCAACTTTGATACGCACGCCGACCAACTCACGCTGCAAAGCACTCTGCTCGCCGAGATCTCACCGGCCCTCAACGCCTTCTACAACGCAACGGTTGAATTGAATGTAGCGAACGAAGTGACTACGTTTACGATGTCCGACTTCAGCCGCACCTTCCAGCCAAACTCAAATCACGGCAGCGACCACGCCTGGGGATCGCACCACATGGTCATTGGGGGAGCCGTCAATGGGGGCCAGGTCTATGGAACGTATCCGACCCTGGCCCTGGCCGGCCCCGACGACTCCGGCTCCAACGGCCGCTGGGTTCCATCCACCGCCAGCTCTCAATATGCCGCCACACTCGCACAATGGTTCGGCGTTCCCGTTGTGGATCTGCCCACCGTGTTCCCTTCCATCGCAAGCTTCTCTACAAACAATCTGGGTTTCGTGTAAACCGCGATTCGTGGGGTGCACCATATTGATCAGACTGGGTTGGCCAGCCTGACTAGAGTGAAGGTTGTAAGGATAGATAGGCAAGAGCCCCCGACATTGTGAGGGACACCCATGTACGGATTCAAGAATCCTTATGGTGGCTGCTGTTGGCGGACCGTTTAAGACGCAACAGGGCATCCCACGCAACACAGGCAACCGCAGACACCTTAAGGGGGGTCATCTTATGCGCGGACTCAAAACGATTTTCAGCACAACGGCATTGCTCGTGGGTCTGGCATTTGCGCCAACTGCTCGCGCTCAAATCATGGTGAACATCGGTGTTCCTCCGGTGTGTGCGTATGGGTATTACGACTATGCGCCATACGCCTGCTCGCCCTATGGATACTACGGTCCGGGATACTTCTACGACGGAATCTTTCTGGGCATGGGTCCTTGGGCAGGCTGGGGTTATGGTCACGGCTGGGGCGGCCACCGGTTTGTGAGTGAGGGCGGTGGAAGCTATCACGGCGGCGGTGGCGGCATGGCCAATCGCAGCAATTATGCTCGCGGTGGCGGCGGCGGTGGCGGCGTCCGCGCCTCGTCAGCGCGCGTGAATACAACGCAGGGTTCCTTTGCGAATCGGGGAGGATCCAATGCTGGCGGGGCGCGTCCGAGTGCAGCTCATTCAGCGCCTTCGCGTAGCGGCGGCGGTGGTGGTGGAGCTTCGCATGGCGGCGGCGGCGGTGGTGGAGCTTCGCACGGTGGCGGCGGCGGTGGTGGAGCTTCGCACGGTGGCGGTGGCGGTGGTGGCGGAAAGCGCTAACCGGTAGCTGCTGAAGCAGGCAGCTAGTTGTGCACGAGGCGGCGGAGCATACCAGCTCCGCCGCTTTTGTTTGGTGGGCGCAATTGGGGAGGCTGGTACGATCACGTGCCCCCGCCCGATGAGGTTCACAGCTTCACGGTGTCACAGAAACTTAGGGGGGAGGGAGGTCTGTTTTAGCGGAGAGTGAAAGCTTTCCGGTTGCGGCTCGATCTGCTTCCTCACCTACCATTTTCCATTGTGCGCCGATTGAGGGTATTAATCGGCAAATCCAGCGCACAATCTTTTCACGGAAGGGAAAGCGCCGAAGTCTGCGCATCCGCAGGCCAACCAACCCCGCTCCATCCCCCTGAAGGCTTTAGGATTAGAGTAGCGTGCAAACGATACGAGTAGACACACCTTCGGCGAAGTACGACGTGATTGCGG